>Ga0315289_10003251_pt1 | contig 24666 bp, 22 predicted proteins | sample YL17G11_40_MG_FD_203452 | JGI IMG/M metagenome (GOLD analysis project Ga0315289, IMG submission 203452) | Sediment microbial communities from Yellowstone Lake, YNP, Wyoming, USA - YL17G11_40 | ecosystem: Environmental > Aquatic > Freshwater > Lake > Sediment | place: USA: Wyoming | collected...
TTATCGTCGACGCCGAGACCGGCGAAACCTTTCCCGTGGACGACTTGTAGAAGGAAACGTGGGCGCTTCGGTATTGCCGGATTACTGGCAAGCAGAAGCCGTGAAGTGAGCCAGCCCGGCTCCGGTTAGGACGTTGAGTCTTGCGGAGTGTTGAGGATCGGAGCCATTGGAGCGTCTGACAACGTAAGAAAGCGTATGGATAACGTACGCTTTCTCTCGTTAGCGCCGGATCACTGGCAGCGGGGGATGCAGCAGCCGTACGGTGAAGGCCTAGCAAGCCGCACCGGCCCCGAGTCATGCGGGTAGGATCGCGAGGGTATGTTTGAAGCGTTGGCAGGAAAGGATGCAGCCCGGGTAGTAACCCTCGCTTCGCTGTGCCACTGTAACCCGCTCCAAAAAGACATACAGGGTTCCTGCATGAGCGGGAACCGCGGGGCTATAGGCTCTTGTGTGTCAGCCTGCGCGCTTATTGGTCTGCCTTGACGATGGCTGCCTCCCGGCGTACCATTCCGACCTCTCAGGGTCGCCGACTGCTGTCCGGTTGGCCAAGACAAGGTGCCGACGATGAACCTGGTAACTGGCGCCACGGGGCTGCTGGGCAGCCACCTTTGCGAACAATTGATCGCGCGGAAGATGCCCGTCCGCGCCCTGGTCCGCCCCGGAAGCGACGCCTCGCTGCTGGAGTCCTGGGGGGTGCAGATTGCCCGCGGCGACGTGACCGACCTGGAAAGCCTGCGCGGCGCGTGCCGCGGGGCGGACACCGTCTACCACGCCGCCGCCCAGGTGGGCGACTGGGGGCCGTGGGAGCGGTTCGCGGCGGTCACGATCGACGGGACGGGCCACATGCTCCAAGCGGCGCGAGAGGCCGGCGTGAAACGGTTCCTGCACGTCTCCAGCATCTCGACCTACGGCCACCCGGACGGGGAGGGTTTGGTGCTGGACGAGACGGCGCCGTTGGGCGTCAACCTGCACCGCTGGAGCTATTACAGCCGCGCCAAGGTGGAGGCGGAGAAGCTGGTGCGGCAGGCCCACCAGAGAGGCGACGTGGCGGCGACGATCTGCAAACCCAGTTGGCTGTACGGCCCGCGGGACCGGGCTTCCATGCCGCGGCTGATCCGGGCCATCCGCGCCGGCACGTGCAGGCTGGTGGGCGATGGGACCAACCGCCTCAACCTCACCTACGCCGGCAACGAGGCGGAAGGCTGCATCCTGGCGGCCGCCAGTGACAAGGCCGTCGGCCAGACGTACAACCTCTCCAACGACGGCGAGATCACCCAGGCCGAGTACTTCAACAAGATCGCCGCGTGCCTTGGCTGCAGGCCCGTGACGCGGAAGGCGCCGTATAGAGCGGCCTACGCGGCCGCGTTGCTGATGGAGCTGCTGGGGCACGCCGTGGGTTCCAAGAACCCGCCCCTGGCGACGCGCTACGCGGTGTGGTTGATGGGCCGGCGGTGCTTCTTCTTAGCCGACAAGGCCCGCCGCGAGCTGGGCTGGCGGCCGACGGTGGGTTACGACGAGGGCATCGCGCGCTCCGTCCGGTGGTGCCTGGAGCACGAGCGCCGCTGAATCCCTCGCCCCGGCGGAAGGCGCCGATCAGACCAGCGCCTCGATGTGCCGTATCAGTTCATCCATTTTCAGCGGCTTGATCAGGCACACCCGCGCCCCGCACTTGAGGATGCTGCTTTCGGTGTCCTGCGAGGGGTAGGCGGTCATGGCCAGCACCTCGATGTGCTTGGTCTGCTCGCGCGACTTGATCAGCTTGCAGACGTCTTGGCCGTTCATCCCGGGCATCCGCAGGTCCAGCAGGACCAGCGAGGGCTTAAAGCTCTCCAGGCTGGCGCCGGCGTTGAAGCCGTCGTGGGCCTCCATGACCTCGTACTCCGGATGGGCTTCCCGGATGGCTTGACCGATCATGCGGGTGATGGCCGGCTCGTCGTCGACCACCAGGACGCGCACCGGCTGGTGCCCCAACTCGGGGGGGATGGGCATCTTGTGCTTGCGCAGGAATACCAGCAGATCCTCCTGGGTGACCCGCCGATGCCCGCCGGGGGTCCGGTGAGCCTTAAGCAGGTTCTGGTCGATCCAATTTGCGACCGAGCCTGGGTCGACACTCAGCATCTCCGCAATAGCAAACGTCGAGTAGGTCTTGCCCATGTTCATCCCTCGTCCTGGTACCCGGTGTCCCACTAACCTTCATCGGCAGGAGCGGATAGTCAGAAGGAAAGTGCCTTGGCCCAATTAGGACTCCCTGCTTATTATTACTCTATTCTCGGTAATTCCAAGTTTCGCATATTGCTAAAGATAATTACTTCCAAAAGTGGCAGGTATGCTAATCCGTCCCGGCACACAAAGCAATAGGTTTGACAGCGATTTCTTGCCCCACAATAATCGCTGCGATACGAAAGACAGGACAGGAGCTTGGAAATGGGAACATCGCCGGCTGCGCTGGTCACCGGCGCCGGGCGCGGGATTGGCTCTGCCATCGCCCTGCGGCTGGCCAAGGAAGGGTATGACATCGCGGTGCTGGATGTCCTAGACGCCCAGCCGAGCATTCAGGCCATCCAGGCGACCGGGCGACGGGCATTGGGCATCCAAGGCGACGCCAGTTCCGCCACCGACCGCCGCAGGGCGCTGGAGCAGATCGAGCAATGCTTCGGCCGGCTGGATGTGCTGGTCAACAACGCCGGCGTGGCGCCCAAGGTGCGGGCGGACATCCTGGAAGCCACCGAGGAAAGCTACGACCGCGTCATGGCCGTCAACCTCAAAGGCCCGTACTTCCTGACCCAGGCGGCGGCCGCCTGGATGATCCGCCAGCGCCGCAGCCGCCCCGACGCCTGGCAGTGCATCGTGAATATCTCGTCCATGAGCGCCTATGCCGCCAGCCCCTCGCGCGGCGAGTATTGCCTGTCGAAGGCGGGCGTTTCCATGGCCACCAAGCTGTGGGCCGCCCGGCTGGCGGAGTACGGCATCGCCGTCTACGAGGTTCGCCCAGGCATCATCGCCACGGACATGACCGCCGCGGTGAAGGACAAGTACGACAAGCTGATCGGCGACGGGCTTACGCCGATCCGCCGCTGGGGCCAGCCGGAGGATGTCGCCGCCGCGGTGGCCTGCTGCGTCCGGGGCGACCTTAAATTCTCCACCGGCGAGGTCATCAACGTTGACGGCGGCTATCACTTGAGGGTTCTCTAGCCGGCACGGAAAGGCCATTGTGCCGCCGGCTGGCGCCAAGGCCCGGCGCCGCGGCGAGGTTCTTGCCATGCACGAGCCGTCCATGACCGTCGAGGGGCTTGCCATCCCGGTCACCTGCGCCAACACCGTCATTGTCGGCGCGGGGGCCGCCGGGCTGAACTGCGCGGTCCAACTGGTGGAGTTCTGGCGCCGGCGCGGCGTCGACGCCCCCCACACCCGCGTGCTGGTCGTGACGGGCGGCCTGTCCCTGGGCGCCAGCCGCATGAGCGGTTCCGACAAGCAGACCTACTACAAGCTGGGCACCAGCCCGCGCGTGCCCGACACCGCCGAGGATTTTGCCCACACGCTGACGGCGTTCGGATGCTGCCACGGGGACAACGCCCTGGCGGAGGGCATCGGCTCGCTGCGGGGGTTCTACCACCTCATCGAGGCGGGCGTGCCGTTCCCCCATGATCCCTATGGGGCGTTCATCGGCTACAAGACCGACCACGACCCCTACGAGCGGGCCACCTCGGCCGGGCCGAAGACTTCGCGCTTCATGGCCGAGCGGCTTGCCGCCAAGGCCAAGCGCCACGGCGTGAAGTTCCTTGACAAGCACGTGGTGGCGGACTTCATCACCGAAGGCGACGGCCAAGACCGCCGAATTGTCGGCCTGGCGTGCCTGCGGCGCGGGGCCAGGGAGGACTTGCCGCTTCGGCTGCTGGTGGCGGAGAACTGGGTTCTGGCGGCCGGGGGACCGGGGCAGATCTACCAGTCCACCGTCTACCCGCGCCGGCAGATCGGCATTCACGGCCCGGCGCTGAAGGCCGGGCTGGAGATGTGCAACCTCACCGAATCGCAGTATGGCCTGGCTTCCGTCAAGTTCCGCTGGAACGTCTCGGGCACGTACATGCAGGTGGTGCCGCGGATCTTTTCCACCAACGCCCGGGGCGCCGATGAGCGGGAGTTCCTTACCGAGTACTTCACCGACATGCCCGCCCTGGCCACCAACATCTTCCTCAAGGGCTACCAATGGCCCTTCGACGCCCAGCGGATCGCCAACCAGCAGAGCTCCCTGGTGGACATGGCCGTGCACCAGGAGACAGTCGTCCGCGGGCGCCGGGTGTGGATGGACTTTCTGCGGAACCCGGCGGGCAGGCCCGGGTGGGAGGAGTTCCGCATCGACCGGCTGGGTTCCGAGGCGCAGGAATACCTCCGCAGGACGGGCGCGGTGCAGGGCGCGCCGATCGAGCGCCTGGCGCACATGAACAGCCCGGCGATCGGGATCTACGCCGAGAACGGGATCGACCTGCGGCGCGAGCCGCTGGAGATCGCCCTCTGCGCGCAGCACCACAACGGCGGTTTCAGCGTCAACAAGTGGTGGGAGAGCAGCCTCCCTCACACGTTCGTCATCGGCGAGATGGCCGGCACGCACGGGGTCAAGCGCCCGGGCGGCTCGGCCCTCAACGCCGGGCAGGTCGGGGCCTTGCGGGCGGCTGAATATATCGCTGGCGTGTACGGCTGCGATCAACCGGAGCTGTCGCGCCACCAAGCCGCCCTACAGGCCGGTCTGGCCGAGACGATCGCGTTCCTGCGGGGCCTGTTGGCCAAGGCACGTTCGGCTCCCGGCACGCCCGCCCAGGCCATGAAGCAGCTGGGCCAGCGGATGACCCGCCACGCCGCGCACCTGCGCAGCCGGCGCGGCTCGGCCGAGGCGCTGGAGCAGGGCAAGCAGCAGTACCGCCGCCTGCTGGAGCAGGGGCTGAAACTTCGCGGGCCCTCTGATCTGGCCGACGCGGTGACGACGATCCAGCAGTGCCTGACCCACGTGGCCATGCTCAAGGCGATCTGTGGGATGTTCGATCGCGGCGCCGGCAGCCGGGGCAGCCACTGCATCCTGGCCGATGACGGGATCCCCATGCATCCGGCGCTGGTGGACCCTGGGACCGGCCAGCCGTACCGCTTCCGCCCGGAGAACCAGGCGCTGCGGAACGTGATCTTGACGGCCCGTTACGACGCGTCGGCGCCGGACCTGTTCACGCTAGGCCAGACCCCCCCCCGGCCGATCCCGCAGCGGGACGTGGCCTTTGAGGTGGCCTGGGCACAGTACCGCCAGGGAGACGTTTATCGGCTTGAGTAGGCTTGATCCACAGGGCGCCGGCAGCATGTCTGTAGGCCCGCTGATGCAGCCGGCGGTCAATTGCCTGATCTGATGAGGCCACTGACCCGCACTTGGACGGCCCGCCGGTTGATCTGGCCGGCCAGCTTGGCCGCCAGGGCCGGGTCGGGCCCCAGGCTCACCGTCTGGCCCACCGGCTCGCCGGGGGGGATCGCGTAGCCTGGCAGGCCATACAGCGTCCGCTCGTAGCCCAGGATCGCCGGCGCGTTGACGGCGCTGTTGCCCCCCGGCAGCAGGAACATCGAGTAGGACCCCGAGATGCTGTCCAGTTCCGTCTTCGGCCGATTGGAGCGATACGCGTTCACCTCCACGCGCGCCTGGTAGGCGTTTGGCTCGCCCTCGACCGGCACAATCCGCACCGTCGCCTGGCGGTAGATGGTCTGTAGCGTGCCCTCGGCCAGCGCGTACCACGTAGCGGCGTCGCGGCGCCACACCTCCCAGGCCTGCTGGCCCGTCAGCGGCTCGGTGATCATCAGGCCCTCGCGCCGGTCCATACGTTCAATGCTGAAGTAGTGCTCCCGGAGCACATCCTGGGCCGCCTGCCAGAGGGCCTCGAAGTTCCGCTGGCTCATCGTCGGCGGCTCGGAAAACACGACCGGCCGCGTATGGTTGGCACAACCGGCCAGCAGCATCGCCGACCACAACCAGCAGGTTTGAGCCAGCCGTGATCTGTTCATGGGCGATGACCTTTTAGACCGGGGGATTTGCCCTGCGGGGCATTGTATCCTAAGGTTCCAATGACACAACCACTAACCCAGCCCAACCGCAAGCTGGCCTTTCCCCAAGGCCCGCACCAATGCCCCGCCCCGGCCTCCCCTGGCCGGGGTTGTTTTTGCGCCCGCGCCGCTGGACGCCGCCGCCACTGCCTGCTACCCTCGGCGCCTCTACGGTCGCGAGGAGCTCATGCTGCACATACTCACCGGCCGCTATAAGGGACGCAAGCTGCTGCCACCGCCCCCGGGTGCGGCAACTCGTCCGATAACCGCCGCGGCAAGAAAGTCCCTGTTCGACACCCTGACCGCCTGGACGGAGGGGGCGCTCGTGCTGGACCTGTTCTGCGGGACCGGGACGGTGGGCCTGGAGGCCCTGTCGCGCGGGGCAAAGTACTGCTGCTTCGCCGACCATGACCGCCGCGTCCTGGACCGGCTGAGGCGGAACATCCAGGCCGTGGGGGCAGAAGACCAAAGCCGCATCTGGGCTGGGGATATCCCACGGCAATTGGCCGCCTGGCTGCGGGAACTGGACCGGCCGGTGGACTTGGCGTTCGTCGACCCGCCCTACGCCGATGCCCGTAGCTGGGACTGGAGCTGCGTGGTCCGGCAGGTGTTCGCTCCCCTGGCTGAGCGACTGGTGGCCGAGGGCGTGCTGGTGCTCCGCCTGCCCGCCCAGGTCCACCCGCCGGAAGACTTGGCCGGCCTGAGGCTCACGCGGACTCGCCGGCAGGGCGGGATGACACTGGGCTTCTATCGGCATAGCCGGAAGGAAGGCTAAGGGCGATGGCTAAACCTGCAACCAAGGAAACGGCGTTGTGGGTCATCCGCTGGCTGCGAAAGGCCGGGTTCGAGGCCTTGCTGGCCGGCGGGTGCGTCCGCGACATGCTGCTGGGGCGACGGTCCGCCGACTATGACGTGGCCACCAGCGCCACACCGGCCCAGGTCCGCCGGTTGTTTAGCCACGTGCTGCTGGTGGGGGCCAAGTTCGGGGTGGCGATGGTGATCCACCGCAGCCGAAAGGTGGAGGTCACCACGTTCCGCACCGACGTGTCCTATTCTGACGGCCGGCGGCCCGACCAGGTGAGATTCTCCAGCCCGCGCGAGGATGCCCTCCGCCGCGACTTCACCATCAACGGCATGTTCTACGACCCGTTCGAGCGGCGGGTGATTGACTTCGTCGGCGGCCAGGAGGACCTGCGCGCCGGGCTGATCCGCACGATTGGCCGGCCGGATGAGCGGTTCGCCGAGGACTACCTGCGGATGCTGCGGGCCGTGCGGTTTGCCCTGCGGCTGGGGTTTGCGATCGAACCTCGCACCGCGCGGGCGATCCGCAAGCTGGCGGCGCGGATCACGCGGATCAGCGGGGAGCGAATCTTCGAGGAGTTGGGCAAGATGCTCGCAACCGCTGGGGCGGGCGACGCCCTGGCGATGTTGGAGCGCCAGGGTCTGGCGGAGGCGCTGTGGCCGGAGCTGTTTGAAGCGCGGCTGTGGCGGGGTAGCACCCGTCGCGTGGAGTGGGTGGCGGCCGCCCAGGCGCCGACCCTGGCGTTTGCCGCCCTGCTGGCGGGTCTGGAGAAGCGGGCGATCGAGGCCATCACCCGCCGCTGGGGGGCCTCCAATGAGTTTCGGCGCGATGTTGGCTACCTCGCCGACAACCTGCCCAAGTGGCGGGACGCCTTGGCCATGAGCCTGGCCGATTTCAAGCCGCTTGTGGCGGATCGGCGGTTTAGGATGCTGCGACGAATCTGGGCCGCCCAGGAGCGTATCGAGACGGGCGCCGATCGCACAGTCCGCCGGATCGTACGGCGGGCGCGGGCGATTCCGGCGGATGAACTTCGGCCGGCGCCGTTGCTGACCGGCGAGGACTTGAAGGCGCTGGGGCTGGGCGAGGGGCCGCGCCTGGGGCAGGCGCTCCGGCTGCTTTACCGCGCCCAGCTTAACGAGGAGATCCACACCCGCCGGGAAGCCCTAGACCTGGCACAAGCATGGATTGCGCAGCGCTCTTCGAGTGAGCCGTAAGCCCAAAGGCCCGGCTGGGCCGGGCCCGCGAAGACCGTGCAACATCCGCCTTGTCAGCCTTTGAACCTCCGCAGCACCAGGCAGGCGTTATGTCCCCCAAAGCCGAAGCTGTTGCTCATAACCACATTGACCCGCCGCGGGCGCGGCGTGTTGGGCACGTAGTCCAGGTCGCACTGGGGGTCGGGGTCTTCCAGGTTGAGCGTGGCGGGGATGATCCCCTCGCTGATGGCCAGGGCGCTGGCGATGATCTCCACGCCGCCGCTGGCGCCCAGCAGGTGGCCGGTCGAGCTCTTGGTGGAGGATACCATCAGGCCCTTGCGGGCGTGCTCGCCGAAGAGCTCCTTGACGGCCCTGGTTTCGGCGATGTCGCCCAGCTCGGTGCTGGTGCCGTGGGCGTTGATGTAATCGACCTGGTCGGGGGCGACCTGGGCGTCCTTCAGCGCCAGCTTCATGGCCAGGATCGCGCCCTTGCCCATCGGGTCGGGGGCGGTGATATGGTAGCCGTCCCCGCTGGCCCCGTAACCGATCAGTTCGGCGTAGATGCGCGCCCCGCGCCGCCGGGCGTGTTTCAGCTCCTCCAGCACGATCACCCCGGCGCCCTCGGCCAGCAGGAAGCCGTCGCGGTGCTTGTCGAACGGCCGGCTGGCGTGGGTCGGGTCGTCGTTGCGCGTGGACAGGCCCTTGAGCGAGCAGAAACTGCCCAGACCCAACTGCGTCAGGGCTGCCTCGGCGCCGCCGGTGATGATCACGTCGCACAGGCCGGCCCGGATGTACCGCAGCGACTCGCCGATGGAGTTGCCGGCCGACGCGCAGGCCGTCACCACCGCCATGTTCGGGCCGCGCAGGCCCCAGATGATGGAGATGTTGCCCGCCGCGGCGTTGGCCATGAGCTTGGGCACGGTGAACGGGCTGACGCGGGTGGGGCCTTTCTCGAGCATGCGGCAGTGCTGCTGCTCCAGCTCCTCCAGGCCGCCGATGCCGCTGCCCACGATCACCCCGCAGCGTTCCGGGTCTTCCTTGGCGAAGTCCAGGCCGCTGTCGCGGACGGCCTCCAGCGCCGAGGCGACCGCGAACTGGGCGAACCGGTCCATGCGCTTGGATTCCCGCGCGTCATACTGGTCGGGGGGGATGCCGTCCCAGTCCCGCACCTCTCCCCCGATGCGCGACGGGAACGGGCGGGCGTCGAACCGTTGGATCGGACCGATCCCGCTGCGGCAGGACAGCAGGCCGTCCCAGAACTCGCGGACGGTCTTGCCTACCGGGTTGACGGTCCCCAAACCGGTCAGGACGACACGGCGCATGGACATCCAGTGATTCCCTTGGATGACTTAGGCCTTCTTGGAATGCTCGCGGATGTAATCGATGGCCTGGCCGACCGTCTGGATCTTCTCAGCCTCTTCGTCCGGGATGCTCAGCTCGAACTGGTCCTCGAACTCCATCACCAGCTCGACCGTGTCCAGCGAGTCGGCGTTGAGATCGTTGACGAACGACGTCTCGCGCGTGATCTCGCTCTTATCCACGCCCATCTGCTCGGCAACAATCTCAATCACCTTTTCTTCAGTTTCGTCGGGCACTTTCGTGACCTCCCTAGTCTCGCGGCATGGGTCCTACCTGACCTGTCTGTGCTAAGGCCGGGGTACTATAGCTTTGGGCCCCGGGCCTTTCAACAGCAACTTCCGGCCTTCTTAGGCCGCTACGTGTGCATCCCGCCGTCCACGCTCAGCACCTGTCCGCTAATGTAGTCCGAGGCATCCGAAGCCAGGAACGCCACCGCCTGGGCGACGTCGGCGACCGTCCCGAACCGCTTCATCGGAATCTGCTCCAATGCCATGTCCTTGGCCTGCTGGGGCAGCGCGTCGGTCATGTCCGTCTTGATGAAGCCCGGGGCCACCGCGTTGCACCGGACGTTCTTGCCCGCCAGTTCCTTGGCCGTCGTCTTGGTCAAGCCCAGCAGACCGGCCTTGGAGGCGGCGTAGTTGGCCTGCCCGCGGTTGCCTTCCAGCCCGGAGTAGCTGGACATGTTGACGATCGAGCCGCCGCGCTGGCGGACCATGTACTTCGCCGCCGCCCGCGTCCCGATGAACGCGCTGGTCAGGTTCACCTTCAGCACCAGCTCCCAGTCGCTGTCGTTCATTCGCAACAGCAAGCCGTCCCGGGTGATGCCGGCGTTGTTGATCAGCACGTCCACGCGGCCGTATTTCTCGGCCACGTCGTCAACCAACTGCGTGAAGCCGGCTGAATCGGTCACGTCCATCTTGCGGCAGTCCACCTTGGGCCCCGCGCCCAGCGCACCGGGCCCGGAAGCCAGCAGGTCCCCCTTCAGGTCCACCGCGACGACCGTCATGCCCAGCTTGAGCAGTTCTTTGACGATCTCCAGGCCGATGCCCCGGCCGGCGCCGGTGACAATCGCGACCTTGTCACTATCTGCCATGTCTGCTCCTTCCCGCGGCCAGCCGGCCTGCTTGGCCGGCAACTGGCCGACACGCACCTGGGTCCGCGGCTAGGCCGACGCGAGCTTTTCGATCGCTTCCTTGCTGTTGAGACTTATGACGGCCGCCTGGCGGTTGATCCGCCGCATGAGGCCGGCCAGCACCCGCCCCGGCCCGATCTCGTAGAACCGCCCCACGCCCTGGCCCAGCAGGTACTCCATGCTCTGTTGCCATCGCACCGGGCCGATTAGCTGGGCCAGGAGCTTGTCGGCGGCCGCCGAGGGGCCCTCGTAGGGTTGGGCATCCACGTTGGCGATCACCTGTACGGCCGGGTGGGCGAATTCCTGGGCATGGTCCACCTGGAACGCCTGGTCCTGTGGGCAGCCGGCCTGGACGCTGCTGGCCTGGAATCGGACGTTATCCAGCGCCGATCGCAGTTGCTGGGCCGCCGGCTGCATCAGAGGACTGTGGAACGCCCCCGCCACCTTCAGCGGAATCGCCCCGGAGGCGCCGAACTGGCCCGCCAGATCCTGAACCCGCTGACAGGCTGACAACTCCCCCGACAGCACGATCTGCCCGGGGGCGTTGAAATTGGCGCAGGTGAGCACCTGGCCCTGAGCGGCCTGCCGGCACAGACGCCGGGCCGCCGATTCATCCAGGCCCATCACGCTGACCATGCCGGAGCTGACGGCGGTGGCGGCCTCCTGCATGGCACGCCCGCGGCGGGCGACCAGCCGAAGGGCGTCGTCGAAGCCGACCATGCCGGCGGCAAACAGCGCTGTGTACTCGCCCAGGCTCAGGCCGGCCATGAACGCTGGGCGAAGCGCCGCGACCTTATCCGGGCTCAATAGGCTCGCCAAGCACCCCAGCGCCGCGACCGAGACGGTGAAGATCGCCGGCTGGGCTATGTCGGTGCGAGACAGTTCCTCCTCCGGGCCTTCAAAGCACAGGCGTTTGAGCGGCAGCCGGCTTACTTCCTCGGCCCGGTCGAAAACGCTACGCGCGGCAGAGAAGGCCTCGTAGAGGTCCTTGCCCATGCCCGCCTGCTGCGCGCCTTGCCCGGGGAACAGGAATCCCGTCTTCATGCCAGCTCTCCTTGGGCCTCTAGAACCGCACGACGGTCCCAGCCCAGGTCAGTCCGGCCCCAAACGCCACCAGCACCACCATCGAACCTTCCTTGATCCGCCCCTCCCGGCGGGCCTCCACCAGCGCCATGGGAATCGATGCCGCCGAGGTGTTGCCGTACCGGTCGATGTTGATGAAAACCTTCTCGAGGGGGAAGTTCACCCTTTTTGCCGCCGATTCGATGATGCGGATGTTCACCTGGTGGGGCACCACCAGGTCCACGTCGGCAGGCTTCAGGCCGCACTTGTCCATGCAGTCGGCCAGCAGCCACTGCATCTTCTCGACGGCGAACTTGTAGACGTCCCGCCCGCGCATCTTGATGTAGTGCAGCCGCTGATCGACCGTCTCGTGCGTGGCCGGGTTGCGCGAGCCGCCGCCGGGAACGTGGATGTAATCCCACCCGCTGCCCGAGGCGCACATCACGCTGTAGCGGATGCCGCGCTGCCGGTCCTGGCAGGCCTCTAGCACGGCCGCCCCGGCCCCGTCGCCGAAAAGGATGCAACTGCTGCGGTCGGTGTAGTCGCTGAAGCGGCTAAGCGTCTCGGCGCCGATGACCAGCACCCGCCGGTACATCCCGGTCTCGATGAACTTGCTGCCGGCGGCCAGGCCGTACAGGAAGCCGCTGCACGCGGCGGAGATGTCGAAGGCGGGGATGTTGTCGACGCCCAACTGCGCCTGGACGAAGCAGGCGACGGCGGGAAAGATCATCTCGGGCGAGATCGTCGCGCAGATGATCATGTCCACCTGGTCGGGCGTCAACCCGGCGTCCTGGAGGGCGGCGCGCGCGGCCTGGGCGGCCAGGGTGGCGGTGGACTCCCCCGCGCCGGCGATGCGGCGCTGCCGGATGCCCGTGCGCTGGGTGATCCACTCGTCGGAGGTGTCCAGGAACTTCTCGAAGTCCCGGTTGGACATCACGTGGTCGGGCACGGACATTCCCATCCCGACTATGGCGGCTCGCAAGCCTTCAGGCATGGATTACCCTTCATCGCGGCCGGCCAACAGCGCGGTGATCTGCTGGTTGGCCTGGCAGGTGGCGTACTCGCGGGCCGCGCGGACCGCGTTCATCACCCCGCGGTAATCGCTGGCGCCGTGACAGATGATGCAAATCCCGTTGACGCCCAGCAGCGGGGCTCCGCCGTATTCGTTGTAGTCGTACCGGGCGGCGATGGCCTGGCCGGCCTTCTCGATCGCGTCGGTCGCGCCGGGCATCTGCCGGTTCAGCACCGACAGCAGCGCCTGCACCAGGCCGTTCGCCATGCCCTCGATCAGCTTGAGCATCACGTTGCCCACGAACCCCTCGCACACCACCACGTCGCACACGCCGCCGAACAGGTCGCGCCCCTCGACGTTGCCGATAAAGTTGGTGTGCGGGTCCTTGCGGAACAGCTCGTGGGTCCGCTTGACCAGGTCGTTGCCCTTGGCTTCCTCGGCGCCCACGTTCAGCAGGCCCACCCGCGGACGGTTGATCCCGCAGATGCTCCGCATGTACACCGAGGCCATCACCCCATATTGATGCAGGTGCTGGGGACGGCAGTTAACGTTGGCGCCCACGTCGCACAGGGCCACCGGCCCGTGGAGGGTGGGACTGATCACCGCGATGCCCGGACGATGCACCCCGCTCAGGCGGCGCAGGCGCATCTGGGCCGCCGCCACGAACGCCCCCGTGTTGCCGCAACTGATGCAGGCGTCCAGTTCGCCGCGGGCGTGCATCTGGACCATCACCGCCAGGGAGCTTCGGGGCTTGCCTCGCAGCGCCTCCACCGGGGCCTCGTCCATGCCGACCGCCTGGTCGGCGTGGACGACGTCGATGTGCCCCTGGGGGTCCTTAGTCCCGGACAACTGCCGGCGGATGGCATCTTCCCGTCCCACCAGGACGATGCGGTCCTGCGGTCCCAGGAACTGCCGGGCGGCTACGGCTCCCTTGACCTCCACTGCCGGCGCCGAGTCGCCGCCCATGGCATCGATGCCGACGCGCATCGACTAGCTCTCCTTTTCCACCTTCAGGCTCAGGCCCGGGCGGACGAAGCCGCAGTTGTCGCACGCGGCATGGGGCAGCTTGGGCTTGTTGCAGCGGGGGCAGTCCACCACGTTGACGGGCATCTTGGCGTGATGGCTGCGCCGGGCGCGGGTGCGCGCACGACTGGATTTCTGGGTTGGCAGCATACTCTCTGGTTTCCTTTGCGTTCGAATCCCCCCGCGCCGAACCATCCCACGTGGGCCCGCCTCCGGCTCGGAATTGGCCGGAAACTAGAAATCACCACAAGTTTTGTCAAGGAAAAACGCCAGCGCCCGCCACGCTAGGCCAATTGGATCGAGGCGTACCGCCCGGCGGCCTCCAGCGCCTCAGCCAGCCGGGAGGGGTCCTTGCCCCCGGCCTGGGCCAGCGTGCCCTTGCCGCCGCCTCCGCCGCCGGCCACCGGCGCGACCTTCCTGATCCAATCGTCGGCCCGCAGCTTGCCCGCCTCTACCAGCGCCTGGTCCACCATCGCCACGAGGGTCACCTTCTGCCCCTTGGCGGCGCCGAGCATCACGGCTACGGCGCCTTTTTGGCGGAGCTGGTCGCACAGACTGCGCATCGCATCGGGCTGGGCCTGGGTGGCCTGGGCGATGAGCACCAGCCCGTGAGGCGTCTTAACTTCCTGTCGGAGCTGTAGTTCAGTTCCGCCACCTTCGGCCCCGGATGGCCGCTTGCGGAGCTGCTTGACCTCCTGCTGAAGCGCCGCGATCCGCTCAGCAAGCTCCCCCGGGGAGGCCCGCAGCGCCTGGCTGGCCGACCGCAGCGCCGCCTCCATCTGCTGCACGTGCTCCACGGCCACCTGGCCCGTCACGGCGGTGATCCGCCGCATCCCCTTGGCCACCGACTCCTCCGAGAGGATCTTGAACAGCCCGATCTGCCCGGTCCGCTCCAGGTGCGTGCCGCCGCAGAACTCCACGGCCGTGGACGAGCCAGCCTCCAGGGCGGGCCGGCCGCTGCCGACCGACACCACCCGCACCGGGTCGGGATACCGCTCCCCAAAGGCCGCGCGGACGCCAGGAATCTGCCGCGCCTGCGCCAACGGCATCAGCATCGTGTGCACCGCCTCGTCGGCCGTCACCCGCTGGTTCACCTTGCGCTCCACTAGGCGCAACTGCTCCTCGTCGAGGGCCTGGCCATGCGTGAAGTCAAACCGCAGCCGGTCGGGCGCCACCACGCTGCCAGACTGGGTGATGTGGCCGCCCAATACCTCCCGCAGCGCCCAGTTCAGCAGGTGCGTCGCGGTGTGGTTGCGCATGGTATCCAGCCGGGCGGGGTCTACGTGCGCGGCCACCGCCCGCCCCGCCGCCAGCTCGCCCTGCTCCACCACGCCGATGTGCAGCACGCACTGGCCCGCCAGTTGCGTGTCACGCACGCTGAAGCGACCCCCGTCCCAGCTCAGGTAGCCCACGTCGCCCACCTGTCCGCCCGCCTCGCCGTAGAAGTTTGTTCGGTCCAGGACCACCGCCGCCTGGTCTTGTGGTCGCAGCTTGCCGGTCGTGCGGAACTCTCCATCCACCACCCAACCCAGCACCCGGGCTGCAAGCGGATCGGGGGTGCATTTGGCGGAATCATCCGTAGCCGGCAAGTTGGCCACCGCAGTGACCTTGAACGCCTCGCCGGCACCGCTGATCTGGCGGTGGCGGGCCATCTGGGTTTCATAGCCGTCTATGTCCACGCCCAGGCCAACCTCGCCGGCCATGATCTGCGTCAGGTCCGCGGGAAAGCCGTAAGTGGCGTACAGCTCGAACATTACCTCCCCCGGAAGGACCGACTGCCCCGCCTCCTTGAGCCGCTTGGCTTGCCGGGTGAACAGCTCGATGCCTCGGTCCAGCGTCCGCCCGAAGGATTCCTCTTCCTCTTGAATGGTTTGCCCGACGTGGTCCCGACGCTGCCGGATCTCGCCGAACGCCTGGCCCATCTGCTCGACGATCGTGCCCACCAATTGGCTCAGGAAGGGGCCCTGCATCTTGAGATATTGCCGCCCATACCGAGCCGCGCGGCGGAGGATCCGCCGCAGGACGTACCCCCGGCCTTCGTTGGAGGGGATGACCCCGTCGGCGATGGCGAACGTCAGCGCCCGCGCGTGGTCGGCGATCACCCGGCAGGCGACGTCGCGGATGTCATCCTGGCCGGTGATGTCGAAGCGGTCGGCGACGGCCTGCTTCTTGGCGACCTGGTCGCCGTAACGGTAGCCGCTAAGGCGCTCGACGTGCTGGATGATCGGAACGAAGACATCGGTGGCATAGCTGGAGCGCTTGCCCTGCATGAAGGCGCAGAGCCGCTCGAAGCCCATCCCGGTGTCCACGTGCGTGGCCGGCAGGGGCGCAAGCCTGCCGTCGCTGCCGCGGCTGAATTGCATGAACACGAGGTTCCACAGCTCGATCACCCGCGGGTCGCCCGCGTTGACCAGCTTCCCGCCCGACAGGTCCTCCGTGAGGTCAACGTGGATCTCGCTGCAAGGGCCGCACGGCCCGGTGTCGCCGGGCGCCCAGAAGTTGTCCTTCGTCGAGCCGTCGTGCAGGTGCGACGGGTCGATGCTCGTCCGCTCCAGCCAGAGCCGCCGGGCCTCCTCGTCGCCTTCCAGGTTCTCCGCTACATCTCCGCCAAATACCGTCGCGTGCAGCCGCTGGGGCGGCAACCCCCAAACCTTCGTCAGTAGCTCCCAGGCCCACTGGATGGCCTCGGCCTTGAAGTAATCCCCGAAGCTCCAGTTGCCCAGCATCTCGAAGAAGGTCTGGTGGTACGTATCGTGGCCGACGTCCTCCAGGTCGTTGTGCTTGCCCCCGGCCCGGATGCACTTTTGGCTGTTGACCGCGCGGGTGTAGTCCCGCCGCCCCGTGCCCAGGAACACGTCCTTGAACTGGTTCATGCCGGCGTTGGCGAACAATAGCGTGGGGTCATCGGCCGGCAGCAGCGGGCTGGAGGGCACGAACATATGCCCGCGCTGCCGGAAGAACTCGATGAACTCCCGCCGGATGTCGTTGCTGGCCTTCATGGTCATGGTCGCGGTTCCGCCCGCCCAGACGGTTGACTCGGGGCGATGCAAAGATGGGTTAGTGTACTGCCCGGGCCGGAAGGTTGCCAGGGCGGATTTGGGGCGCAAGGCTGTTAGAACGGGGGCGTTTGCGGTGCCAGGGGCACCAGCAGACCGACCGCATTGACTTCGAGGTCGCGGACTGGAAGCTGTGGGCGTGCGTCGGCCCCGGCGACAACGGTGAGCCGGTCCTGACGATCATCCTCGTCGGGGAGGACTGAGCAGTTCGGATCTATTCAGCTTCTTACCTGGTCTGATGTCAACAGCACCTGCTGAACCAAGTCCTGAAGTGGGTGCAGGCCATTCTGCATGGCCTCCAAGTCCTCGTGGTCCTGCTCCGGGGTGGACCCTCGTCGTGTTGCCGCAATCATCGCCTGGCGGATAGCCTCGACCTGGCAGACCGCGAGCAGACCGTCTCGAATGTGTCTCTTGGTTGTCGGCATGGGCAAGGAGTTCAGGGCTACCAGCAGTTGAGCAAGGGCAAGGATCTTGCCCTGCAAGACGCGCGGCATATCCCATCGTGCGATCTCCCGCAGGCGATCTTCCGCCCACTGCCGACGAGGCGGTGGTGGGTCTGTTGCCACATAGGGGGGCATTACCCCCTGGGGATCGTACAGCACGACGCTTCTTCGCACCGCCCAGGCACCCGTTGCCCCATCGTTGTGATCTACCCTGAGGTGCTCGGGCCCGCTTATGATGAAGTTCACAGTCTTCCAATCGCGGCGAATGTCACGGAAGACATCGTGACCTCCAGTCGGCCCCCGTCGTACCAGGAACAGATCGACATCCGAATGCTCGTCGTAGGTGCCCTCAGCCAAGCTCCCGACAACACCGATCACCAGCAAGTTCGGAAATGCTGCAAGCAAACGAGGTACAGCATCTTCGATGATCTGGCGGAACTGGTTAGGTAATCCCTCCATCCAAAGACGCGAAGCATCTGATATCGGCCAGTCTGACATGGTTTGACCTTCTAAGCCCCTGGGGCTCGCGGGGGAATTAGACCCGAAGAAGGGGAAGTTGACAATGCCTGACAATAGAACCAGCGAGGCGTGCCTCGCCTTGGATGAATCCGCGCTGGAAGCCATCAGACACCGATGGTCGGGCGGTGAGAGCCTGGGCGTGTTGGCCCGGGAGATGGGCCTGTCCTGGCAGCGGGTGTGCGGGCTGCTGTATCGGCCTGGGCCGGCGACAAGGCTACTTGCCCTCGAATTCCTCTTCCAACTGGCGAATCGCCCACCGATTGGCCAGGCGGGCGACGCTGCCCATGCGGTCCAGGATCAGCATCCCGTTGAGGTGGTCGGTCTCGTGCTGGTAGACCCGGGCCGCCAGATCCACCCCGGTCTCCTCGAATTCCTTGCCGTCCAGGCCGGTGGCCTGGATCGTGACGGTCTGGTATCGCTTCAGCTTACAGGTGATCCCCGGCACGGACAGGCAGCCTTCCTCCACTTCGATCTTTCCGTCCAGGCTCACAAGCTGAGGGTTGACGTACACCCGCCGGTCGCCCGGCTGGCCGCTGGGGTTGGCCACGAAGAGCTGGATCGGCAGGCCCACCTGCGTGGCGGCCAGTCCCACGCCCTTGGCCTGCTCCATCAGCTCGAACATCCGCTGGGCCAGACGGCGCACCTTGTCGTCAATCCGCGCCACCGGCTTGGCGGCCTGGGCCAGACGGGGGTCGGGGTACCGGATGATCCGCAGGCTATCCAGGTCCAGGTCCTTGAGATTCAGGTCGCCCATCGCGTCCATCTTAGCCCCATCGCCCCAGATGGATCAAGGCAACCGGCAGGTGGGTAGCCTTTGACGCAGCCGGCCTTTGCGGTATAATGCAAGATATCACCAAGACCCCTGACGAAATCCGCCTGGGGGGATCAGGCGGCTTCCGTCAGCGGCCGATGCGCGAAGGAATCACAGGTGGATTCGGCTGCTTTAGACCGTTGCCAGAAGATTTTGGACTATCGTTTCAACGACCCAACCCTCCTGAGCCTGGCTCTTACGCACGCTTCCGTCGCACCCACCCGCACGGCCTCCAACGAGCGTCTGGAGTTCCTGGGGGATGCGGTGCTGGGCATGGTCGTCTGCGAACAGCTCTATCGCCATTCCAGCCAGATGCTGGAAGGCGAGATGACGAAGATCAAGTCCGCCGTCGTTTCCCGCAGCACCTGCGCCATCATGATCGAGAAGATGAACATCGTGCCGCTGGTGTTGCTGGGCAAGGGCATGGCGGCGCCGGGCAGCATCCCATCCTCCGTCACCGGGGCGCTGTTCGAGTCGATCGTCGGGGCGATCTACCTGGACGGGGGGATCGAGCCGGCCAGGCGGTTCATCCTGCATCACATCCAGCCGTTCATCCAGGACGCCCTGGAGAACCAGCACCAGCACAACTACAAGTCGCTGCTTCAGCAGCACGCCCAGAAGGTCTGGGGCATGACTCCCGAGTACCAACTGCTGGACGAGAAGGGCCCCGACCATTCCAAGTGTTTTGAGGTGGCTGTATCGATCAACGGCCAGCACTTCCCGACCGCCTGGGGCATGAACAAGAAAGAGGCCGAGCAGGAGGCGGCCCGGCGGGCCCTGGTCGTGCTGGGGCTGCTGGAGGATGATGCCTCCCCGCCGGCTGAGCCGACCGCCGAATAGCCCTGAAATGCCGCGGTTTTGGCGCCACAGGTACCCGAAAAACCTAGCCAGTTGTTTTGCCCGTCACAGACCATAACCTACCCTTCAAGTAGCCCTTCTTTCGACGGGGGACGGCCGGGGACGACCCGGCGGCGAAAAAATCTCCGGTTTTTCCAACTCCTGGCGAAAGCAGTTGTTGCACTTTGCCGATAAGAGATTTAGATTCTGGTCCTAAGTAGTCGAGTTCTATCTTGGTGGCGCGAGGCAGCAGTAAAAACCTGATCATGCTCAGATCACGGACGATCAAGACGTTAACAGCGCTTCTGGTCACGATGACGATGGGGTCGCTGGCGCTGGTGGTCATGGAGACGGCCCCAATTCGCCCCGAGATCACCCACCTGGCTGCCGTCGAGCCGGCGGTCAATGAGCCGGCCGAGGTAATCTCCTCCACGCAGGTCCCGCTTCAGCGGACCACCTGGCAGAACATCGTGATCCACTCCTCGGTCGAGGGCGATCAACTGGCGGCGCAGTGCCACTTCGTGGTGTGGGCCGACGAGGGCGCCGACGGCCTGTACGCCCAAGCCACCCCGCTGTGGAAACAGCAGCAGCGGGGCCGGCACCTGGCTGGGCGGCTGGCTGACAACAGCATCGGCGTGTTTATCGTGGGTCGTTTCGACACCCAAGGGCCTTCCGCTCGACAGTTCGAGGCCCTGGTGAACCTGTCTCGCAACCTCCAGAAAACCTGCGCCATCCCCGCCGACCGGGTGTACCTGGCCCGCGAACTGGACCCGCGCTGCGCGTCGCCGGGCAAGGCCTTCCCCATGTACCGCTTCAACGGCCTGTTGCTCCAGCGCGGTAGCTAGGCCGCCACCGATGTACCCACAGGGTCTAGACCTCCCGTAGCGCTCTGGTTTCCTGGCTGGAATCCAACTTGCCGCAGCGGCTGGTCTGCTGCCGCAAGCCTACCGGCCTGCTAGCTCGCGGGCTTCCCGCACCACCGCCTCAACGATCTGATCCTGCCGGACCGTCCTTACCTTGCGCCCTCGGCGGTAGAGGATGGCCTTGCCCTTGCCGGCGCAGATGGCTACGTCCGCCCCCTCGGCCTCGCCGGGCCCGTTGACCACGCAGCCCATGATCGCCACGGTTAGCGGGGCCTTCAGGTCCGCCAGGCGACGGCCGACCTCCTCCACCAACGGGGCGATGTCGGTCTGGAGCCGCCCGCAGGTTGGGCAGGCGATCAGCTCCACGCCCGTCCGCGGGCGCAGCCGCAGCGAGTACAGAAGCTCCAGGCCGGCCTTCACCTCCGGCAGGGGATCGCCGGCGAACGAAATGCGGATGGTGTCGCCGATGCCCTCGCTCAGCAAGGCCCCCAGCGCCGCCGCCGAGCGGACCGCGCCGGTGGCGGCCGTGCCGGCGTGCGTCACGCCCAGGTGCAGGGGATAGTCCCACCGCTGCGCCAGGCGGCGGTTGACCGCGATGGTGGTGTAAGCGTCGTGGCTCTTGGCCGACAGCACCACGTCGTGGAACCCGGCCTGCCGGAAAACCTCCAGGTAATCAGCCAGCTTGTCAGCCATCAGCTCGTCCAGCGGCTTGGCCAGCTCAGCCGCCCGACGGTTGGCGTCGGTGCGGTTGACGACTGAGCCTTCGTTGACCCCGACGCGGATGGCTACCTTGGCGTCGCGGGCGGCCGCGATGACCTTCAATACCTGACCGCGGTCCTCGATGTTCCCTGGGTTGAGGCGGATCTTGGCCGCGCCGGCGTCGATGGCCTCCAGCGCGCGGTCGAAATGGAAATGCACGTCGGCGATGATCGGCACGGGGCTTTGGCGCACGATCCGGCGCAAGGCGGCGGTATCCTGCCGCGTCGGCACGGCCACGCGGACCAGGTCGGCCCCCGCCGCCGCCAAGGACTTGACTTGCGAGAGCGTAGCCGCCGCGTCGGCGGTGCGGGTGTTGGTCATGCTCTGGACGCTCACGACGGCGTCGCCGCCGATCGTGACAGCCCCGACCTTGACCGCCCGCGTCCGCCGCCGCTGGATGTGAGGCGCCTGCATGGACTGCGATTGTAGCATCCGCGCCACGGCCGGCAAAGCCGCCGCGTGCGAAGTCCTTCCCTTTGCTAAGCGGTCTTCCGTGAATTCGTACTGGTCTTGTAGGCCGGAAACAATGCTGTCTCTGGGTGCTGCTGCAATTCAGTGAAGGCTTCGTGGACGGCGGCTTCGAGCGATTCGATCTTGCCGTAGAGGTAGTTGTTCAAGGCGGATCGTTTCAGATAGCCCCACAGGCCTTCGATCAGGTTCAACTCCGGGCTGCTTCTTCCAGCCAACCTCAAGAATGGGGATGGTCAGGGTGATCCAGCTTGACAGTCCCGGCACGCAGGGCTAGTGTGAATTATACAGCCTGCCCGGGTGGCGGAACTGGCAGACGCGCCAGCTTGAGGGGCTGGTGGGACCTAGTCCCATGCAGGTTCAAATCCTGTCCCGGGCAGTGCAGACCCCAGAGGGAAACTGGCGCCTGGCACAGCTATCGGGGTTATCAGGCCTCCAAAGTAGCCCAATGTCGGGTAGTGACGTATCCGCAGTGGTCATGTCAGCCGTGGGCGTCGTCGGCCGTGAAAGTTCGGAGGGCCTGGCCAGCATGGCGGCGGGAGCGTTGTTGCTCGGCATCCGGTGCCGTGAACGGGATCGTGAACCGCTTGACGAGCCCGCGGCGGACGCAGGAAGGACCATGAAACTGGCGCCTTGCGGAATCGACTGCGACACTTGCCCCCAGCGGCCTGAACACTGTGACGGTTGTCACGCCCGGAGCGACCACCTCTGGTGCAGCGACTGCACGATCCGCGTCTGCTGCCTGTTCGATCGGAAGCTTGACAACTGCTCACTGTGCGCTGATTTCCCGTGTCCGACGATCGTGGCCTTCGAGAACGGCAAGTACCCTCACCATCGCGCGGCCGTGCAGCGCTTGAGACAGATGCGGCGGGGCCGGTAAGATGGATGGGAGTTTCTGGGTGCCGCGCGCCCGCAACAAGCAGGTTAGGTTACCCGGGCGGCAAACACCCTGTGGGTGCAGCGCCCGTGGTAGGCTGTTGGCCGTCAAACCGACGAACCCACGTCAAGGAGCAGATCATGTTGATCGAAGGACTCAAGAAACAGTTCAGCAACGCCTTTGATGTCCTCGAGGGCGCGATCCGCTCGTTCAGTCCCGATCAGTGGCAACGGGGTTCGCCGCCGTTCAACGGTCCGGCCCGGGCGGCGATCCATGTCCTCCAGTGCGCCGAATTCTACACCAATCGGGACCGAAGCGTGTTCGCCAACTTCGGCAAACCCGTCCAGAAGATGAACGATCAGGAGGTGCCTTCCCAAAAGCGTGTGCTGGAGCACGCCACCCGCGCGCGGGCGATGACGGTAAACTGGATTGATACCCTCGGTGACGCGGGGCTGGCCAACCGGGCAAGCCATGACGAATCGATCACCGCTTTGGAGGCCGTGGCGTACGCCCTGCGGCACCTTCAGCATCACACGGGGGAGCTATGTGCCTATCAGAAACAGTGCGGCCTGGAACCGGCACCATGGAAGTGACTACCGCCGGCGGCGGACCGCCATCGCTCCCAGGCCCAGCAGCGCCAGGCCGGCTGGTTCGGGCACGTTGGCGGGGGGTACGGGCGGGCCGGACGTGGTCCAACCCCACTGCCCGGCCAGGATGCCCAGGTCGCCCACGTCCACCGTCCCGCTGCCGTTGAGATCGCCCCACAGGTCGTAGCTGCCGGTCTGGCCCCACGCCCCAGCCAGGATGCCCAAGTCCCCGACGTTCACCGCGCCGTCATTGTTGTAGTCGGCTACGTGCGTCACGCTGGGAGGGTCGATCAGCCACTGAAGGTACCGCTCCAGGTGCGTGTAGCCGTAGAGGCCCAGGCCGTTCTGGTCGGCGACGGCCGAATTCGTGCCATACCAGGTCTCCCAGTAGTTGGGCATGCCGTCGGCGTCGGTGTCGAAGCCGGCGGGCCGGTGAACCTCGCCGAGGTCGGGCCAGCCGCCCACGTCGGCCTGCGAGTTGATGATCGAGCCGGCGTGGTTCTGAACGCTGGTGACTATGCGGGCATCCACGGCGTCGCGGTTCCAGGGCGTGGCGCCGGCGTCGGCCAGCACGGTCAGATACGCCTGGTCGGCTGTCTGCGTCGTCACGGAGTTGGCGAAGGGAATGGAGAATGCCTCGCTCATCTGCGTCTTGGTGCCGCGGAACATCGACCAGCCGGTGTCGGCGCCGTCCAGCACGTTGTCGCGGTCGGAGTCGATCTTGTTGCCGGACTGGTAGATCCGCGTGGCGGCGGATTCGGAGGACATGATGTAGTCGTAGACGGCCGGTTCCCACGGCCAGGCGCGCACAGTGTTCGGCCCGGCAATGGCATAGTTGGCGACGTAGTTGGTGTCGAGCTTTTCCTCGGCGCCGATGCACCCCCAGCCGCCCCAGTCGCCCCCGTTGCCCCAATTGTAGACGATGTTGTTGCGGAAGTCGAAGGTGAACTCCTGGTTGTTTCGCGAGCCGGCCCGGGGCATGCGGCCGAGCTGATGGGCGTAGAGGTTGTGGTGGAAGGTTATCTTGGAGCTGATCGCCTCCGGGGCGATCAGAGAGCCGTAACCGTGGTTGTTGGCGTTGAGGCCCTCGCTGATGATGCAGTCTTGCACGGTCACGTTCATGCTGGTGCCGGTGACGGAGAGGCACTCGTCCATGCCCCAACTGGCGCTGACGTGGTCGACGATGGCCGTGTTGACGTTGAACAGCCAGAACGCGTCATAGGTGCCGGCTTGGTCGCCCAGGCGGAACCGCATGTGGCGGATGATTGTGTTGTAGTTGTTCCGCGGGGAGAACTGCCCGCCTTTGACGGTGATGCCTCCGCCCGGGGCCGTCTGGCCGGCGAAGGTCATGTTCCAGCGGCTCATGTCCAGCCGGGCGAGCAACTCAATGGTCCCGCCGACGTCAAAAACAATGGTCCGCGCACTGCTGGCTGATGAGATGGCATGGCGCAGGGTGCCGCTGGTTCCGTCATCGGTCAGCTTGGTGACGTGATAGACCTCCCCGCCTCGCCCGCCGCTGGCATAGGCGCCGAAGCCTTGTGCCCCGGGGAAGGCCGGAAGCTGGGCCATCACCGGCCGCGCAGACAGATATGGGAGGGACAAAAGCATGCCAACTATGCAGGCATAGCGGTTCATGGGATCCTCTCTTTCCACTACATGGATTATACCACAACCCGCTATTAGGAAGCAATGCTAGTTGTTGGCGATGGGGGCGGCCTGTTCCTGGGCCTGGGCGGCTGCCGTCTGCTCCGGCGGGGGAATCCGCATATAGCGGCGGATAATGTCCATGGCTGGCTT
>Ga0315289_10003252_pt1 | contig 24664 bp, 21 predicted proteins | sample YL17G11_40_MG_FD_203452 | JGI IMG/M metagenome (GOLD analysis project Ga0315289, IMG submission 203452) | Sediment microbial communities from Yellowstone Lake, YNP, Wyoming, USA - YL17G11_40 | ecosystem: Environmental > Aquatic > Freshwater > Lake > Sediment | place: USA: Wyoming | collected...
CGCGTAGCGTCGAATTGAACCACATGCTCCACCGCTTGTGCGGGCCCCCGTCAATTCCTTTGAGTTTTAGCCTTGCGACCGTACTCCCCAGGCGGGGCACTTAATGCGTTAGCTTCGGCACAGAAGGAATAAAACCTCCTACACCTAGTGCCCATCGTTTACGGCGTGGACTACCAGGGTATCTAATCCTGTTTGCTCCCCACGCTTTCGCATCTCAGTGTCAGTATCGGGGTAGAAGGCCGCCTTCGCCACCGGTGTTCCTCCCAATATCTATGAATTTCACCTCTACACTGGGAATTCCGCCATTCCCCCCCCGTACTCAAGCCAAACAGTTTCAGATGCACTTCCTCGGTTGAGCCAAGGGATTTCACATCTGACTTATTTAGCCACCTACACGCTCTTTACGCCCAATGATTCCGAACAACGCTTACACCCTCCGTATTACCGCGGCTGCTGGCACGGAGTTTGCCGGTGCTTCCTCTGGTAGTACCGTCAATTTTCCAATCTGTTTAATTGGAAAAGATTCTTTCCACCTAACAGAGCTTTACGACCCGAGAGCCTTCATCGCTCACACGGCGTTGCTGCGTCAGGGTTTCCCCCATTGCGCAAGATTCCCCACTGCTGCCTCCCGTAGGAGTCTGGACCGTGTTTCAGTTCCAGTGTGGCTGATCATCCTCTCAGACCAGCTAACCATCGTAGCCTTGGTAGGCCATTACCCTGCCAACAAGCTAATAGTGCGCGGGCTTCTCTTTAAGTGAAAGCTTGAATCAGAGGCCTTCTTTTCCCATAACAACCGGAGTTGTTGTGGTCTTATTGAGTATTAGCCCCACTTTCGCAAGGTTATCCTCAACTTAAAGGTAAATTACCCACGTGTTACTCACCCGTTCGCCACTTTACTCATTCCGTTGCCGGAACTTTCTCGTTCGACTTGCATGTGTTAAGCACGCCGCCAGCGTTCGTTCTGAGCCAGGATCAAACTCTTCAGTTTAACGTTTGAGCCTTTAATTAACACCCTTTATCATCAATTTTCAAAGAACAAATAAGTATAGTTACATTATAGTCAAAACATAAATCTTGTCAAGAGAAAAATCGAAAAGTTTTTATATTATAATTTATTGATATTACATACATTTCCCCACTCAATGCTTTTTCTCAAATATGACTTTGGCAATTTTCCGTGGACCTACCTGTACCAATACCTCACCTTTAGTTATAACTTCGAAGTTTTCATCTACTACCTTCTCTGAATTTATTTTCACCCCTCCTTGACGGATAAGCCTTCTTGCCTCATTATGAGAATCGACCATTTTTATTTGAGAGATCAATTTACATACCCAGATCCTATCATCCTCAACATAAAGTGGCATCGACAGTATATCTTCAGGTATTCGTTTCTCTCTGAAATAGGCATTGAACTTCTTTTCCGCATCTCCTGCCTCAGTCTCGCTGTAAAAACTCTTCACCAGTTCCTTAGCCAGGTCCCTCTTGGCGCTCATAGGATGGACCGATCCATCCTTTAATCCTTTCTTCAATTCATTCAGTCTTTCTAAACTTATTTCGCTTAATAGTTCATAATACCTGACCATCAATTCATCTGTTATGGACATAATCTTTCCATAGATTTCGTGCGGTGGCTCATTGATCCCAACATAGTTATTGAGAGATTTGCTCATCTTGTTAACCCCATCCAGGCCCTCCAGAAGAGGCATAGTTATTACAATTTGGGGTTCCTGTCCAAAATCTCTTTGAAGTTCTCTTCCAACGAGAAGATTAAACTTCTGATCTGTGCCGCCTAACTCCACATCCGCACTCAATGCAACCGAGTCATAACCCTGAATAAGGGGGTAGATAAATTCATGAATGGCTATTGGTTGCCGATGAAAAAATCTCTTAGAGAAATCGTCCCGCTCAAGCATCCTTGCCACTGTATATCGAGCACATAACTGAATCAGATCAGTAACAGACATCCTCTCCATCCACTTGCTGTTATAAACAACTCTGGTCTTTTCTGGATTGAGAATCTTAAAGATCTGTTTCTGATAAGTTTGTGCGTTTGCCTTGACCTCCTTCTTGCTGAGAGGCTTTCGAATTTCGTTCCTCTCTGAGGGATCTCCAATCAAGGAAGTGAAATCACCAATCAAAAATATCACCTGATGCCCTAATTCCTGAAACTGTTTCATCTTGCGGATCAAAACAGTATGACCAAGGTGCAAATCAGGAGCAGTAGGGTCGAAACCGGCCTTTACCTTAAGGGGAATTCCTTTCTCCTCTGACTTGCTCAGTTTGGCAAGGAGTTCCTCTTCCACTAAGATTTCAACTGTACCTCTTTTTATGATCTCGAGCTGTTCCGTAGGGGTTAACATAGAACCATTTTATAAAACTATTTTGCATACTCAACTGCCCTGGTTTCCCTGATCACCGTCACTTTGATCTGACCTGGATAGGTGAGAGTAGACTCTATCTTCTTAGCTATCTCACGGGATAGCATTACTATATCATCATCTGAAACCTCTTTACTCTCCACGATTATTCGTATCTCTCTCCCTGCCTGTACTGCATAGGATTTACTCACCCCTGGGAAAGAACTTGATATCTCCTCCAGATCTTTTAAATGCTTTACATAGGTAACGAGCATCTCCCTTCGAGCAGCCGGTCGAGCAGCAGACAAAGCATCCGCTGCCTGGACGAGAACCGCCAATACGGTCTGTGGCTTTTCTTCATCATGGTGGGCAGCAATCGCATGAACAATCTCATAAGCCTCCCCGTGTTTCCTTGCTAAATCAGCGCCGATTATTGCATGCGACCCTTCAATCTCATGATCGAGTGCCTTTCCGATATCGTGAAAGAGGCCAGCTCTCTTAGCCTGCTTAACATTAATACCGAGTTCGGATGCCATTATGCCCGTGAAAAAGGCAACCTCTAAAGAATGCTGGAGAACATTTTGATCGAAACTGGTCCGGAATTTTAGCTTACCTAAATATCTTATTAACTCTGGATTCACTCGGTGGACACCAACATCAAATGCTCCCTGTTCACCTGCCTCGCGAATGGCAACCTCCATCTCCTGTTGTACTTTTTCTACAATCTCTTCGATCCGGGCAGGATGAATCCTGCCATCGTTTATCAGCCTCTCAAGAGATATTCTTGCCACCTCCCTTTTCACCGGATCGAATCCAGAAAGAAGTACCGCCTCAGGGGTATCATCAATGATAATATCTACACCTGTAGCAGCTTCAATTGCACGAATATTCCTTCCCTCCCTTCCGATAATTCTCCCTTTCATTTCATCATTGGGAAGATTTACTACCGACACTGTACTCTCGGCTACATAATCTGCAGCGTACCTCTGGACAGCCAATGAAAGGATATTTTTGGCCATCTTATCCGCCTTTTCTTTAGTCTCTTCTTCTATTTTCCTTATACTTTTGGCAGCTTCATGTCTTGCCTCATTCTCCATGGACTGCATCAAAAGCTTTTTGGCCTCATCGGAAGACATGCCGGAGATCTTCTCCAACATAACCCTTTGCTCCGCCAGGAGGACATTGTATTTCTTTTCCTTATCAATGAGAGACCTTTCCTGATTGTCTAAGGTCTTTTCTTTTTTTGAAATGGCCATCTCCTTCTGGTCAAGGAGATCCAGTTTCTTATCCAGGCTTTCTTCCTTCTGTATCAATCTCTTTTCTAAATTGTGTAATTCTGATCTTCTCTCTCGAGTCTCTCTTTCAAAATCTGCCTTTGTCCGATACAGGTCATCTTTTGCCTGGAGCTTTGCCTCTTTCTTAATTGCTTCAGCTTCCTTTTTTGCGGCCTCCAGAATTTTTTGGGCGAGATTTTCAGCTAATCCTACCTTCGTCTCAGCATATTTCTTCCTCAATAAGAATCCAATCAGGATCCCAACTAAAAAAATCAGACTGAATATCAAGAGATTCAATAGATTCATATCCACATTAGACAATTTAAATCCCACCTCCTTACGCCCGTTGTCCTCAAAAAAGACACGGGGTTTATGTCAGATATGGCAAAGTAATTAATTGTTAGGTTAGTTGGGGAATTTATCTCAGGAAGGTAGCTTAAATGGGAGAATTTAAAGTGATCTTATATTTACGGTTAAAACTATTCGCCTCTCGGAAGATAAGACAATCTCTCACCAGCTATAAATCATTGAATGGAAAACTTTCTATCTTCTCTTCTTAATTCAGAATTTCTGTTATTTTTATCCATTCTTTTCTATAGCCTGAATAAAGATGTTTTAAAGTCACTTTTATAAGAACCCTTAAAGGTTTGTCCCACTAATCCTTCCTTCCCCAACTACTCATACAGCCTATCTATCCTTCCTCTCTTCTATAATCAATCAGATCTGTTTTCATTGCCTTAAAAAGGCTCATGCAGATCTGTTATCACGGTTTTTTAGTTACTTCTTCTTTGATATTCTATCAAATTCTGTAATCTTACTCTCCATTCGGGAGATAAAATCATCCTGCCTCTTCTTCATATTATGATAATCATAAGCGATTTCGAAAGCAGCAAGGATAAGTGTATTGATTGGGTTGTTTGCCCCTTTATCCTTTATCTCCCCTATCTTCTGGTTTACATAGTCAGCTATCTGACAGATGTTATCCTCTTCCGCATCACTCTTTATCGAATAATCTCTCCCTAATATGTTTACTTTAATTGACTTTTCCAATTTTCGAATTGCCTAATTTAAGTGGAAATCCCTTCCAGTTTAGTTATTAAATTATCAAGTTTGGTACTGACCATATCTCTTTCTTTATTGAGCTTTTTCAATTTCTCCTGAATTTCTTGATTCTCGTACTCCTTCTGCTGCAGCCTTCTAAACACTTCTTCCCTTTCATTTCTCAATAATGAGAACTGTTCTACCAGACTGCTTATCTTATCTTCCAACACATTAAACTTATCAATCTCCATCTATTACCTCTTCCATAATGGATAAATTCTGGCCTATTTTTACTTTACTTTCCTGGTCTTAAAAAGTCAAGGTGTTTCTAAGTAGATTTTATAATATATTGTAATTACAACGAATTCCAGTATTTCTTTTGCATACCTTTAACTGAATGGATAATCTCTTTACCTCCTATTTCTTCCCCTTTTTTACCCCCTCCCAGCCCTTCATATTCTATGCCCGCAAGGCTTTTTAAACTCGCCTTAACCGACTCTTTCAATCCAGACAGATGGTAACCGCCCTCCAACGTTAAAATAATCCTATCTTGACAGCACACTTCAGCAATCTCCATCAAGATTGAGGTCAAGAGATAAAAACCAGTAGGCGTCACACTCATCGCACCCAGAGGGTCCTGAAAATATATATCAAAACCGGCTGAAACAAGGATTAGTTGAGGTGAAAACTCTTTTGCTATGGGGGAAAGGAGTTCTTCAAAGATCTGAATGTACTCAGCATCACCCTGCCCTCCCGCTAATGGTACATTGACGGTAAATCCAGTCCCTTTACCTTTCCCTACTTCACCTATACTGCCACTGCCAGGATAATAAGGATACTGATGGGTGGAGAAATATAATACTTCAGGATCTTCATAAAAGGCATTCTGGGTACCATTGCCGTGATGTAAATCCCAATCTACAACCAGTATTTTTTCAAGCTTAAATTTCTCTAAGGCATATTTCGCCGCAATCGCCACATTGTTAAATATACAAAAGCCCATTCCTCTATTAGCCTCAGCATGATGACCAGGGGGTCTTATCAAGGCAAAGCCATTTTTGAACTCACCTCTCATCACCCTATCAACCAGTTGCAAAAGACCACCTACTGCCAATCTGGCCACCTCCCACGATTCTGAAGAGGTCTGGGTATCAGGATCCAGCATGGTATAATCCCGACCGTAGGTAGCAGCAACCTGATCGACATATCGTTTGGTGTGGATCATTTCCAGTTCTTCACGGGTTGCTATTCGGGGTGCTACTTCTTTAAATTTCCCTTTCATCTCCCCCTCTTCTAACATTTTGTAGATAGCTTCAAGCCGATGATGGTTTTCAGGATGATATTCACCGGTATAATGTTTTAAATATCTATTATCCTTAACTATGGCTGTGGTGTCCATGAAAGACCTTCCTTCTGCATAATACAGTTCATCTGTCAGCGTAAACTGTATTCATTCAAAAGCCAGATATCAGATTAAAAAGGCTTGCACTTCTCATACTTCTCTCCTCATGAATTTTATTGATTCTCATCACATTGATGAGTAGCAGGATCGAGAAATTAATCAACTCAGCCCGATGAGGGTGCACATGGCAAGCACCCCGGCAGTCACCACGATATAGCTGATAACATTCAAAACAAACCCATGACGGATCATCTGAGTAATTGGTATACATCCTGAACCATAGACAATCGCATTGGGAGGAGTGGATATCGGCAACATAAACGCCATGCTGGCACTTAAGGCTGATGCGATGGCGGGCGCGATTGGACTGACACCGGCTGCCTGGGCTGAGGCAATTGCTAAGGGGCAGACCATTGTAGCAGCAGCGGTATTGGAACAGGTCTCGGTGACCACTTTGCTTAAGAGGGCAAAGAGGGCGGTAATCGCCCACCATGAGTTCACGCCGGTTAAACTGATCAATCCATTTCCCAGGGCATGGGCGAGTTTTGTCTTGAACATAAATTCTCCTAAGGAGAGACCCCCTCCAAAGAGGAGGATAGTCCCCCAGTCGATACCAACTGCTGTGCTCCATGAGATGGTAAACCGCCGTTCTTTCCAATCCACGGGAAGAATAAAAAGGAGGCTTGCACCTAACAGTGCAGCAACCCCTTCAGGGATGAGCTTCTGATAGGTAGAGTAAATGGAGCTATTGGTTCCAAAAATGATTGCTAAAAATCCCGGAGTGAGCCAGAGGGTAACAGTAAAGAAAAAGGCAAAGAGGCAATTCTTTTCCCCTCTCGTCCACTTCCCCAGCTTTTTCTTCTCTTCCTCTATAAATTCTCTGCTACCCGCTATCTCTTCTATTTCCGGAGGAAAGGCCTTCTTTAAGTAATAATAGAGGATGAAAAACATGATCCCCATGATGGGCAGGGCAATCACCATCCATTGAAAGAAAGGTATCTTTACATTCACAAATTTGTTGAGCTGACCAATGGCGATAAGGTTAGGTGGTGAACCTACCGGTGTCCCCATACCGCCGACGGAAGAGGCATAGGCGACCATGAGCATCAGACCGGTTCCATACCTGAGGTGGTGGATATCAACTTCCTTACCCTTTATCCGCGAAACCACCGCAGACAGGGCGATCAAGATACTCATCCCGATGGGATAGAGCATGGCGGCAGTGGCGGTATTACTCAGCCACATGGAGAGAAAACAGGTAATAACACCATAGCTAAACAAGATGCGATTGGCATGAGAACCGATTTTTTCAATTGAGAGAATACCATAGGCAAATCTTCGATTTAAACCGTGGGCAAACATCGCTTCAGCTAAGATGAAACTGCCGAGGAAGAGCCAGATTACGGGATCGGCAAATGGGGCAAACACCTCTTTCACACTCCCTATCCCGCAAACTACCATCAGGGCAGGACCGAGGAGTGCAGTTGCCGGAATAGGAATCGCTTCAGTAATCCAGAATGTCAGGACTAATGCCAGGACTGCAACCAGCCTGTTGGCTTGGGGATCTAAAGAGGTTAGAGGAAGTATGAGGAAGAAGAAAAAAAGGAAAGGACCAAAGAAAAGTCCCAGTGTCCTCCTTGCCTTTTCAAATTTAAGTTCAGCAGGGGTATAGCTTTCTTTGGCCTCAAAGAGGTCTTTATATCTTTTTACTCCTTCCATGTTCCTCACAAACTTCTTTAGTTCGGAGGAATCATAGAATATCCTTCCTGAGATTACAAATAATTATTAAATATTTTTTACTTCAGCAAACCGCCAACGGACAAACAAGGCAGAGCCCAGGGCAATCACTCCTCCCAGGAAAACAGCAAAGGGTGCCCCTAATTTCTGGGCAATCGCTCCTGCAATAAGGTTCCCTACCGGCATAAACCCCATGAAGACCAGTGAATACATACTCATCATTCTTCCCCGAAGTTCGTTCGGCACCGTAGTCTGCACCAGGGTATTGGCTGTAACATTTTGAGCAACCATTCCCCAGCCTACACCTACTAACAAGAGAATGGAAAGCCAGGTAAAATGAGAAAAGGAAAATGCTATCAGGAAGAGAGAGGAAAAAAGTGAGCCATAGAGAAAGATTTCACCGGATTTCATCCTGCTCTGAGCGGCTACGGTAAAGGCTCCCAGGAGTGCGCCAACACCGCTTCCTGCCATTAAAAACCCCAACCCACGAGCCCCAATCTTAAGAACATCCCTGGCAAAAACAGGCATCAGAACGTTATATGACATTCCAAAAAGACTGGAAACAGCAATCATAGTAATGATTACCATTATAACTGTATTCTGCCGGAGATAGTGCAAACCCTCCTGCACATCCTTCCCCAAAGATCTGCTCCCTGTAAACGTTGGTTTTATCTCGGTACTGATTATGCTCAGGCTAACAATCACGGCAAGAAAGCTTAGGGCATTCAAAAAGAAACACCCCGCCTCTCCCACCCAGGCAATGAGTATGCCTGCAATTGCGGGACCAACCACCCTAGCTCCATTGAAGCTGGCTGAATTCAGAGCTATGGCGTTCAGCAAATCCTCACGACCAACCATTTCAAAAGTAAAGGACTGGCGGGCCGGGATATCAAATGAATTGACTATCCCAAAAATAGTGGCAATCACCATGATGTGCCAGACCTCAATCGTCTTCAAAAAGGTGAGGAAGGCTAAGAGTAAGGCAAGGCAAAGAGAAAAAGATTGTGTGCATAAAAGGATCTTTCGTTTATCAAACCTATCCGCAATCACACCTCCGGGGAGTGAAAAAAGGAAAATGGGTAAAGAACCCATGAAACTCACCAATCCCAGGTAGAAAGGGGAGTCCGTGAGACGAAGCACCAGCCATCCCTGGGCTACATTCTGCATCCAGATCCCGATGAGGGAGATGACCTGTCCTGTCCAGTAAATTCTAAAGTTACGGTGTTTAAGTGCCCGGAAGGTTCTGAAAATCTGCCTTTTCTTAGCAGCTAATGGTGGTGGAGATTGTATTAAAAGATCCATCCATATGAAAGAGATACTATGCCCTTTATTATTTAGCGGCTTGTGCTTTCTCTCGGGAAAGATAACCTTCCATATCTTTAGCGATATCTTCCATCCCAAGGCTGTTGAGTCGTTCCGGAGTAGGAATTCCTGTGCATTGATCCCAACCCCAGAAGGCATAGTATTCATCAAGCATCTTGTTAAAATTGCTCCAATCGATAACCATCCCCTTTGATGGCCCTTTTGGTATGGGCTGTTCCATAAATCGCTTGGGAAGCTTATCATCCTTCCTTCGATAGCCTTCGCGAACCATGAAGGACCTCATGATATTCCACTGTCTCTCTGCAGTGTTTCGAGCATCTTCTACCGAGATGTCCATTCCCGTTACTGCATTGACTGCCCGGGCACACCATTCTGAAACATCAAGTGGCCCCCAGATGGCCTCAGGAAGATGACAGACAATCATGGAATCAGTATAGATGGTGAAGCGGTTTACCTTGGCAATGTATTCAGCCTTGCCTTCAAAGGTCTGCCGGGGAACCAATCCTGTCCTCTCTCCAGTAGGACGGCCATCATGGTGGCTTCCACCTCTCGGCCCGGTGGCATACCCCAGTGCAAATCCCGGGAGTCCTCTCGCCGAATGTCCAGGGAAGGTCAGACCCTTGTTGTGCATGGCAAAATCTTCAGATCCCTTTCCAATGCTCTCCGAGGCTCTCTTTACTCCCTCTGCCAGGATGTTTCCAATCCCCTCACGTTTTCCAATCTTATGGATCATCGCTATCATGGCATCTTCACTTCCAAATTTCAGCTCCAGTCCATCAGTGTCTTCCAGGGTTAGGATCCCCTTGGCAAAGGCCTCCATGCTAAAAGCAACTGCTACCCCTGCCTCAATTGCATCCATTCCATAATTGTCACAAATCCGCTCTGCTGCTGCAACTGCTTTGATTGAATCAATCCCGCACATCGAGCCTAAAGAAAAGATATTTTCATACTCCGGCCCTTCCACTATGCATCCTTTATAGGGCCCGGAGCTAATGATAGAAAATTTACTGCTGCGCACCGGACAGGCAAAACAGGCCTTGTCTCTTGCCACGATGGTGGCCCTCATGTTCTCACCACTCAACCCTTCTGCCTTCTCGAAATACTCCTCCTGCCAATTATGGTTGCCGAATACACCGAGGGCATTGTTTACATTGACCAGCACGGGTGTCCCATACGTGGGGAGTATACTGGAGGTAGCTGGATGGCTCTTGAATACGGCAAGTAATTCATCCACAAACCGGCGGAAACCTTTGAGATCAGGAACTTCTACTGAACCAGATCCCCGCACCGCAATTGCCTTGACCTTCTTTGAACCAAGAACAGCCCCAATACCACCCCGGCCAGTAACTCGGCAGCCAAATACCAGACAAGCAAAACGGTTGAGTATCTCTCCTGCAGGCCCGATGGCTGCAATATGAATATCGTGACTGCCCAGCTCTTCCCTCAAGACTTCCTGGGTATCATAACTCTCCATTCCCCAGAGATGAGCGGCCTCACGAATCTCAACGAAATCATCGTCGATCCAGAGATAAACAGGTACTGTGGATTTTCCCTCAATGATGATTCCATCGTAGCCTGCATACTTCAACTCTGCGCCAAAGTGTCCCCCAGCAGTCCCATGGAAGAATGAGTTGGTCAGGGGCGATTTACAATAGGCACCCACTCGAGAGGCGGTAGGAATTAAAGTTCCTGTAACTGGACCGGTCATGATCATTGCCTTATTTTCTGGGCTGAAAGGATCAATGCCGGGCTTAAGTTCGTCATACATAACCCGTGCCCCAAAACCGGCACCCCCGAGATATTTTTCTGCCCATTCCTCTTTCAGAGGTTCCACGGTGATTTTTCCTCTACTCAGATTGATTCTCAAAATCTTTCCTGTATATCCCTTGTAACGAAATGGTTTCACCGCCTTGTTCTTCCAACCTCCTTAAGAAAAATCATCCAAAAATCTTGAATTTATATAGCATATTTTCTGCTGTTACGCAACCATCTTATTTCTCTTCTGGGCAAAAATCTCGGTTGCCTTTGAACTGAGAAATATTTTTCTTGACAACATAGTCTTTACTGTTTAGAAGTATACTGACCAGTCAGTTTAGTATATTAAATTTTCATGAATAGGGAAAAAGTCCCCGAGAACCGAAAAGAAAAGATTTTTGAAGCTGCACTCATCTGTTTTAATAAAAAGGGTTATCATAAGACCTCCGTTGACGATATCGCTTTAAAAGGCAGAATAAGCAAAGGTGGCATCTACTATCATTTTCGGTCCAAAGAACAGCTCTTTCGTGAACTTTTTCACTTTAGGGTAAATAAATACTTTAAACAGCTCACAGCGTATATTCAAGAGGAGGATAACCCAACAGAACGTATCCGCATGTTAGCAAAAAAATCAGGGCAGATTCTCAGAGAGAATGAGGACTTCTTCAAGTTCTGTCTGGAGTTTCTCTCTATGGGCGTACGTGAACCAGGCATCAGAAAAGAGATGACTCTCTTTTATAAAGATACGGTTAAAACTTTTAGGCAACTCATTGAAGGAGGCATATCAACTGGAGCATTTAAAAACCTTGATGCTGAAAAGGTCGCCCGAGTATTACATTTCCTTTTCATGGGAGTCTTCTTTACTTATTTTTCAATAAAAGTCGATTTTGATCTTATTGACCAGCACATCTTTAATGTAAACACTCTCTTCAGAGGCATTCAAAAACTTTAGAAAGAATTGAATGAATTTATTTCTTAACCACCTAATGGTGTCTTATACGTGAACTGACTTGTCAGTATAGTCTTTACATGTTTTAGGCTAAAGGGATAAGGAGGTAACCAATGCCTGAGAAAATTCCAGCTAAGGTGGATTATATCAAACCTCTGGAGGACAAACCGTACAGGGATGTAATCATCGAGAAGAAGAGTTATCGTGAAGAACTGAGAAGGAAGCTTGCAGATGTAGTTGGCGAGGCTAATGTCAATGATGACCTGGAGACCATTGAAAAGTATTCTAAAGACGTAAGCCTTGAACCCGAGGGCAGGCCATCATTCGTCGTTTATCCGAAGAATACTGGAGAAGTCTGCACTATAGTTCAACTCGCCAACGAACTTCTGTTTCCCATTGTACCGGTAAGTTCCGGGACCCATAACTACGGCTGTGCAATTCCCCGGATGGGAGGTATCGTGGTTGACCTCTCGGGCTGGAAGAAGATCTTCAAGATAGATTATAGGAACCGCTCAACCAGGATAGAACCGGGAGTCAATTACAATGAACTTCAACAGGCCTTGGAGAAAGAGGATTTAAGGGCTTTGATGCCACTTCTCCCTCGCAAAGACCAATCAATCCTTACAGCACATCTTGAAGCCCACCCGATGATGATCCCTGAATTTAATTACAGCGAGCCCCTCTATACAGCCGAGATAGTCCTGCCCAAAGGAAGGATACTCAGAACAGGTTCAGCAGCACCGGCTCCCCCTGAAACAATCAACACGGATATGGTTAGCCCATGGGGTCCGGGATTTGACTGGAACAGGCTTTACACACGTGCGCAGGGAACTCTCGGCATCGTGACCTGGGCAAATATCATGGCAGAACCTCTCCCAACAAAGGAAAAGTTCTACTTTACACCGTTTAATGATATGGATAGCGTTGTGACGTTCACATACAGGATCCTGCGTAAATGGCTCGGATATGAGTGCTTTGCCTTAAACAGTGTAAATCTCGCCTCCATTCTTGCTGATAAAATGCCTGATGATTACGTTCAGCTTAAAAAGAAACTTCCGGAATATACTCACTTCTTCTGTATCGCAGGATTAAAGAGGTTTCCTGAGGAGAGGATTGCCTACCAGGAAATAGATTTTATGGAAACTGCTCAAGAGATAGGTGTAAAACCGCAGCTCACTATTCCAGAGGTGCCGAAGGCAAGTGCATTCTTTGCGAAACATGTGCGCCGGTGCTGGGATAAAGATGTTTACTGGAAGGATGCTTACAAGGGTGCAAGTGCAGACATATTTTTTCTAACTACCATGGATCAGACTTCGAAGTTTATAACGGCCATGAAAGAAGAGGCAAATGCCCTGGCCTATCCGGCTGCGGATATTGGTATCTATCTTCAGCCCATAGAAAATGGAAGGGCAGCACACCTTGAGTTTACCATCCCCTATAACCCGACTGACAAGGAGGAATGTACCCTCGTCAAGAAACTCCATGCATCTGCCAGTGAAAGGATGTACACCATTGGATCCCTCTTTACCAGGGCATACGGCAAATGGGCTGATATGGTCAATGGAAGAAATGCTATCCACTACCAAACAGCCAAAAAGATCAAAGACTATCTTGACCCCAACAATATCATGAATCCAGGGAAGCTCGGATTTTAACAAAAGGGAGGTTGGCAATAATGATCCTTGAAAAATACCGCTGGGACCTCGTTAACTGCGAACGGTGTTCCATGTGTAAGTGGGTCCATCCATGGAGTGTCAAGAGTAAGGCCCGTGCCAGAATATGCCCCTCAATCCAGATGTATCTGTATGATGCTTATTCTGCCCAGGGACGTCTCGATGTTGCGAGAGCCCTCCTTGAAGGTGAGATTGAAATCACGGACAAGGTACTCGACGTGATATACACATGCACGCTCTGTGGCGGGTGTGATGTTACCTGTAAGTTTACCCGGGACATGGAACCGCTTGAGATATTGCATGCCCTGAGAAGATATCTTGTCGAGCAGGGCAAGGGGCCTTTGCCAGGTCACATGCCAACAGTAGAAAGCATAAGGAAAAATGATAATCCATGGCAGCAACCAAAATCGAGACGTGCACACTGGGCAAGAAAACTCAAGGTGAAAAACCTCACCCAGGGAAAAGCAGAAGTTCTCTATTTTGCCGGATGTACATACTCCTATAATGCCAATCTGCAAGGCGTTGCTCAATCTACTGTACGGATAATGCAAAGAGCAGGTGTGGATGTAGGAATCCTCGGCAATAAGGAAAGATGCTGTGCCAGCCCTGTCTTGAAGGTTGGTATGACCAACCTCTTCCATGAATCTGCACGGGATAACATCAAAACATTTAATGACCTGGGAGTAAAAAAGGTTATTACATCCTGTTCAGGATGTTACGGAGTCTTTCAGGGACATTATCCTGCAGTGGGAGAAATGAACTTTGAGGTCATGCACAGCGTGGAGTTTATCGATAAGCTTGTCCAGGAAGGAAGACTGAAATTTAAAAACAGGATTGACATGAAGGTTACTTGGCATGACCCCTGTCATCTCGGAAGAGGTGGGGAACCGCAGGATCTCTGGGAAGGAACCAGGATAAAGTGGGGGATTTCCGATCCCTCAAGGAAGAGGAATTATGGTTCTCGAGGGGTTTATGACCCCCCACGCAATATACTGAAGGCCATACCGGGGATAGAGCTTAAAGAGATGGAAAGGATACGGGAGTTTTCATGGTGCTGTGGAGCGGGCGCTGGAGTGAAGTCTGCATTTCCAGAGTTTGCCCTTGCTACTGCAAAAGAAAGAATCGAAGAAGCAAAGGCAACAGGTGCTGAGGCTATTGTAACCTCCTGCCCATGGTGTGAATCCAACCTCGGAGATGCAATTATGGGTGATGGCAACACGATAAAAATACTAAGCCTTGCTGAATTAGTTGAAGGAGCTTTATAGAATCAGGAAGGAAAAAATGAGTTTACCAAAAGGTGCATATCAGGCTCTCGAAGATGTTCTCGGGTCAACACATGTGAGTGATGATCCTGCAATAACATCTGCCTACAGTTATATGTGGCTTCTCTATAGTACCCATGTCCAGTCAGGGAGGTACAGGCCAGCAGCAGTTGTGCTTCCCGGAAGCACCGAGGATGTCCAGACGGTCATCAGGCTTGCTAACAGATATGGGTTCACCTATATCCCGGTTGGGACCAGCCTCTTACCTCCTACTATTCCTGTACGGCCGGATACCGTTATCATAGACCCGAAACGGATGAACAGAATACTCGAGCTTGATGAGAAGAATATGTATGCCGTCATAGAGCCATACATTACCTATGCTCAACTTCAGGCCGAGGCGCATAAAGTGAGTCTTACCATAACAACTGCGGAAGCTGGCTCTCAGGTCTCTGTTCTCGCCAATAACATGTTCCAGGGAATGGGCGGAACAGGGCATAAGTTCGGCTACAACCGGGGGGTTCTTGCATGTGACTGGGTTCTCCCGAATGGGGATATTCTGAAAATAGGTTCCAGGGGAAATGCCAGCACAGGATGGTTCTGGGGAGATTGTGCCGGGCTTAACCTCAAGGGACTTTTAAGGGCTGACACAGGCCACTGTAGAGGATTTGGCATGGTCACAACGATGGCTGTGAAACTCTTTCCCTATCCAGGACCGAGAGAGTTCCCAGTGAAAGGAGAAAACCCAAATTTCTCTGTTGAGTTTCCAAAGGATTGTTTCAGATTGAATCTTATAAAGTTTCCCACAAAGGCGAAGCTCGCAGATGCAATGTACGATATAAGTCATTCTGAAATTGCAGCTGCGCTCCATGGGGAGCCAGCGAACATGACATTGACCAGTGACTCACCATCAGTTGAAAGCTTCTGGGAGAGATGGCCGAAATTCCAGCATGAGTGGAAGAACATCCTTTCAGTCACACTGATTGGGTTTTCCTCCTTTCGCCAGCTCGAGTACGAGCAGAAAGTGCTTGATGCGATAGTAGTTGACCATAACGGAGAATACATAGAGGAAGGATCTGAATTGTGGAATATGGGAGCAAACCTCATCGGAGAGCAAATCAGGTGTGGTATGTCCAACAGGCTTTTCAGGGCTGCAGGGGACTTTTTTGTTATTGGTGGATTTGGATTTGATTCGATAGACCACAGCATGAAAATGAGTGAATTCATGTGGCCGATAATAAAAGAGGGCTTCGAGAAAGGACACTTTGTAGAAGATTTAAGTCAGAGTGATTGGATTAACTCGTATCAGATGGGCCACTATTCCGAGGTTGAGCCGATTATCCTTTTCGAACACGATGTAGAGGCCGGTGCCACATTTCTAAACGGTTATATCCAGACGATAACTGAGGCGATCAAGAGAAAGATGATGCCAACTTGGCCTCTGGGTCCCATGACATATATTACGGGACCGGCAATGTGTAATTATCATGAACTGGTCCTGGGATTGAAGAAAGTCCTTGATCCGAGACTAACATCCAACCCAGGCTATCCACTCCCTCCAGAACCTCCAAGAACAGAATGAGTTTCTCTAACACCGTAGGGTCGCAGTGAATGTATAGATAGGGAATAGATCTGCTCTCGCATCTCCTCCTCTGTTAAAGTTCACTTCCGTTAAAAGTAATAAAATATCAATAGATTATGCATCATGGCATGAGAGAAAATAAAAAGTCACCTTTGATTTAAGTCAAAGATAGTTTTAAAATCCTGATTAAAATGGAGTCAATGAACGGGGAAAAATAATAAACCGGCATTTTCATGGGAGGTAACTATGTTTTGTTATCAATGCGAACAAACTGCCAAAGGTGAAGGGTGCACGGTTGTTGGCGTGTGTGGAAAACAACCTGATGTAGCAGCCCTTCAAGATCTCTTAATCTATGCCCTCAAGGGTCTTTCCCTCTATGCAGTGGAAGGGAGAAAGGTTGGGGTGATTGACCGGGAGGTTAATCTATTCACGGTAGAGGCGCTCTTTTCTACTCTGACAAACGTGAACTTTGATCCACAACGGTTCGTTACCCTTATCAACCGGTGCGTGGAGTTTAGAGAGAAAATGAAAGGGAAAGTGAAAACTGCAGGTGGAAAGGTGGACTTTAAGGAGGTCGCATCCACATTCAAACCTGAATCCACTCTGGAAGGTCTGGTCAAAGAGGGAGAGAAGGTAGGGTTAAAATCAGATCCTGCCATTGACCCGGATATCCTCTCTCTCCAGCACACTCTCCTCTTCGGGCTCAAGGGTATTGCGGCTTATACAGACCACGCCCAGATCCTTGGCAAAGAAGATGATGCCGTCTACGCTTTTATCCACGAAGGTCTGGCTGCACTGTTGAGGAAAGACCTGAAGTTGAATGATTGGCTGGATCTGGTGCTTAAGTGCGGTGCAACCAATGTCCGGGCCATGGAACTTCTCGATGCAGCCAATACTGGTACCTATGGTCATCCGGTTCCTACGAAAGTACCGCTCGGTGCAAAGAAGGGGAAAGCCATCCTGATTTCAGGACACGACCTCAAGGACTTGGAGGAACTCCTTAAGCAGAGTGAAGGCAAAGGTATCTATGTATATACTCATGGGGAAATGCTCCCTACCCACGGGTATCCTGGTCTAAAAAAGTATGCTCACTTCTATGGGCATTACGGAACGGCCTGGCAAAATCAGCAGAAAGAATTTGCCCAGTTCCCCGGACCTATCATCCTTACAACGAACTGTCTCATGAGAGTACAGCCTGCTTACCAGGATAGTATCTTTACCTGTGGGAATGTGGGTTACCCTGGAATACCTCACATCTCAAACCGGAATTTTAAACCGGTGATTGACAAGACACTCACCATGACCGGTTTCCCTAAAGATACCAATGGGAGATCCGTTGTGGTCGGTTTTGCGAGGAATACGATTCTGGGCGTAGCGGACAAAATAATCGAGGCAGTCAAGAACAAGAAGATCAGGCACTTCTTCCTCGTGGGAGGCTGTGATGGGTCAAAGGCTGCGAGAAGCTACTACGCTGAATTTGTGGAAAAGGTTCCGAAGGACTGTGTGGTGCTGACCCTTGCCTGTGGTAAATTCCGCTTCTTTGATAAAGATCTGGGTGACATCGGTGGCATCCCACGGCTCCTCGATGTAGGGCAGTGTAACGATGCCTACTCAGCCATCCAGGTGGCATTAGCCCTATCCAAGGCATTCAATGTGGGAGTAAACGATCTGCCCCTCTCTCTGATTATTTCCTGGTATGAACAAAAGGCAGTGGCTATCTTACTCGCCCTGTTACATCTAGGGATTAAACATATCCGACTCGGTCCTTCTCTTCCAGCCTTCACCTCACCAAATGTGCTTAATGTGCTGGTAAAGAATTTTGACATCAAACCAATCTCGACACCGGAGCAGGATCTCAGAGTGATCCTCGGATAATGAAAGAGGAGGGCGCAGATGTTTATTCCACTGAACCTGGGGAAGGCGATGTGATCGGTGAGTATTTGAAACTGAAGCTCAATAAGTAAGACTTAGCGAGTTTGAGGATTAGGATTTTTTCCTCAATTCCTCCCTTACCCTTTTCCTGAGCTCCTCCTCAGGAGGGACATAACCCATAAACGCTACCTTCCCATCAATGACAACCACTGGTGTCATTAAAATACCTACTTCATCAGCCTTATATTTCAGAGGCATGAGGAGTTCATCCAGTTTCGGTGACCAATCTTGCGAGACCAGATCTTTCATATCTTCCCACCTCACCTCAACTCCATACTCCTGAGCAATATCATGCCCTGTAACTACTCTCCCGTACCTCTGGGCCTCTTCAGAATCCCAGGTAATCTTTTTAACAGAGATATTGCCCATATCCTTACTGATTTGTGTTGCCATCTCATAAACCTTCTTACACCTCGGGCACGGTGGCTCAACTCCAATAACCACAATTTCCATAAGTGACCTCATTTACACTAAAGGTGACAGTTTTTCGATGGTGGGTTGAAGTACTTTCTTCGTGACGCCTCGCTGGTTTGGCATCTTACCAAATCCCCTGCATTGTACAGTTATGGGGAACGACCACTCGTAGGTGAAAGCTTGACCCTTGGTTAATGTCGAGGGGTCGTGTCACCGTCGTACCTGGTACGTTGACCCGAAGGAGGTATTTGCCAGGCGTTAGATCATCCAATGGAATGGGGCTGCCGTCGGCTGGCCCTGTTCCTTCGGCGTATTTCTCACCGTTCCCCGTGAGGATTTCGTACGGGCCTGTATATGGGCTATCGCCTGGGCGAACATCATCTCCAAGGTCGTGGACGTGATTTGGGTCAGCCGGACAAGGACGGGCTGCAAAGGAAACGGTGTAGCGGTGTTTGATGGGTTGACGCTCCACGCCTTCCAACTCTCTCAGTTTTTCTTCCACTTCTGGCGGAGGCGTAGGGAATTCACCTCGTTTCGCTTTTGCCTGCTGGGCAATGGACTGCGTTACCCTGCTGTGTTTCAGTCTGAACGCCTGCAGCCCAATCTTGATTGCGAAGATTACCATCACTCCAATTATTGCTAAGGCTACATTTCGTCTCATATTTCGTCAGTACAAATAGGGACAGCTGTTATTGCTACTCCACTCATCCACACTGTAAAATTCCCCTGCTCCACAGACAATCTCCGCAAGGCTCTTCATTCAAGAAACAGTCATTGCGGAACTCTTCTTCAGTAATCATGGCGCACCCATCAGCAAATACACAATCACCACAATGGGGGAAATCAAACTTCTCTACCCTTGATCTGAATTCTCTATAAGCAGGCGAATTCCAAATTGCTAACAGATCCTGTTCAGCAATATTTCCAAAGATTTTCCTTTGCACAACCTTTCTCCTCCCATAGTGGTAGCAGACATAAGAATGGGAGAGCTGCTGACAGGGGCTCACGAATCCATCCCAAGCCACGAAACACGTGTCTTCAGACACAAACCCACACCTCCTTTCATTCTGAGGGATGATCCGGGGAAGAAGGAGGGTAATACCTTTCTGCTCTGCACTCTGTTTCACTTTCTCAAGGATCTCTCCCCCCCTTTCAAATTCCTCCCCTCTCCGTTTGATTAATGCAGGAATATTTACAAAACCTTTTTCCTTTGAAACCTCATTTGACAGACGGTCAATGAGTTCTTTTACCAATCTATCTTTCTCTCCCACCATTCCTGATGCGGTGATACCACAACAAACAGCAGCGCTGTAAACAGATGAGAGTTTAAAGTAAGAATTAAGGTCGAGTCCTGATTGATCTGCCACTGATTTGATCTCTCTAAACAGTGCGATATTTCTTTCCGAATGAAAATCATAAACAATCATATCTTTCAGAGACTCTGAGGGTGGTAGGAGGTTGTTCACGATAATGGTACTTACCCCATATCGTTGCGCCGTCTCAATGAGAGATAGCATCTCTTCCACATTATCCTTCATCATCACCCACTCCAGCCCTATCTCGGGCTGCCGTGACTTCCTTTCTCTCCTGGTGCGTAGGAGCAAAGAGAGATTTCCGGTCAGATCCCCGAACCGTGCTCCGATACGCATGCCCTCATACACTGCACTGGAGAGGCTGTCCAAAGAAAAAATTATGGTATCCAAACCGCTGTCAGCCAACCGCCCCATTAGCTTCTCATCAAGGAGAACGCCATTGGTGACGAGACTGATTTTTCCGTCCGGAGGGAGGCTTACCCTTACAACCTGGATCATCTCGAGAATGCGAGGGTGAAGAAAAGGCTCCCCGAGGCCGATGATGGAAAACTTGTTGAGTTTGGAAAAGGCTGGGATCAACCTCTGGAAGAGCGAGAAATCCATGTCGCCATTCTCTTCCAGCAGAGAGTTCCTCAGGCATATCTGACAATTAAGATTGCACCTGCTTGTGATTTCCACCAGAAGGTTTTTGGGATGGGGACTTATTTTTAACTCTCCCGAATCCTGACTTATCATATACCGCCCTTTTAAAAGAAAGAATCAATCAAAAGAAATTTTCTCCATTTTATGAATCAAGTATTAACTATATCAGTTCCAGATAAAATATGTGGGTCAGAACATAGTAAACCCCTATTAGGATAAAAATCACGCCCGTCAACCTTCTCACCCAGTATTCAATGAGGGTAACCTTTCTGAATAAGCTCCCAACCTTCTGAACTCCCATGGCGACTAAAACGGCGAATAACATAACGGGAAGACCTGTCCCAATGCCGTAAACAGATGGAAGTACAACCATCGAGTTATATTTTAAGGATAAAGGTATTAAACTTCCAAAGAACAAGGCTGCAGAAACAGGACAAAAGGAAAGGGAGAAGAGCAATCCTAAGGGCAGTGATCCCACAATGCCAAGATTCTTAAATTGTCCTGCTGTCTTCTCTGAAATGCTGAGCCCAGGTATCGCAAATTTGAATACCTCTACAAGAAAAAATCCGGTTATGATCAAAATCGGACCAAGAATCTTGTTCATAGAGTTCTGCAGAAAAAATGAGACCTGGGGGATATTCAGGAGCGAGGAGGTGATAAGAATTCCCAATCCGGTATAACCTATTACCCGTCCGAGGGTATAGAGTATCCCTGATGTGAAAACGGAAGAAGACTGATCCACTCGCTTTAAAAGAAAAGAGACGGCCGCAATATTTGAAGCCAGCGGGCAGGGGCTGATAGAGGTCAGGAGACCCAGCCACAGTGCAGAGACTATGGGGAAATTAATTATCTCCACTATATTTTCTCCAGAGATTTTTGGATTTCTGAACGGACATATTCATGAAATGCATCTCTGTCGTACAGGTAATACCAGACTTTTTCAAGATTCTTCCAACCAACCTGTTTACCATTTTTGAACTCAACGATAATTAGCGATCTGGTATAGAGCTGGAAATCCCGAATAAAGTGCTGATTTTTGGACAGATCAACATTTACTGCTTTAAAAAATAATTTCTTTGTTTCAAGCTGGTAGGGAAAATTCTCTTCTATCGCTTCATGGGAATACTGTTCTATGGCCCTGCAGGAAGAGCAGCGGTAAGTGCCGTGAAAATAATAGGCAATAACATAGCCAGTATCTTTTTCTTTTTTACTGGTAACTGCCCCCGCCTCGCCCGCTTGTGCCTTTGAAATTGTAGAAGAACTTCTATCCGTCAAAGATTGCTCCCTCACACTTACAAAATATAAGCACCATAAGCCTAAGGCGAGCAAAAACAGAACTAAGCTTTTTATTTTACTCATCATCCTAACCCCTTTCTCCTTTACTTAAGGATCTTCTTTATCTCATCTACGCTGAGTATCTTCCCGCTAGATAGTATCTTTCCATCCACGACTAAAGCAGGGGTCATCATTACCCCGGACTGTATGATTTTCTGGATATCTTCTTCCTTTACCACCTCAGCATCAAGGTTTATCACCTTCACCGCCTCTCTGGTATTTTCAAAGAGTTTCTTACATTTCGGACAGCCTGTTCCTAAGATCTCAATCTTCATCATTGATCAACTCCAGTTTTTTAATTTATAACTTTATCTATTTAAACACCAATGAGCAAGAAAACCTTCGCTTATTCTTACACCTTGCCTTTCAGATTCTTCATCATGCAATGTGTAATTAAACATTCCCTATTGCATCCTTGACATATCTCTTGATTTCTTCAAGTGATGGAACCCTGCCAGATATCCTGACCTCATCGTTTATAATGAGAGCACCCTCTCCCTATTTTTAGCATGATATGACCAATACATTATAAAGAGACCACCAATGATCATGGGCAGACTTAACCATTGGCCTAGGCTCAATCCAAATGTTAACAGACCAAGAAAATCATCCGGCTCGCGCGTAAATTCCACGAAGAAACGGAATATACCGTAGCAGATTAGAAATAATCCTGATACCGCTCCAGTCGGTCGCAGTTTTTTAGAAAACAGCCAGAGAATTGCAAACAAAGTCAACCCCTCCAGCGCGAATTCATATAGTTGCGAAGGGTGACGTGGATACAGATCTATTTGTTGAAATACCATGCTCCACGGAACGTCGGTTTTTCTCCCCCATAATTCTCCATTAATGAAATTCCCAATCCGACCCGCCCCCAATCCTAACGGCACTAAGGGGGCGATGAAATCCGTGATATTCAACCAGAACTTGTCGATTCTGTGAGAAATCAGCCACATCATTAAGACCACACCTAAAAAACCACCATGAAATGACATACCTCCCTCCCACACATAAAAAACTTCCAGTGGGTGCTTAAGGTAATACGTGCATTTATAAAACAACACATAACCCAGTCGGCCACCCAGTAGTACACCAAGTGCGCTGTAAAATAACATGTCATCCAGTTCTTTATTACTCCAACCCAATTGCGGCATAGTTCTAATGCGATACCGGCCGAGTAGGAGCGCAAAGACAAACCCAAGTATATACATTAACCCATACCAACGGATCTGTAAGAAACCAAGATTAATAGCGACTGGATCAAATTGGGGGTGGATCACGTAGGTAAGCACCTCTCTATTTAGAGCATTTTCTATATGTATGTTTTTCAGTCTTCATTTCTGTGTCAATGAAAATCAGGCACCTTTTTTATTGAGTTAAAGCCACATTATTTAGGTTTTGCCCACAACAACAACGTGGAACTGAAGACCACGGTAATACATCCAGCCTCCTGGAAGATCACAGCCGCGACTGGACTGAGCATCCCCAGGCTGCCCAAAATAAGCCCCACCGCGTTGTAGATGATGGAAAAGAAGATGTTGAGCTTAATACGGCGAAATACTTTCCGTGACATCCACATAAAATCCACTACTCCAGAGAGGTCATCATTCATCAAGGTAACATCTGCGGTTTCGATAGCCACATCCGTTCCTGCCAGTCCCATGGCAATTCCCACATCCGCCAGGGCTAAGGCTGGGGCATCATTAATGCCGTCACCGATCATCCCGACCGTGTGTCCCTCAATCTGCAATTTTCTGACAATCTCTTGCTTCTGTTCCGGGAGAAGACCAGCCTGAAAATTGTCCACACCAATTTGCTCCGCAACCGATCTCGCTACTTTGTTGTTGTCGCCAGTGAGCATGATAATATTGTCATTGCCCATGATATTGTGCAACGACGTAATGGCCTGGGACGTCTCCGGTCGAATCTCATCGGCAATCGCAATCAATCCGAATACCTTCTTGTCATTCGCCACCAGGATAGCAGTTCTTCCCTGTTCAGCTTGAGCCAAAACTGCGTCTTCCATATTTTTATTAATGGAGACGCCCTTGTCGCACAGGAATTCTTCTTTGCCGACCAGGATTTCTTTGTCACCCCACCGGGCAGTCACACCCAATCCAACCTCAACCCTGAATTCATCCGGGTCAGGCACTTCAATGCCGCGCTCTCTTGAGAGGGATAATACTGATCTGGCCAGGGGATGCTCGGAGTATTTCTCTGCTATTGCAGCCAGACGTAAGACTTCATCTTCCGACCGGCCATCGAAAGCTACCACGTCGAGTACCTTTGGTCTTCCAAGAGTGAACGTGCCTGTCTTATCTACCAGAAGGGCGCTGATCTTCCCGGCCAGCTCGAAGAATATTCCTCCTTTGACGAGTACTGCCCGACGGGCCATATTGGAGATACCCGCGGTCACTGCTGTCGGGGTGGCAATGGCGAAGGCGCAGGGACAGGCCACCAGAAGAATTGACACCGCGACCTTGATACTGTCTGATGTGAAATAACCTATAACCGCTAAGACGAGCACTGTGGGCAGAAACCACACGGTAAAACGGTCGGCAATGTTCTGGATAGGCGCCCTTGTCTCCTGCGCTTGTTCCACGAGATGAACAATTCTGGCTATCGTGGTGTCCGCACCGGTCTTAGCAGTCTGAACTTCCAGGCGTCCCGTCT
>Ga0315289_10003253_pt1 | contig 24660 bp, 22 predicted proteins | sample YL17G11_40_MG_FD_203452 | JGI IMG/M metagenome (GOLD analysis project Ga0315289, IMG submission 203452) | Sediment microbial communities from Yellowstone Lake, YNP, Wyoming, USA - YL17G11_40 | ecosystem: Environmental > Aquatic > Freshwater > Lake > Sediment | place: USA: Wyoming | collected...
CGCGACACTTGCCGCGCAGCAGCAGCCAGCTGACGACCGGGATGTTGTCGTAGGCGCGGATCTGCGCCCCGCACTGCGTGCAGTGCGAGCGTCCGCGCCAGATGCTCTCCTCGTGCGTCAGCCGCCACGCCCAGGCGTTGAGGAAGCTGCCGATGATGAGGCCGTAGACGACGGCGATGACGATGAGCAGCGCGGTCAAGCGGCCTCAGATGCGACGTCGATCACGCATAGCGTCATCCCGCCACCAGCGCCTTGACCAGCTCCTGGAACGTCGTCGGCGCCATCAAGTCGCGGACCTTCTCGAGTGCCTCGCGCCGTGCGGCGGCGTTGGTCGGCAACACATCGTCCAAACCCGCGAGTGCCCTCTCGCGCGAGTACTCGTCGCCGGTCGCGTAGAGCTCAGCCCAGAGCGCCGTCGCCTTCTGGACCTCGCCGCCCTCCCCCAGCAGTCTGGCCGCAATGCGCGAAACGTAGAGGGGGGCGTTCGGGACCGCCGCGGCCTTTTCGAACCAACCTGTGGCAACATCACGCTTCACGTCCTCCGGGCCGTAGCTGTATATGAGGATGCCGGCGTTCGTGGCGAGCGTCCAAGCCTTGGGATTCCTCGCGAAGCCGCGCTCCAGCAGCCGGTACGCGTCGTTCCCGAGCCCGGCGTCCAGCAAGGCGTAGGCGCCGAATAGATACGCGCGCTCGAAGTGCGGGCTCAGCGTGCTAACAAGGTCCAACATCGGCTTCAGCCTGTCGTACTTCTGGTCAGTCTGCACATGCTCGCCGTAGTACTGAATCGTCTGCAGCCAGTACGCGTCGGCGATCGTCGCCCGGTAGCTCGGCGAGAAGTCGAGGAAGAACTTCGGCGAGGGTACGAACGGCTGGCCGATGCGCGACTCGGCCGTGGATTGAGTGGTTTGATAGCGAACGACCACCACTGCACAGACCAAGAAGACGACGATCAGCGCCACCCGGCGCGTGAGTCCGCGCCCCATCTCAGAACTCCCGGCGCCTGAACACCCACGTCGCCAACAGGAGCACCGCCACGACGTACGCGACGAGATAGACGCACCAAGAACCAATCGAACCCCAGTCTGCCGCCTGCTCACCCACAACTGCGGGCTTCACGTCGACTGCGGTGAAGTTGGGGATGAGAACGAATACGACCCAGCTCAGGGCCTCGGTCACCGCGTTCTCGCCAAGGCGCGTCAGCGAGAGGACGTTCGTGCTCAGCTGTCCGGCGACGAACACGCAGATACCGAGCACACTGGCGAGGATCGCTGAACCGAATGTGGAGAAGAAGATCGTCACCGCGACGATCACGAGAAGCTGCAAGTAGATGAGTCCGATTGCTGCCAGCACCATCCAGGTCGGTGAGCCGTCGATGACCCACGCGACAAGGAACAAGAAGAGCCCCATCCCGGCGACGACGACTGCCATGGTCAACGCCAGACCGAGGAACTTGCCGGCGATGAACGCCGCCCGGCTGACCGGCTTGGAGAAGAGCACGAAGACCGTGCGCTTCTCGATCTCCTTGTGGATGAGCCCCGCGGCGATGAACGCCGCCACGACGAGTCCGAAGAACGTCACGGCGACGAGGCCGAAGTCCTTCATGACACGGCCCTCTTCGCCAAGGCTGATGCTTCCCAGCCACAGGCTACCCACGATCATCAGCAGAGCGAAGAGTGCGATAATCGCCAGGACGCGGTCACGAATCGTCTCTTTGAACGTGTTGAGGGCGATTGCTCCAGTCTGCTTCATGACGCTGACTCCACGGTCTTCATGAAGAAGGCCTCGAGCGTCGGCGCCTGATCGAGCGCCTCGGCCACCGTCCCCGTCCAGACGACGACACCGTTGGACATGATGCCGATGTGCGTGCAGAGCTCTTCCACATCGGCCATGATGTGCGAGTTGAAAAGCACGGTCTTGCCCTCGTGATGCAAGCGCTGGATGAGGCGCTTGACCTCGAGCCGGCCGATGGGATCGAGCCCCGTCATGGGTTCATCCAAAAGCACAAGTTCGGGATCGTTGACGAGCGCTTGGGCGATACCGATGCGCTGCAACATCCCCTTGCTGTACTTGCGCAGCTGGGTATCGGCGGCGTCCCCCAGACCAACATCGCCGAGCAAAGCATTGACGCGTTCGCGACGCATACTTGGCGCGAACGAGAAGAGGCTGCCGCAGAACCCAAGAAACTCGCGTCCCGAGAGGTAACTGTAGAAGTAGGGGTTCTCGGGCAGGTATCCCACGCGCTCGAGACTACTTACGCCAAGCTCTACCTGACCGGACGTCGGTTTCATGAGTCCGAGCACCACCTTGATGGTGGTCGTCTTGCCCGCTCCGTTGGGCCCCAGCAGGCCGAAGACCTCGTTCGACCCCACTGCCAAATCGACGCCGCGTAGAATCTCCACGCGACGTCGGCGGAACCCGACGATGACGGTCTTATGCAAACCGGTGACGTTGAGTGCGGTCCTCACGGTCCCCAATTCGGCAGGAAGTGCTTCGGGCCTCTCAGGAGACCACGGAATCCGGCCCGGATGCGCAGACGTGGACCGTGCATACGAAGGGGGCGGGAAGAACTGGCTCTTGAGCCACCTTCCCGCCCCCTCAGCGATCAGCCTAGGCCTAGACTAGGTTGCCGCCAAGATGCCCGTTCAGGGCCTCAGGGTGCGTACGAACCCACGTGGATGACGACCCTGTCCTTGGCACCGTAGCCGTCGATGTTGAACGTGTCCGCAGGAGCTGCGGGCACATTATAGTCGTAGTGACCCCTCGACGTGCCTTGGCTCATGTCGCTGTCGGTCCAGGGATCCTGCGGCCAGTTGTCCACGAAGCTCGTAAGGTTCCCCTTCGTGGCGGTCTGCGGATAGACGTCGCTGTAGTCGACCGCATAGCTCTGAACGCCGATCTGGATCGAGTGGACACCTTCCTTGATGGCGGAGTCCTTCGCCTTGTCCCTCTGGTTCAGGAACATCGGGATCGCGATCGCGGCAAGGATGCCGATGATGATGATCACGATCAGGAGCTCGATCAGCGTGAAGCCCTTCTGCTTCTTGGTGAAACGCATCATCCTGTGTCCATCTCCTCTCTCGTACTTCGGCCCCGTTGGAGCCCTGTTGCCTTTGTTGACTACGTTCGCGCTTACGTTCGTGCCCCTAACGCAGAAACCTGCGGGCCCTTCTGGCAATTCCACAGGCGACATCTCTCTCGGTTAGGCGGCAACCCAGCCGGCTCTCTCGAGCCCTGTGGCTTTGCGCCCCACTCTCGCAAGTGGTTTGCCCTTACGCCTTCGTCCCTATGATGCCGACCTCCTTGTTGGCTAGACGCTTCCGCGTGCGACAGTGTTGTCGGCACAGGCGGCGGAAGCCTTGAGACTCGGACCTACTATGCCCAACAGGAAGACGGCCGGACTAGAACGAATGTCTAACAGAGGGCGACCGAGTCGCCAGGCAGGACGGCCCATCGACGCGGAGGCTGGGAGCTACTATGAGTCGCACTGGCGATCACGCAGGGGAAACGCCTGGACGCGCAGAGTTCCCGCCCCGACGCACGGTGTGCGTTCTTCTCCTTGTGTTCGCTGCGACCTTGGCGGGCTCGTTCTGGGTCGACATCATCCGCAATGCGATGCTCGAGACGGACCCATACGCCAGTGTGATGGAACCCGAGTGGTACCGATTCACGAAAGGCGGCTACAACTACGACTTCTTCCAGTACTACGCCGGGGGTCACAATTGGAGCCAGGGACTCGATCCCTACTTGAACCACCCCGACGAGGCCTCGGCCATTCAGAACCCCCGTCACGAGGACAAGAGCGTGTCGGGCTACATCTACCCCCCCACCTGGCTCCCCCTCTTCGCAGCCTTCGCACGGATGCAGTACGGACAGGCTCGGCAGGCCTGGTTCGTCCTCAACGTCGGGTTGTTCGCGTTGCTGGTCGGCGTAGCCGTGCTCACCAGTCCCGGCCGGCGTCTGGAAGTGTCGACGGCAGCCGTGCTCCTGACGTTGTGCTCGTATCCGTTCCTCTACCACGCGCATCTGGGACAGATCGACCTCATCGTGGCGGCGCTGGCCGTCGGTGCCTTCCTCGTGTATCCGCGGTGGCACGGGTGGCCGACGGCTCTGCTTCTCGCCATCGCGATCTCGGTCAAGATTACGCCCATCGTCCTTGTGGCTGTCATGGTGGCGTACTTCAGGGACCTCCGGCTTGCGCTGCGCACGCTCGTGTGCCTCCTAGCCGTCGGTCTGGTCTCGTTCCTGGCAGTCTCGCCACATCTCTACTGGGAGTATGTCGCCGACATCCTGCCGCGCATCTCCGTTTCCAGCCCGAGTCGCTTCAATCAGACGCTCATGCGCTTCTGGACGCCTTGGCCTCAGATGCTGCGCGTGTTCTCCCTGCTCGGCTACGCCGCTCTGGTCTTCCTAGCCTACGTGTGCGGGAAAGCACCGGTGTCGCGCAGCCCCGAGCAGGCACGGGTCGACACCCGGACGGAGACCCTCGGCATCCTCGCCCTTGCGGTCACGATGACGTTGATCTTCTCGCCGCTCGGGTGGCTGAGTGCATACGTCATGACGATCGTGCCGATGGCTCTCCTGCTCACGGCGCCACCACCCAGGGACGCGCCGTGGGCCATGGTCGTTCTGGCCGCAGGGACTGGACTGATGTGCATGCGCATCTTCGACGTGCAGGTCCTGAACCTGTTGAACGCGCTCGGGGCCGCGGTCGTGGTGTTGTGCCTTCTCTACTTCTACCTGCCGCTACGGGCCTTCTCCGAGGCCTCCGCACTCCAGGAGCCTGCAGGGCCTGAGGGGTAACTCACCGGGGGAGCCGTGGCGCCCCGCACCGCAGTGCCGGCCCGCTCGCTCTGGCCCGTCATCAACACGACGGCCAGAAGCAGCAGCTGCACCACCACGAGCATCGTGTACTTGCTGGCCTGCAACGACGGCGCGACGACGAGCGACGAGCGGCCGAGGAAGATCATCGCCAGCGCGAGCACCCCGAAGAGCATCGTCCACACGGCTCCCGGCTCACGCCTCATCGTCGACACGGTGGCGGCCAGGACGGTCAGAGGGAACACGCACAGCACCAGCCTGTAGTCGTGGCTGATGGACGGCACGATGCCCATGAGGGGCACGCACGCGGCCGCTGCCACGACGGCGCCCCTGTCGCTCCAGCCGCGTCTCACCAGGATGACGAGCGTGACCGCCCACAGCGTCAGAGGGACGACCAGCAGCGGATACCCGAGCCAGGACGGCGCCCACCTGGTGGTGCCCTGCAAGACGTGGTCGAGCGCCGCCGCTGAGTGGTTCCCCCACCAAAGGGCGACGACGTTCGACTCCACCTTGCCGAGCGTACCGAAGGAATCGCGCAGGTTCGCCGGCCCCGCGACGAGCATCACCGCCAGCACGCCCGCGGCGACGGGCAGTACGGCGCGCCACCGATAACGCCAAAGGAGGATGACGACCAGCACCGCGGGATAGAGCTTGAGCCCGATGGCGATCGCGAGCATCGCCGATGATGGCCATGGGGACTTGGGCAGACGGATCGCCAGGTGTACCGACAACAGGGAGAAGAGCAGCGCGTAGAGGTCGATGTTGCCTCGTTCCACCTCGTACATGAAGCCGTAGGAGGTGAGCAACCACAGGCCCATGACGAAGCCGAGAAGCCTGGCGTCGACCTGGCGCTGCTGCCCGGAGAGGTCCGGCTCGAAGGCCGCCTTCACGGCCAGTGCCGCACTCAGCACCGTGCTGCCGAGAGCAATGGCGACCAGCGCCGCCACCTGGATCAGGTACGCCGTCGAGAAGCTGAAGAGCGTGAAGGGCCGCCCCACCAGCAGCGTCAAGGGCGGCCAGCCGCTCTGCACGGTCGAGAACGCCGCCGCGGGGTCGTAGAGGCCGTCACGGAAGTCGATGCCCGTGGGATGCGCCAGTGGCAGCAGCAGACCCCAGACGTCGGAACCGAACTTCAGCCAATACACGAGGAAGTTGCACCCAACACCGGCCGCGACGATGAGACCGAGCCACCCCACGGCGCTCACCCGCTCGCCGGCGACGTCGAGCGCCGCCAGCGCAGCGACAGTGCCCACCACGGCCAGAGGCAGCACGTAGGCGAGGCGCGGCACCACCACATAGTAGCCGCCGCCGCGGGCGAGGACGAGCACGGTCATGAACAGTCCATAGGCGCCCACGACCAAGCCCAGCCATGCGCCGCGGTCTCTCAGGGCGGAGGCACCGGTGGATCCCGTTTCCGCGGGAGATTTCATTCCCGAGACTCCGGCAGCGTCCTGATGCCCGCCCAAGGACCAGACGACATCTGGCTCGCCGCGGCCGAGACGAGGACATACGTCCTCCCGATGTGTCGCTCAGTCGCCCGCGTGCCCTCGCATACCCGTGGAGGAACCAGTGGGTCTCTACTATTCTGCGTCAAGAGGTTGTCGTTGACTGAGTGAGCCCCGGCCAAGCATCGCCCGCGGCGACCGCTGACACAAGACGTTGATGTACTCTCTTCTGAGTCGCTGATCGTCTCACGCTCCCCAGGAGGGGTTCACATCAGCCGCAACCCATGAAATCGGGCGTGATCGTCCAGCGCCCTTGCCTGCATTCGACTCTCATGCAAGAGAAGCTTCCACCCGATATACGATATCCCTACCGGATGGCACATCACATCGGCGCGGCATGCTGACGTTCTTCAGTCGCCGCTGGACCAAGAGGAGTCTCGCATGACCGTGGTCAGACTGGGAGACCGCCTTGTCGGCGATGGGCAGCCTTGCTTCATCCTCGCCGAGATTGGAATCAACCACAATGGCGACGTGGAGTTGGCCAAGAAGCTTGTCGACCTCGCTTTCGTTGCAGGCTGCGACGCGGTCAAGTTCCAGAAACGCACGATCGATGTGGTCTACACGCCCCAGGAGCTGGCGAAGCCCCGGGAGAGCCCGTTCGGCGAGACCAACGGCGATCTCAAGCGGGGTCTTGAGCTGGACCTTCGGGCGTACCAGGAAGTCGACCGGCATTGCCGGACCAAGCCCATACCGTGGACCGCCTCTTGCTGGGATGAGGCATCGGTGGATTTCATTGGACGATTTGAACCTCCGTTCTTCAAGATTGCCTCCGCGTGTCTGACCGACGACCATCTCCTTCGTCACACGCGCGCCATGGGTCGTCCCATCGTGCTCTCTACCGGCATGAGCACGATCGAGCAGATCGACCACGCGGTCGACATCCTCGGCGAGCAGGACCTGCTGTTGCTGCATTGTTGCAGCGCCTATCCGTCCTACTATCCGGACCTTAATCTCCGTGCCATTGCCACCCTACGGTCGCGATACGGCGTACCCGTCGGCTACTCCGGCCATGAGACAGGGCTCCCTTCGTCTGTGGCGGCAGCAGCCCTTGGTGCCTGCATCGTAGAGCGTCACATCACCCTCGATCGTGCCATGTGGGGTTCCGACCACGCCGCGTCCCTCGAGCCCAACGGCGTGATGCGCCTCGTTCGCGACATCCGCCTCGTTGAGCAGGCCATGGGCGACGGCAAGCTGGGCCCGACGGACGCCGAGCTCCCCCTTCAGGAGAAGCTCCGCCGGGTTGAGCGCTAGGGATGGAGATCGCAGCCATCCTCATGGACGTCGACGGTGTGCTCACCGACGGTTCCGTGATCATCGACGGTCTGCAGCACGAGGCAAAGCGGATCTCCTTCGCCGACGTCATGGGCATATCGATAGGACGCCGCGCCGGCCTCCTGTTCGGGCTCGTCTCCGGCGAGGATGGGCCGGTGCTCACAGCAATCGCCGCCAAGCTCGGTGTCGTCGACGTCTACGGCGGCTGCAAGGACAAGGCCGCCGCCGTCCGCGACTTCGCCGCCAAGCACGACCTCCCGCTCGGGCAGGTGTGCTTCATCGGTGACGACGTCAACGATGTGGCGGCTTTCGCTTGCAGTGGCCTTTCCGCTGCACCGAGCAGCGCCCACTCGTCGGCGCTTGGCGCAGCCGACGTCAAGCTGCAACACCCGGGAGGTGCGGGAGCCGTACGAGAGTTGGTTGACAGGCTTCTCATCTGCGGGCCGGCCTGCGAGAGCCAGTGAAGCTCGCGGAGTACGTTGCGCAGTTCCTGCGCGATCACGGGGGAACGGTTGTCTTCACCGTACCGGGCGGCGGCGCGATGCATCTCAACGACGCCTTCGGCCATACACAGGGGCTAGACTGCGTCTACAACCTCCATGAGCAGGCCAGCGCCGTGGCGGCGGAGGCCTTCGCGCGCACGGCAGGCGGCACGGGCGTCGCCCTCGTGACGAGCGGGCCGGGATCCACCAACGCAATAACGGGACTCCTTGGCGCCTGGCTCGACTCCACGCCCGTCGTGTTCCTTTCCGGTCAGGTGAAGACCTCAGACCTCAGGCCCACGCCAGAGCTGCGCCAAGTGGGAGCCCAGGAAGTCGACATCTGCTCTTTGGTTGACCCGATCAGCAAGTACGCAGTCACGATCCGGGACCCCTTTCAGGCCCGGATACACCTCGAGACAGCCTTCCATCTCGTGCATTCAGGCCGACCCGGGCCCGTCTGGATCGACATTCCGCTTGATATCCAAGCGGCCGACATCGACCCCAAGGCCCTTGCATCTGCCGGTGACTCGTGGACAGACCTTGAGCCGGCCGAGCACAGTGTGTTGCACGGCTCAGAGCTGTCGAGCCGGGTCGCACAGGTGGTGCAGATCTTGCGGGCCGCGCAACGGCCCCTGGTTCTCGCAGGCAACGGAATTCGAATCGCTGGTGCGATGCGCGGGTTCACCGAACTTGTGCACCGCGCGGGAGTCCCGGTCCTGACGACGCGACTTGGTGTCGACCTGCTGCCCGGAGACGACCCTCTGTACTTCGGCACCCCCGGCATGCTGGCTTCGCGCGCCGCCAACTTCATTCTCCAGAACTGCGACGCGTTGCTGGCCATCGGCACCCGCCTCGACCAGAACCTCGTGGCATACGATCCCCACAGGGTGGCCCGAGGTGCGACCAAGGTGATGGTCAACATCGACGCGTCCGAGCTGGATCGCCTCTCTTCGGTCATCGACCTTCCCGTTTGTGCCGATGCCGCTGAGTTCGTGGCCGAACTGGCCGCTCAACTCGACACCGTACGCCCCGACGTCGACGAATGGATCGACCGCTGCGGCTCGTGGAAGGCCCGGTACCCCTTTGTGACCCCAGAAAGCACGAGAAAGGCAGACGCTGCCGGCCTACTCAGCGTGTACCGCTTCGCAGACGCACTGTCAGATGCGGCTTCTGAAGGGGATGTCCTCCTCCCCGGCAGCTCGGGGACCGCGTGTGAGATCGTGCTTACGGCCCTACGCGTCAAGCCCGGCCAGCGTGTGTTTCACAACAAGGGAACAGGCGCCATGGGGTTTGGACCGCCTGCAGCACTTGGCGCCTGTCTTGCATCCGGCGGCACCAGGGTCATCTGCGTCGACGGCGACGGGGGATTCCAGTTCAACGCCCAGGAGCTCGAGACCATCCGACGTCTTGCACTGCCGATCAAGTTCTTCGTCGTGGCCAACGAGGGCTACGCGTGTATCCGCCAATCGCAGACACACCACTTCGGACGCCTGTCGGGAGCTGATGCCAGCAGTGGCCTCACGTTGCCCGACATCACCACACTCGCACAAGCGTATGGCGTCGCTACGGACCGTATCTCGAGCAAGGACGGGCTGGCCGATGCGATCCGACGGGTCCTGTCCACGGACGGCCCGTGTGTCTGCGAGGTGGTTGTGGCTGCCGACGAGGAACGCATGCCAAGAGTGCAGTCGATGGTACGCGATGACGGCTCGGTCGTGTCAAAGCCGCTCGAGGACATGTGGCCCTTCCTGAATCGTGACGAGTTCCTCAGCAACATGATCGTGCCGCCTCTGCGCGAGCCATGAGCGGCTTTCGCTGGGACCCCCCAACTTCGGTCGTGGACGCGACCTGGCTCGACACAGAGCTGCGGATGGACCGAGTCGCCGACGTCGAGCGAGGGGAAGCTACGCTGTTCGACGGGCTCGTTGGGGGCCCGGAGGTTCCTTTCGTGTTGTTTGGAGCGGGAAGCCTAGGACGGCGCACGCTCGCCGGGCTCAGGCGCGTCGGGATAGAACCCCTGGCCTTCATGGACAACAACCCAGCACTACACGGCATCGAGCTTGACGGCCTGGCCGTCCACCCCCCATCGAACGCAGTCCGCGAGTTTCGGAGTGCCGCCTTCATCTCCACCATCTGGGCGCCGCTTGGGCCTTTGGCGTACCCCGCTGTGGCCGATCAGCTTCGCACCCTCGGCTGCAGTCGAGTTGTCTCATTTGTCCCGCTCTTCTGGAAGTTCAGTGAGCAGTTCCTCCCCTACTTCATGCTGGACTTGCCGCATCGTCTGTACCGTGATGCTTGCGAAGTACTGGCTGCATACGCTTTGTTCTCGGATGCAGCCTCTCAACAGGAGTACCGTCTGCAACTCTCGTATCTACTGTCCCAGATGGACGCTGTGGAGGTCAGTGGCGTCCAGAAACCCGATTGGTACTTCCCGAAGGACCTCATCGCGCTCACGCCCGAAGAGGTACTTCTCGATTGTGGCGCGTATGACGGCGATACGTTGCAGGCGTTCATCGGGGCAAGTCATGGCCGGTTTCGAAGAGTCGTGGCTTTTGAACCGGATCCAAGCGCAGCCCGGCGCCTCAAGCGACTCGTGGAGGTCCTGCCGCCCGATCAGGCCCAGAGAGTAGACGTGCAAGAGTGTGCCGTCGGCGCTATGAGGGGCAGACTGGCCTTCGAGGGAGACGGCACGCCCGGATCACGTCTTTCCGTTGCGGGCAGGTGCCACGTCGACTGCACGACCATCGACTCGACGCACTTCGAAGATGCGCCCACGTTCATCAAGATGGACATAGAGGGGTCTGAGGAATCTGCGTTGCTTGGTGCGCGTAGGTCGATCCGGGAGCACCGCCCAGTGCTCGCCATCTGTGTCTATCACCGGCAGGGAGACCTCTATCGAATCCCGAACCTGATGCGTGAGCTCTGTACCGGCTACAGGATGTACCTTCGCCGGCAGGGCAGCGACGGAGATCTTGTTTGCTTCGCGATCCCGGATGAGAGGGCGCGCGATTGACGGAGGTCACTGCCATGCGGCTAGCGCAACAACTCGATGCTCACGTCGCCGCGCTCTCGACAACCGTTGCCTCGTCCGCTGGCGCGATAGAGGGAATGGTTGACCGTCTGTGTAGCTGTTTCTCGCTAGGCGGAAAGCTGATGCTGTGCGGGAACGGCGGGAGCGCGGCGGACGCGCAGCACATCGCCGGCGAATTCGTGAACCGACTCCTGTTTGACCGACGACCGCTGCCGGCCCTGGCGCTGACGACGGACACTTCGGTCCTTACGTGTATCGCCAACGACGCAAGATACGACGATGTGTTCTCTCGCCAGGTCGAGGCGCTCGCAAAGCCCGGCGACATCCTGGCAGGGCTCAGCACGAGTGGGGGCTCCGCTAACGTGCTCGCGGCACTCTCTGTGGCGCGCAACATGGGGCTTTGTACCTTCGGCTTCACTGGATCCGGAGGTGGTGCACTGCTCAGCCCGCTGTGCGACTTCATGGTCCCCGTCGCAGCCACGTACTGCGCCGGTATCCAGGAAGTGCATGAGTTCATATGGCACTTCATAGCGACAGCCGTCGAAGAGCGTCTCTTTGGCGATCAGAGCCTCCAGGCACAGGGGAGCATGAATGACCGGTAGCGCCCTCCACCAGGAGGTCGACGCTCTGCTGTCGGGTGACTGGGAGGCCGAGTATGTCCGGCGTGTCGCGGAGATCCGGAGGCGCATCGAAGCACGAAGGACGGTCCTACTCTTCGGCGCCGGGTATCTGGGCAGACACGTGCTCGAAGAGCTGAAGGATTCGTGCTTCGAGCCCGTGGCGTTCGTTGACAACGATCCCGAGCGTTGGGGGTCATCGGTAGGTGGTCTCCTCGTCGTCAGCCCGGCGGAGGCGCTCACTCGTTACGACGACGAGGCCTTGTGGCTGATCACCGTCTACACCAACTCCGCCGTGATCGCTCAGTGCAGCTCCCTGGGCGCCCCGTGGGTCACCTGCGCCGAGTTCGCGGCGGCCCGCGAGGAAGTCGACGGACCGAGCTTCGACTTCGGGAGACCGGAGGCACTTCTGAAGTCGGCGGCCCACATTCGAGCTGTTGCGGACATTTGGGCGGATCCCGAGTCGGAAGCCGAGTACCTCGGACAAGTCAAGTGGCGCTTCACCCTGGACTACACGGCCCTGAAGGCGTCCCGGAATCCCAGCGAGACGTACTTTCCCAAGGGTATCTACCGCAGACGGGACGACGACGTCTTCGTGGACTGCGGAGCGTTCACGGGAGACACGATCCAGGCCTTCCTGGATGCCACCAAAGGCCGATTCCGCCTCATCGTCGCCGTGGAACCAGATGCCGTCAACGCGCGCAGCCTGAGGCATCGTATGGACGCCTGGAAGCTTCAGGGCGTGGGTCCGATGATCATCGAGGAATGCGCAGCTGGTTCCCATGAACACAAGATGCGGTTCGCGACGACAGGCACGGCCGGTTCCAGTCTAGGGACCGGGGCGGATCTCGTGCGCGTCCGACCTCTCGACGACATCCTCGACGACCGGACGCCGACCTTCATCAAGCTCGACGTAGAAGGCGCCGAGAAAGACGCCCTCCTCGGCGCACGTCGCACCATTGAACGGCACGCGCCTGTGATGGCCGTCTGCCTCTACCACAGGCCCAGCGACCTCTGGGAGCTCCCGCTACTTCTTCGGAGCATGAATCCACGATACTCACTGTACCTCCGGCGCTACAGCGACGAGTGCTGGGAGACGATCTGCTATGCGGTGCCGCCAGACCGAATCGTGCTCAATCGAAGTTGATTCGTTCTTTCTCCACGACCATCGGGCGCTTGTGAACCTGCGTGTGGATCGATCCGATGTACTCGCCTAGAACGCCGACGAAGAACAGTTGGACTGCGCCGAAGAAGTAAATCCCGATGAGCAGGGGTGCCAACCCCAAAGTGAATGTGTTCCAGAATGCCAGCTTCACGATGAGATAGGTGAGTGCCACTAGCAGGCTCAGGATCGAGATCGCGAACCCGGCCATGGTGGCGAGACGCAGAGGAATCTTCGAGTGGTTGGTGATTCCTAGCATGGCCGAGTCGTAGAGGCTGTAGAGGCTGTTGTGAGTCTTGCCAGCCCTACGCGCAGGCTGCACGTACTCGATCGTTGCCCGCTCGTAGCCGAAGTCGCAGACGAGACCGCGAAAGTAGGGGTACTGCTCCTCAGTCTCCCGGCAGCCCTCGACCACCTCGCGGTCGTAGAGTCCGAAGCCGGTGAAATCATCAGTCAAGTCGACCTCAGAAAGACGACGGATGAGCCGGTAGAAGGCATGACGCACCCCGTACATGAGTCTCGACTCGCCGCTCCCTGTCTTCACGCCAACGACGATCTTGAAGCCCGCCTCCCATTTGGCAACGAACTGAGGAATCAACTGTGGCGGGTCCTGCAAGTCCGCGACGCAGCCGATGACGGCGTCTCCCGAAGCCTGGAGAAAGCCGTAGTAGGGCGAGCGGATGTGGCCGAAGTTGCGCGTGTTCGCTATCACCTTGACGCGCTTGTCCTCGGCAGCCAGCTCACGCAGGATGTCGAGGGTCCCGTCTTTGGACGCGTTGTCGATGAACAGGTGCTCGTAGTCGTAGCCCGGTAACGTCTGCATGACCGCCCTTACCTGAGCGTGTACCTCCCGTACGTTGTCCTCCTCGTTGAAACACGGTGTGAGAATCGTCAGGTAGGGCACGGTCTGATCCTTTCGCAAGCCGTGAGGGATGATTGCCGTCTTCATGCCGAGCGTTTCTCGGTCATCTTTACGACAGGCCGCTCCGGACTCCCCCCGAAACTGAAGTACTTGTGGCTCAGGTAGCTCGCGACTACAACGACCGCCGCGAAGCCCGCCTGGATCACGTAGATGCTGAAAGGGAGCGCGTACAGAAGGATGGGCAATACCACCAGCGTCGACAGAAGCGTGACCACGTACACCAGCGAGAATCGCGGCAGCTCCCGCACGATACTCCCGTGACTACGGAAGACGAAACGGCGGTAGCAGAGGTAGGCATTCGTCACCGCAATCGGCCAGGAGAGCACGACGATGGCCAGGTAGTGGATGTAGTCGTGCAGCAAATACTGCATGAGCGCCCAAACGCAGTACCCGAACAGTGTGTTCCAGCCCCCGACCACCAGGTAGAGAATCTGCTCGCGACGCCGGTCGTAGAAGCGGCTTGCCCCACAAAGGAGCGGCGCCCTTGACTGGCCGTTGAGGAAACGAAGCACGGCGGAAGGGAGTCTCACTTCCGTCCGATCCTCGTGTCAGCAGGGGGGGAACCAGGAGATGTGCGGTCTGATCTTGCGGCATGCCAAGCCAGTGTGCGGCGGACGGCCTCGTGCAGTCCAATGGTCTCGGAAAGCCCAAGTTCCTGTCGGGCCCGAGCAGTGCACGGTATGTACCTGTCGTGGGGCCGCGTCCGTCCGCCAGCGATCACGACCGCGCTGCAAGGCTTCACGGAAGACGCAACCAGCCGAGCGACTTCGGCGATGCTTATCGGGTGTTCCGAACCCACGTTGTAGATTCGGCCCTTTGCGCGCTCATCCAGGAGCATCGTACAGATCCAGACCGCCATGTCGGCCGCATACAGATAGGAGCGCACCGGCGTCCCATCCCCATCCACCGTAACGGGTCGACCCACCAGTGCATCTGCGATGAAATTGCCAATCGCGAAATGACCGTCAAGGGGCAGGTACGGCCCGACGAACGCAAAGAGGCGAGCGACGGTCAAGGGAAGTCCGGCTTCTGCCGCAGCGAGGGCCATGCTCTCCGCCGCACGCTTCCCGGCGTGGTACGGCGACGCCTCTGCGGGCCAGAGCGAGCCGACGGGATCGTCCTCGGCGAAGCCGCCCTCCGGGGCAGGTGGAGCGTACACGGCGCCCGAGCTCAGTAGGAGCACCCGACGGACTCCGCGAGACGCGGCGAATGCCAGCACCCGGTCCGTACCCCTCGTGATGATCTCGAGCATCTCGTGGGGACGATGCGCGTTCATCTGCGCGTCGGACGGCGTTGCCCCATGCACCACATGGGTGAACGGCGAGGCAGGCCAGGCGCACGTGCGGACATCGCCGGGAAGGAGCTCCACGCTTTCATCCCCACTCAGGTCCGGGCAGGCAGCGACGAACCCGGAAGGGTCCCGGGTCAGGACGCTCACTCGCGCTCCGAGGCCTAGGTGTCTATTGGCCGAGATCAGAGCCGAGAGCAGCCAACGGCCAACGAACCCCGTGCCTCCGGTCAGGAGCACACGGCCATCACGTAGAGGCTCCCAGGCACCTTGGCGAGGGACTATGGCAGCCTCGTCCTGGGGCAGCAATGCGTGCACTTCAGACGCTGCCGTCTCCCCCGACGCACACCGCACACAATTCTGCAGCCATGTACGCGAGCATCTCTGCGCTGAGCCCCGGGTAGACGCCCACCCAGAAGGCATCGTTCATCACCCGGTCGGTGGCCGCCAAGTCGCCGGACACCCTGTACTTGACGTCTGAGTGGCCCGCCTCGGCCGCTCGCATCGCGTCGAAGCACGGCTGGCGCACCATGTTGCCGGCGAAGAGCATGCGCGTCTGGATCTGGGCCGCTTCAAGCCGCGCAACGATCACGTCGCGCGTCAGCCCCACGGCCTTCGCCTCGTCGGTGAGGGTCATCAAGGCGCCGAACCAGCTCGGCTCGCTGTCCCCCGTCGCCTCCTGAGGCCGGAGCAGATCGCTCACCGGCGCGAGCAGGCGCGACAACGACGCGTGGTTCTCGCGCCGGCGGCGCGTGAACTCGGGGACCTTTTCCAGCTGCGCACATCCCACGGCGGCCTGCATCTCCGTCGCCCTGAGGTTGTAACCAAACTCGGAGAAGACGTACTTGTGGTCGTAGCCGAAGGGCAGCTCGCCGAACTGGTACGCGAAGCGGTGCCCGCAGCGGTCGTCCTCGCCGCTGCGGCAGATGCAGTCGCGTCCCCAGTCTCGTAGCGAGGCCAGGATCGCGGCGACCTGCTCGTCACCTGTGTACACCGCCCCACCCTCGCCCATGGTCATGTGGTGCGGTGGATAGAAGCTCGACGTGGCGATGTGGCCGAAGCCTCCGGTGAGGCGTCCGCGATACACCGACCCGAGGGCATCGCAGTTGTCCTCGATCAGCCACAGGCCGTGTCGCTCGCAGAAGCCCACCACGGGCTCCGCGTCGAAGGGGTTCCCGAGCGTGTGCGCCAGGAACACGGCCTTGGTGCGCGGGCCGAGCGCGCTCTCGAGACGATCGATGTCGACATTGGCCGTGTCGAGGCACACGTCGACGAAGACCGGCACGGCGCCGTACTGGACAATCGGCGACACCGTGGTCGGGTAACCCGCGGCGACGGTGATGACCTCGTCGCCGCAGCGCACGCGGCGTTCACCCAGTCTCTCGGAGGTCAGCGCCATGAAGGCGAGCAGATTCGCGGACGAGCCGGAATTGACCAGTAGGCAGTGCCGTGCCCCCACATACGCAGCCAGCTCAGCCTCGAAACGCTCGGAGTACCTCCCGTAGGTGAGCCAGAAGTCAAGTGACGCGTCCACCAGGGACTCAAGCTCGTCCTTCTCGAACACCCGGCCGCCGTAGGGTACACGGGACTCGCCGGGGACGAAGTCGACCGGTGCTCCCCACGTGGCGCGGTAGTGCTCGCCCACCAGTCCTCTGATCTGGCCACGTAGCACGTCGCTCTCGGACAGACTCATGCTTTGTCCCCGTTCGACGCCCAGGCGATCGCCCGGCCGGCGGCCGCCGCGGCGTAGTCGGCGATATCGCCTCGACAGCGCGCCAGCGCCGCCTCGGGACCGGCCCCAGCGTAGTAGTCCCTGTACCAGTGGGCGGCCCGCGTCACGGCCTCCTGTGCAGTCCAGGCGGGCCGCCATCCAAGATCCCGCTCGGCCTTCCCGGCGTCGAGTACCAGGAGACCTGCCTCGTGAGGCTGCTGCGCCGCTCCCTGCGCCGGCCGCCAGTCACCTTCTCCCCAGGTTTGGAGGAACTGCTCGACGACCTCACGAACCGTTACGCGAGCGTCACTCGAAGGCCCGAAGTTCCAGGCGCCACGGATGCTCGCCCGACTCGACGGCGTATCGGGTTCCGGTCCAGCCCCATGTGCCGCACCGGCGCCACACGCGCAGGCTCCCAGCCAAAGGTAGCCGGACAGCGACTCGAGGACGTGCTGCCAAGGCCGCACGGCGTCCGGGTTCCGCACCTCGACGGGCCTGCCGGACGCGATTGCGCGCGCGCAATCCGGCAGGATGCGATCCTCACCCCAGTCACCGCCGCCAATCACGTTGCCGGCGCGCGCCGTCGCGATCTGCGGTGCCTCGAGTCCGGCGAAGAAGCTCCGGCCATACGCCTGGGCCACGAGCTCGCAGCAGCCCTTGCTCGAGCTGTACGGGTCCCAGCCCCCGAGCCGGTCTGATTCCGCGTAGGCGTGCGTAATCTCGAGATTCTCGTAGCACTTGTCGCTGGTGATGATCACCGCCACGCGCGGGGCGCGGCCGGAGTCCGACAGGTCGCGTACCGCCTCCAGCAAGTCGACCGTGCCCATCACGTTGGTCTCGTAGGTTAGATGCGGCTCCTCGTAGGAGCGCCGCACCAGCGGCTGTGCGGCAAGGTGAAAGACGATCTCCGGCGCCGCGTCGCCAACAGCGGCGCCGAGCTCGCCGCGCGCCCGTACATCCCCGCGCAGATCAGTGAGTCTCCCGGCGGACGCGGTCCTGCGCGCCCCGTCTCTCCCGACACCGACAGCGTTGAAGAGGCTGGGTTCGGTGGGCGGCTCCAGCGCGAAGCCGGTCACGTGAGCGCCGAGATCGAGCAGCCACAGCGTCAGCCACGCGCCCTTGAATCCCGTGTGGCCGGTGACAAAGACCCGCCGGCCACGGTACGCGTCGGCGAACATCACCAGATCTTCCAGGGAGCTCGCGCTGACGCCCACAGCTCTTCGAGCGCGCGCTTGTCGCGCATGGTGTCCATCGGCTGCCAGAAGCCGCCGTGCCTGAACGCCGAGAGCTGGCCGTCGGCGGCCAGCCGCCGCAGGGGCTCCTGCTCGAAGAGCGTTTCGTCACCCTCGATACAGTCGAGTACCGCCGGCTCCAGTACGAAGAACCCGCCGTTCATCCACGCGCCATCCCCTCGCGGCTTCTCGGTGAAGGAGCGCACGGCGTCCTCGCCGTCAGCCATTTCGAGAGCGCCGAAACGTCCTGGCGGCTGAACGGCGGTCACCGTGGCCAACCGGACGCTGGCCTCGTGGCAGGCGATGAGCGCCCTCAGGTCGATATCGGCGACGCCGTCGCCGTAGGTCATCAGAAAGCGTTGAGCGTCGTTGAGCGTCGAGGTACCGGGCGACCCGTTTGAGGCGCCCCCCGGTCTGCGTCTCGGGCCCCGTGTCGACGAGCGTCACACGCCGGGGCTCCACGGCGTTCTGGTGGACCTTCATGCTGCGACCCCGCAGGTCGAACGTGACGTCCGAGCTGTGGAAGAAGTAGTTCGCGAAGTACTCCTTGACGACGTAGCCCTTGTAGCCCAGGCAAATGACGAACTCGTGGAACCCCTGCTCGCCGTAGATCTTCATGATGTGCCAGAGCATGGGGTGTTCACCGATCTCAGCCATCGGCTTCGGCTTGACCTGTGTCTCTTCCGACAAGCGAGTGCCGAGCCCGCCGGCGAGGATCACGACCTTCATGCAGCCTCCTCCGTCACCAGGACAAGTTCGGCACGAGTCTGCCCGCCCCTGTCGCCCGCGAACGCGACGAAGAGCCGCAGCGTCGTGTCGCGTGTCTCGACCAGTCGCCCCGGCACGCATATGCTCCCCTGCGACATCGCGCAAGCGAAGAGGCAGACGGACCCCTGCGACACGCGTCAACCATGAGGTCGCTCATCACGAGCCGGCTCGCCGGCCGTTTTCGCGTGCTGTCAGAATCGCGCCGGGCGCACTTGCTCATGATCGCCCTACCCTTCGCCGTCGTCATCGTCGCGTGGCACGGACTCAGCGGTAGCTCGTTCCCTGGGTTTCAGGCAGGCGACGAGTCCCTCCACTACGAGGTCGTCCAGTCGGTCGCAGACCAGTGGCCGCGCCCATTGCTCAGTGGCTACGAGACCTGGTCCGGACCTCTCGTCTACTGGGTACTGGCCGGTCTCTCACTGCCCATCGGCGGCTCCTTGATCGCGGTCCGGCTCGTCGTCGCCGCCTTTTCCTGGGGCACCTGCGCGATCGCCTACGTGCTGTTTCGCGACCGGCTGCACGCCCGCCCTCCGGACGCGCTGGCGCTGGCGTTGCTCCTCGCGGTCTCGCCGTTCTTCTTCGGTCAGTCGTTCCACGTTCTGACCGACAACCCGACGTGGTTCTTCGTGGTGCTGGCCCTGGAACGCCTGCTCGCCTACGTACAGCGGCCGGCGCTCGCCCGCCTCGCCGCCTTCTCCGGCTGTCTCGCTGCAGCGATGCTCATGCGTCACATCGCCGCGTGGCTTCTCGTACCCGGCCTCGCCGCCCTGCTGAGCGTGCCCGTATCCGGCCGTCGCCGGGCGGTGGGCGTGGGCCTGATCGTCCTCGGGCTGGTCCCGCTCGCCGCGCTGCTGCTCTACTGGGGCGGTCCGCTGCCGGCTCCCCCCGGCGGCGGCGCGGCGTCGACCCCTCTCGCAGCTGGTCTCCGCTTGCGCGACCTCCTGCTGAGCGTCGGCGTCGTCGGTCAGTATGCCGTCCTCATGCTCCCCGCCGGCGAGCTCGCGGCCTGGCGGAGACGCGCTCATCAGCATCGCGCATGGCTGGCCGGACTTGCACTCTCGGCAGTCGCTGCCGTCGGGCTCCTGGCGGCAGGCGCGCTCGGCACTATTACCAGCTTCCTCGGCCTCGTCTCTCGTGTTGACTTCCCACACTTGGCCGGGGCCAGCTTGCTATGGTGGGTCGTCGTCCCTCTGGGGGCGGCAGTGGTGACTGCTCTACTGACCACGCGGCTCTCTGAGGTGAGAAGCCGGGTGCTGGTCAGTGCGCTTGTCGGGGTACTCGTGAGCGCGATGGCGAATCCGCGTTGGTTTGAGCGGTACGTCGACTTTCCGATCCTCCTCGCGTTCGCCGCACTGGCAGTCGCGGCCAACGTGCCCCTTTGCCGAATCGACCGCGAGCGCTGGCTCGTGGGCGGCCTAATCGCGATCGGGTCGTTCTTGTGGTTCCTGTGATGGCCTGATTGCGAGCAAGCCCTGTAAGAGACCTCGGGTGGCGACACGGGTGTCGAACCCACAGGGCAGGAGCACCGCCCTGGAGACGGTCTAGAAGACTCTCTTCCCCAGCACCGCCTTCAGCTTGTCGAGCGCCTTGATCGACTCGCGCGAGACCTTCTTCTGGCTGAGGCCGAGCTCGTCGGCGGCCTCGTGCTGCGTGAGGTCCTTGAAGAAGAGCAGGTAGATGAGCTTGCGCTGAAACGCCGACAGCTTGTCGAGCGCCGCGTACAGCGCGATGCGATCCTCGATCGGCATTGCGAACGACTCCAGGCGCAGAGAGTGCACGCGGCTCGAGTCGGCGCGCGCCGCGAACTCCGCGTCGTCGAACGGCTCGTTGCGGCTGTGCAGGTCGAGTCTCGCGTACAGCGCCATGACCTCGAGGATGCCCTCTTCGTTCACGTTCAGGGCCTCGGAAAGCTCCGGCATGGTCGGCGGTCGCCCCAGCTCGTGCATGAGCTCGCCCGACTTCTCCTGGATCTCGTGATAGAGCTTCTTGACCCACCGCGGCTGGCGCATGAGCAACGAATCACGCAGGTGGTGTCGCAGCTCTCCGTCGACGATCGCCGTCGCGTAGGTCGAGAAGCGCACGCCACGCGAAGGGTCAAAACGCTGCGCCGCCTTGATCAGCCCAAGGTTGGCGATCTGAAGCAGGTCCTCGTACGGCTCGCTGGCGTACGAGAACCGCTTCAGGATGTGGTGCAGCAGGTTCTGGTTGCGGCGGACGATCTCATCAAGCGTCGCAGGGGCACGCGTCTCCGCGTAGACCGTAAGGAGTTGCTCGTTGTCCACCTGGGGCGCCGCCGAACGCTATTCCTTGACGATGTTCATCATGTTGAAGATCGGCAGGTACATCGAGATCACGACCAGGCCGACGAGGGCGCCCACGCCAAGCATGAGGATCGGTTCGAGGATCGACGTCAGCGACTTGACGCTGGCGTTCACCTCGTCCTCGTAGAAGTCGGCGATCTTGTTGAGCATCGCGTCGAGCGACCCCGTCTCCTCGCCCACCGCGATCATCTGCGTGACCATGGCGGGGAACACCGAGATCTTCTGGAGCGGCCCGGTGATCGACTGCCCCTCCTTGACGCTCTGCTGCACGTCCTTCATCGCCTTCTCGATGACGACGTTGCCGGCCGCCTGGCCGGTGATGTCGATCGCCTGCAGGATCGGAACGCCCGACGACACGAGGGTGCCGAGCGTGCGCGAGAAGCGCGCGACGGCGAGCTTGCGCACGATCTCGCCGATGCCCATCGGGATGTGCAGCTTGAAGCGGTCCCACAGCTCCCTACCGCGGTCGCTGCGCTTGAAGCGGCGCACCAACCAGACGATGGCAATGATCGCCGGGAACACGATGAACCAGTAGCCCTTGATGCCGTCGGAGACAGCTATCATCCCGCGCGTAAGCGTAGGCAGTTTCGCGTTGCCCAGGTCCTTGTACATGCTGGCAAAGAGTGGGATGAGGAAGAGCACCATGCCCATCATGACGAGGATGGCGAAGCTGCCGATCATCATCGGGTAGACCATCGCGCTCTTCACCGCGCGGCGGATGCTGTCGTCCTTCTCCAGCTGCGTCGCCACGCGGTTCAGCACCTCGTCGAGGATGCCGCCGATCTCGCCGGCGCGCACCATGCTCACGTAGAGCTTGCTGAACACCGCCGGGTGCTTCTCCAGCGCGTCGGACAGGCTGATGCCGGCCTCGACGTCGTTCTTGATCGCGCCGATGACCTTGGCGAACTTCTTGTTCGGCGTCTGCTCCTCGAGCACGTAGAGGCAGCGCAGCATCGACAGGCCGCTGCTCACCATGGTCGCGAACTGGCGCGAGAAGACGGTCAGGTCCTTCGCCTTGATGCGCGTCATGAAGTCGAGCTCCATGTGGAGCCCCTTGTTGGCCTCGTTCAGGTCGAGCACCGTGAGGCCGCGATTGCGCAGCGCCTGCGCGGCCGCAGCCTTGCTGTCGCCCTCGATCTCGCCGTTGGCCGCGATGCCGCGCTGGTCGAGCGCCTTGTATGCGAAGTTGGCCATGCCTCAGCCCTCCCAGGCAGTCATCGTCCGGCCGCCGCGCCCGCCATGGCCGGCTGCCCGAGAAGACGCTTGAGATCCTCGGGCGTGCTCGAACGGCGGATGGCGAGCTCGCGGGTGATCTGGCCGCGCCGCACAAGGTCGGCGAGCGCGGCGTCCATGGTCTGCATCCCGTGTTGGGTGCCGGTCTGCATGACCGAGTAGATCTGATGGGTCTTGCCCTCGCGGATCAGGTTGCGCACCGCCGGCGTGGGCACGAGCAGCTCGCAGCTCACGACGCGCCCCCTCCCGTCCGCCGTCGGCAGGAGCTGCTGCGTGCAGACGCCCATGAGGGTCGTGGAGAGCTGCACGCGGATCTGGTCCTGCTGGTAGGGCGGGAAGACGTCGATGATCCGGTCGATCGTCTGGGGAGCGTCCTGGGTGTGCAGCGTGGCCAACACCAGGTGCCCGGTCTCGGCCGCGGTGAGCGCCGTCGACATCGTCTCGGTGTCGCGCATCTCGCCGACGAGGATCACGTCGGGGTCCTGACGGAGGACGCTCTTGAGGGCGCGGTTGAAGCTCTTCGTGTCCGCGCCCACTTCGCGCTGGTTGACCATGCACTTCTTGTGGCGGTGGAGGAACTCGATCGGGTCCTCGATCGTCATGATGTGCTCGTCGCGGGTCTCGTTGATCTCGTCGATCATCGCCGCCAGGGTGGTCGACTTCCCCGAGCCGGTGGGGCCGGTGACGATGACGAAGCCGCGCGGCTTCCGGGTCATGTCGTGGAGCGCCTGCGGCAGGCCGAGCTCCTCGAGCTTCTTGATCTGGATCGGGATCAGGCGGAAGGCGGCGCCGAGCGAGTTGCGCTGGAAGTACGAGTTGACGCGGAAGCGCGCTCGCCCGGGCACGGAGTAGCTGAAGTCGATCTCCCACTCGTTCTCCAGGCGCTGCCGCTGGTCCTGGGAGAGGATCGAGTAGATCAGCTCGCGCGTGTCGTTGGCGCTCAGGCGCGGGTAGTCGAGCCGCTCGAGCTGCCCGTTGATGCGGATGATCGGCGGTGACCCCACGCTGAGGTGGAGGTCGCTCGCGTCTCTTTCGAGGACTTCCAGGAGAATGTCGACCAGATCCATTGCTTACCTCGCTGTGGGAGTGATTGCCACTGGTTAGTTACACGATGACGCGGGCGATTTCCTCTACCGAGGTCAGGCCCTGGAGGACTTTGTCGATACCGTCTTCCCTCAGGCTCTTCATGCCCTCGGCTTCCGCCACGCGGGAGATCTCGTCGGAGCTCTTGCGCTCGACCGTCAGGCGGCGCACCGCCTCGCTGACGATCATCACCTCGTACAGGCCCAGGCGGCCCTTGTAGCCGGTGGTGTTGCAGCGCGAGCAGCCCTTGGCACGGTACAGCGTCACGTCGTCCCTGTCGAGCACCTCGGGCGGGAAGTCGTTCTTGCGCAGCATCTCGCGCGTCGCCGTGTACGGCTCCTTGCAGGTCTTGCAGAGCCGGCGGGCGAGGCGTTGGGCGAGGACGCAGTCCACGGCCGACGCCGTCAGGAACGGCTCGATGCCCATCTCGGTGAGACGTGAGAGCGCGCCCGGGGCGTCGTTGGTGTGCAGCGTCGAGAGCACGAGGTGCCCGGTGAGCGCCGACTCGACGGCGATCTGCGCCGTCTCGCGGTCGCGGATCTCGCCGATCATCACGATGTCGGGGTCGCAGCGCAGGATCGAGCGCAGCGCCGCGGCGAAGGTCATGCCGGCGCGCGTGTTCACCTGCACCTGGTTGATGCCGGTGAGGCGGTACTCCACCGGGTCCTCGACCGTGATCACGTTCTTCTCCGTCGAGTTGAGGATGTTGAGCGCCGCGTACAGCGTCGTCGACTTGCCGGACCCGGTCGGGCCGGTGACGAGGATCGCCCCGTACGGCTTCGTGAACGAGCGCGTGAAGCGTTTCAGCGCCTTGGGCGCGAAGCCCAGGTCCTTGAGGTCGAGCATGACGTTCGACTTGTCGAGCAGGCGCATGACGACCTTCTCGCCGTAGACCGTCGGCAGGGTCGCGACGCGCATGTCGATCGGCTTGCCGCCGACCATGAGGCCGATGCGCCCGTCCTGCGGCACGCGGCGCTCGGCGATGTCCAGGTCGGACATGATCTTGAGACGGCTGAGCACGCCCGACTGCATGCGCCGCGGCACCGCCATGACCTCGTGCAGCACGCCGTCGATGCGGAAGCGGACCACGAGCTCCTTGGCCTGCGGCTCGAAGTGGATGTCGCTGGCGCCGTCGTCGACCGACTGCGCGATCACGTTGTTGACGAGCTTGACGACCGGCGCCTCTTCGGTCGCGTCGCGGATGTCCGAGACGTC
>Ga0315289_10003254_pt1 | contig 24659 bp, 33 predicted proteins | sample YL17G11_40_MG_FD_203452 | JGI IMG/M metagenome (GOLD analysis project Ga0315289, IMG submission 203452) | Sediment microbial communities from Yellowstone Lake, YNP, Wyoming, USA - YL17G11_40 | ecosystem: Environmental > Aquatic > Freshwater > Lake > Sediment | place: USA: Wyoming | collected...
AACCCTCACTGGGACTTGCCCCCATCATCGTCCAGGAGATCTTCCGGGTCATCCGGCAGATCCACGAGGAAGAGGGTGTCTCCATCCTCCTGGTGGAACAGAACGCCCGCAAGGCGCTGGGTGTCGCACGTTACGGGTATATCCTGGAACTTGGCAAGATCGCCATCGAGGGCAACGCCTGCGACCTCAGGAACGACGAGCGCGTCCGCGCCGCATATCTTGGAGGCTCCAAAGTCAATTGCTGACCTGAATCAGCGCTCCTCCTCTCTGGGGCCCGGTGTATGCCGGGCCCTGTTGCCCGCACAGCACAATCGAGGATGCACCGCAGATGCAGACGACAGGTACCGGCCCGCCACGACGCGCCACCTTGAACAACGTGTTGATTGACTTACCATGTGAACGGATTCACAACGAACCAGGAGGTAGAAGGTGAAGACCATCGAGGAAATGCGACGGGCACACAAGGTCCTCGCGACGTATTCGTTTACGCCGGGAGGCGTGCATGCCGGCTACACAGACCGCAGGTTGTACATCAATCTGACGGCGAATGTCATCGAGGAACGTCCCATCGACCCAATGGTCAAGGAGAAGTTCACGGGGGGGCGCGGCTATGGGTTGTACTACCTGTGGCAGGCCGTCAAACCAACGACGCACTGGAATGACCCCGAGAATGAACTGATCTTCTGCGCTGGACCGCTCACCGGCATCACACAGTACCCCGGTGCCGGAAAAATGCACTCTGTGACAATCTCTCCGGAGACAGGAGTCCCCGTCGACAACAATGGCGGCGGCTACCTGGCTCCATACATGAAATTCTCCGGTTTCGATGTGGTCGAAGTGCAGGGCAAGGCCGCGGAGGACATCATCATCCTCATCGATGGCAACAAAGGCCTCGTCACCATCGAGACCGCCCCTGAGGAGCCTGACAACAGTTCCGACCTGCCAGAAGTCCTGCATGAGATGTATGCCGATGGCGCCGGCGATCGCAAGAACGTCAGTGTCGCAGTCTCAGGCACCGGGGCGGAGCACTCACTCCTCGGTCTCATCCACATCAGCTACTGGGACGCCAAGCGAAACCATACACGCCTCAAGCAGTTGGCACGAGGGGGACCCGGGACTGTCTTCAGAGACAAGAAGATCAAAGCCGTGGTCGTCCATTTTGCCGGTACCACTCCTCTCATCAACAATCCGGCGGACCTCGGACCCATCAGGACCGCCGGCGGGCGCATGAACAGGGAGATCCTGACGCTCGACCATACGCACAGCAGGATGCGCGAGATCGGCACGGCAAATACCGTGGAGATCCTGGACTCAGTCGATGTCCTGCCGGTCAAGAACTTCAAGTTCGGGTCGGACGCCAGGACGGTCGACATCAAAAGCGATGTCTGGTTCCGCCTGATCAGTCAGGACATGCCCGACGGCTGCTGGCTGGGGTGCACGATGTCATGCGCCCACGGCATCGACACGGTTCAACTGAAGACGGGGCCTCTCAAGGGTCAGAAGGTGCTCATCGACGGGCCCGAATACGAGACAGTGGGTGGGCTGGGATCCAACACAGGCAGTTTCGACCCGCTGTTTGTCGCCGAGGCCAGTTTCTACTGTGACTACTACGGAATCGACCTTGTGGGTTTCGCCACGACGCTCGCCTTTCTCATGGAGTGCTATGAGAATGGCATCATCAACAAGGAGGCCACGGGCGGGCTCGACCTGCACTTCGGCAGCGATATGGACGCTCTCGAGCTGATTCATCAGCTCGGTGAGGGTCGTGGTTTCGGCCTGGTCGCCGGCCTGGGCGTTCACAGACTCAAGAAGCTCCTGGTCGAACAATACCATGCCAACGCCGACTTCCTGAACGACATCGGCATGGAGATCAAGGGAATGGAAGTCTCAGAGTACATGTCCAAGGACTCGCTGGCTCAGCAGGGCGGATACGCCATGGCCACCAAGGGTCCGCAGCACGACGAAGCGTGGCTTATTTTCATGGATCAGGTCAAGGGCCAACTGCCGACGTTCGACGACAAGGCTGAAGCTCTCTCCTTCTTCCCCCTTTTCCGGACCTGGTTCTCGCTCATGGGTCTGTGTAAGCTCCCCTGGAACGATTCCGAGCCGCGTGACAACCGTGACAAATATACGGGAATGCAGGCTGCCAAGATCCCTGAACACATCGAGAACTACCTTTTGCTGTACAAGGGCATGACGGGTATCGCACTCGATCTTGACGGACTGCTTGCACAGAGCAAACGCGTGTATGACTTCCAGCGCGTCTTCAACCTGCGCATGGGCCATGGGACCCGCGAGGACGACTGGATGCCGTACCGTGGCATGGGTCCGGTTACCGAAGAGGAGTACCTGTCCCGGGAGGAGCGCTACGAGAAGCAGTTGACAGAGGCTGCGCACGTGGACATCGCGGGCATGAGCCTTCAGCAGAAGATGACAGCCCTGCGCGAGTACCGTGAGTCGCAGTACCGCCAGCTGCAGGACGCCGTCTACGCGCGCCGCGGCTGGGATGCCGACGGGGTACCAACACTGGGCACACTCAGGAATGACGGAATCGACTTCCCCGAATTGACCGAACTCGTGGAGCAGCACACACACAAGGAATAGTCGACACAAGGAACGCTAACGTACATCGCCCGGCCTCGACGAGGCCGGGCGATGTACACTTCGGCAAAGATGTACCTCGCTAGCAGTTACAGGACCCAGTTCAAGAAATATCCCACGATCAGAGTCTCAAGACCCACAACGCCTGAACGACAGGAATACCGCCCCCGGCGTCCGAATACGGCGGGGTACCAATCACAACGGCGATAAGAACTGCAAAGGGATTGCCGTAGCCGGCGTATCTGGCCAAGATATTCTCGGGAGCGTACCCGTGCGTATTGACTCATACAAAATGGAGGTGAACTGGCTCCCTCAGCTCATGAGAAGATGGAGGTGAAGCCGCGTCTCCGGGCCACACGTGCAGAGCTGGACATGACGAGTCTGCTCCACGAGATCTTCCTCCCCCGAGGATGTTGTTGTATCCGAGGGGTGTATTGGCCAGGACCGACTGGATGAGATTGCCAGGATGAGACAACCTCTGGCCATCAAGAAACGTGGCAGCTACGCGACCATTTCGTACGATGGAGGAGTACCATTCCAGGTAGTATGGGTGAGAGGAATGGGCAGATCGTACGTTGATTGAAGCAATAAGCAATCCTCATGGGCTTGTACGTAAGATGGATCGCCCTTCCAAAGTTTGTGTAGTATCAGAGGCGGAAGAAGATTCTTCCAGCTTGGGTTGTGGACGAAATGAAACGCTTATGGAAGGGCAACCCAGTGCAAACTCTCCTCATATGGGGAGGTTTCGTATGACAGAGTATATCGGCATTGATGTTTCAAGGCAATCGTTGGAGTTCTGGGATGGAACACAGGAGGGTGAGGTTCCCAATGAGAAGGGGTTGAAGACCCTGAAGAAGCTCCTCAAGAAGAGGTATGGAGGAGAGTGACATCAGCAAGTAAGGTTCATCTATGAACCCACAGGACCCTATTCCAATTACCTGCGTGCATTTGCTGTAGAGCATGAGGCCCGGGTTTATGAAGTGAATCCCAAGAAGAGTGCAAACTTCGCAACGGTATTGGGGAACAGGTCGAAAACAGATGTCATCGATGCGAAGATGCTCTACACCTTCCATGCCTTACTCACAGAAGAAGACTTCGGGGTCCCCGAGATAGATGAGATGGCGGAACAGCTCGGGGCATACCTGGGGAGTTATGAGATGATCCAGAAGACAAGGACTATGCTTGCCAACCACGTGCAGTCTCTGGAGTACAAAAGTGGGGCGACGAGGAAGCTGAAAGACTCACGCGAGAAGGAGCTGGGGCGTCTTGGTACGATGGAGGAACAGCTCGAGCAAGAGATGGAAGCATATGCAGAGGATCATGAGGAGACACGGGAAGACCTCCACAATCTTCTTTCCATGAAAGGAATCGGGGTCATCTCTGCCATGAATCTTCTGTACCTCTTCCGGAAGTATCCTGGTGCGAATCGTAATGAGATCACTGCACTTGCAGGACTGGACCCGGTACGAAGACAATCAGGGTCTTCCTTGAATGGAGGAAGGAAAATCAGCAGGGCAGGAGACCCAATGCTCAGGAAGGTTCTGTACCTAGCCTGCATGAACTGTATCCAACACAATGAGCGCATGAAAGCGTTCTACAAACATCTCGTGAGCGAGAACCACAAGAAGCCCAAAGTCGCCCTAGTCGCTTGCATGAGAAAGCTTCTTCTCATCGCCCATCACCTCTACGTTACAAAGTCAGAATACCGGGCTCTCCAGGATGAAGCCAATCCATGCTTATCCTCTTGACACGGATCGTAGTATCTTACGTGAGTTGACATGAAGGTTGTGCGGTGATCCTGATTGTGACATTCCAGGTCGACTATTGTGAATCGATTCTCAGTCGTTCCTGGTTGAAGTTGTCAAGTTGTGCAACTATGCTTCTATCGAGACATGTCGCTCTCGTTGTCTCTACCAACAATGGAGGTGTCAACATGGCATTGACAACATACAAGGCCATTTCGCGCAATCTGCCCGGGGGTCTTGCTGTCGAAAGCGAGTCCCGCGGTTTCAAGATGACTATAGACGAACCGCCGTCGATGGGCGGCACCGACACGGGCATGAGCCCCGCTGAAGCTTTGCTGGTATCGCTGGGTTCCTGCCAGTGTGTCGTCGCTGCTGCGTTCGCGAAATCTCAGGGCATCGATCTCAAAGAGTTCTGGGTTGAGGTCGAAGGTGATCTTGATCCCGCTGGGTTCATGAAGGGCGATCCAAACGTACGTCCGGGGTATCAGGAGATCCGTTTCAAGATGCACATCAGGACGGATGCTCCCCGGGACAAGGTCGAGGCATTCCAGCGCTTCATCGAGAGCCGTTGTCCGGTAGGCGACTCGCTGGGCAACGGCGTCAGCCTGAAGCCTGCGACCATCGTGATCGAAAGGCAGTAGCCTGACATTGAGCGTCATTGCGCAGCGGTCCCTTCCACACCTCACATAAATGTTGGATGAGTTGATGCGCGTGATGTAATATCTACCAGGGAGGTGATACAATGATTATCGCTTTCGCATCAAAGAACCACCTTGGACTAAACAGTGATTTGGGTAGCAGCATCTCACAATCAGCATACTTCACTGTTGTGGAGATCGAGGGCGGCAAGCTCAAGAAGGTCAGAAACGTGGAAAATGTCTTCTTCAAGCAAGAAGCAGATGCAGTAGCGTTTGCCGAGTTCATTAAGGAGACGAAGGCAGAGAAACTGGTTGTATCGTCTGTTGAGAACGCAGACATAACGAAAGAGCTTCTCAAGGGCAACGTATCGATAGACGAGGCGAGTGAGGGCAGAATCGCAGATCTGTTAGAAGACTTCCAGAATAGCGAAGCGAGGTGACTGAAGTGGCAAAGAATTGGTATCCCATAACTGACAAGGACAAATGCGTCAAGTGCTACGAGTGTGTGAACTTCTGTACACGTGGTGTCTACGCAATTGGTCAAGACGGATACCCGGATGTAGTGAATCCAGACAACTGTGTTGAATTCTGCCGAGGATGCTCGAAGATTTGCGATAGCCATGCGATAGGATTCTTTGGAGATGGGAGGAAATAGCCATGAAGAAAAAGGGACTACTGTTGTGCGTGTGCCAGGGAACGTGCCCATCATTCCAGGCGATGGACACATTTGAAGTCTTGAACACCTTGAGGAGAGAGAACATATTCGAATGGGTAGGAGTTCACCCACAGCTCTGTGCAGAAGATGGAGACAGGTATTTGAGAGAATTGCTGCGAGGGGCTGAAATTGACGAACTCTATGTCGCGGCTTGTGATCCGACAATGCAGAGAAAAATGTACAGAGATGCGTTTGATAGTGCGGGATTTGCAAGAGACAAGCATATCGGCATCGAAATACGGAATATGAATACAGAACAGGTTGCGAACAAGATACGAGAGGTGATCTCGGAAAGAGAACAGTCACAGAATAACCCGGCATAGTCATCTGACGCTGTCCTCTACACTGCCATGATGTTTCTGAGGCCAGGGGCGTCAACGTTGTGCTTGTCATGACCAACCAGAAGCCTCGCAACTGCGGTGAAAACCAGTAGGTACACCCTGTTCCGGAAGCCTGTCACTCAATTCGGATGCGCTCCGCAAGTTGGGTGACGGGCTTCTGGTTGTCATGAGGTACTGACAATATCAGGCGGGCAGAACGATATCAACAGAACCTTTGGCCGCACGAGAGGGCTCGTCATGGGTACTCTCCTCAATGCATCTATCCCATGTCAGGGTCAGCCTCGACAATGCCAATCCCTTGTGCTGCTTGTTTGTATACTTCGCTTGTCTTCGATACCCAGTGTCCCAAGGACCTCGAACAGTCCGTGGCCTCACTCCTCTACCGTGGCTTGTCATCGTGTCTCCGGAAGGGGTTCCAGAACCTTCTGGCTGCAGCCAGCGGTTCCGGCTCAGTGGGACGGGGGGTGACAGCCTCTGGCATCTGCCAAATGAGTCGTCTAGAACGCCCAGTTGAAGAGGTATCCCACGATAATGATACCGAGTGCGACAATGCCAACGAAGGTTGCCAGGAGCCGCGGTTTCAGCACGCGCCGCAGGATGATGATCTCCGGCAGTGACAACCCGACGACAGCCATCATGAATGCTATCGTCGTTCCCAGCGGCAACCCTTTTGCCCAGAGCGCCTGGACAATGGGAATGATGCCTTCGGAGCTGGAGTACAGGGGGATGCCGACGATGACCGCGATGAGGACGGCAAACGGGTTGTTCCTTCCTGCATACCTTGCCATGAGCTCCTCGGGTGCATACCCGTGGATGAACGCGCCGATAGCAATGCCTACTGCTACCCAAGGCGCCACCTTGCGGAAGATTTGGCGGACCGACGCCCAACTCGACTGCACACGTTCCTTGAGTGTCGAAACCCTCAGCGGTGCGACGCCGCCCATTTGCATCTGATACACGTAGTCCTCGACCCAGCGCTCAAGGTGAAGCCGGCCAACGATCCAACCAGATATGACTGCAATGACCAGACCCATGGCCACGTAGAGCAGCGCCACCTGGGCGCCAAATAGCCCCCAGAGCAGTACAACACCTTGTGGCGTAATCATGGGGCTCGCCACGAGAAACGACATGGTTACGCCGAGTGGCACCCCGGACTCCACAAAGCCGATGAACAGAGGAATCGAAGAACATGAGCAGAAGGGCGCGATTGCTCCCATCAGAGCTGCCAGCACATTGCTAAAGGCCTCGTTGCGCTGTATCAGGACGCGTTTGATTCTCTCGGCTGGCAACCACGTCTGGACCAGCGAAATCACGAAGACGACCACCACGAGCAGCAGGTAGATCTTGATGATGTCATACACGAAGAAGTGGACAGCCCCACTCAACAGCGTCCCCTGTGACATCCGGAGCAGTACATATGTAAACCAGTCAGCGAATCGTGTCAGCATAACAACCTCCGTTGATATATCGGTGTTTGAAAAGGGGCGGTCGCCCGCCCTCTTGTTGCCTCGTCAGGCGCCTGCGCCGACGATGGTTCCTGTTGCTTCCTTTCGTCCTACGTTGACAGCAATCCTGTCAAGGCTTGCGTCAACTGAAGAATGCGGTCCTCCACGCGCGAGTAGTGCACGAACTGCCCTTCTCTTCGTGCCGAGACCAGCCCTGCCTCGCGCAGTACTCTCAGGTGATGCGAGACCAGGTTCTGTGGGATGCCCAGCTCGTGCTCGATCTCGCAGACACACCGCTCGCCACCACGCAACAGCCTGATGATCTTGATGCGCTGGGGCTCCAACAGGATAGACATGAACTTCGCCTGCCCCTCGCATACCGAGTTCCAGTCAGCACCTATGTCCCGTGGCCCACAAGCCGGCACACGCTCAATCATGTCACAACTCCTCTTGATTCATGTACATTGATACGCTGTCTGGACTAATTTCCCCCGCAGGACGAGCATCCCGATCCCCCGCCACCACACGATCCTCCACCCCAGCCCAAAGATCCGCCGAAGCTGTCATTTTCGCTGTGCGCATGGACGGTCTCTGCAAGCCTGCACTCGGCTCCACAGGTCGGACATACTGCGGTCCACCGCGTGCAGGGTCCGTACGTGCGGTCGATCCACTCGGTTCTGGCGCCCTCCGCCTCGAACTTGGCGCGGCAGGCGTCACAGTAGAATACGCTCATGTCTCCTCCTCGATTGGTGCCCCGGAACGCGTCCGGGCGTGTGGGATAACGGACCGGTGACCCGAGTGTCCAGTCCCCCGATCTCCACAGTGTCGACACATTGCCAGACGTTTCCTTCGTCGGTCCGGAGGCACGAGACGGCGCTAGCGTGGAACGAAAACGGCTCCAGCTCCAGCAGGATCGACAAGAACTCCGCCTGCTCCTCGCATCCCGAGTTCCAGTCAGCACATATGTCCCGTGGCCCACAAGCCGGCACACGCTCAATCATGTCACAACTCCCATTGATTCAATTTACATTGATATATTATGTCAGGACGTTCGAGTGTCAACACCCAGACACGCCATGACATGCACCTCCTGGAGCACCTATGCCAAACGATGGTCGATAAGCCGTGCTGGCTGTCAGTCACGTTTGATCAGTTGGCTTCAGATTGGCAGACCAAAGATGTACTTGAGACAGTAGTAGATGCCGACCAGTACGAACACAACCCCGGTGGCCCTGCGGACCCACAGCTCGAGACTGGTCATCTTCTCGAAGAAGCGCGAGGTAGCCTTGCCTCCCAGCGTAAGGACGACGGAGGCTACGATGACAGGTAGTGCAGTTCCGATGCCAAACAGTGCCGGAAGAAGGAAGCGGGACTGGGCCTTCAGCGCGAGAGGTAGAAGACTCCCAAAGAAGAGCGCTGCGGACGTCGGACAGAAGGACAGGGCAAACACGAACCCAAGCAGGGCTGCGCCCCAGATTCCGGCGGTGTCAGCACGCTGCTGCAGGCGGGGCGATACACCACCACTCGGCGTTGGCAGGCTCAGGAGGTCCAGCAGGAACATCCCGACGACAATCAGGACAGGACCAAGGAAACGGTTTCCATACCGCTGCAGTCCCATGGATATGGCCGGTATTGACAAGGCACTGGCAACCAGGAGTGCTGCAAGCACGGTATAGGCCACGACCCTGCCAAGCGTGTACAAGAGTCCCGACAGCAGAACGCGGCGCGGGTGATTGATAGTGCGTGCCATATAGGAGATAGCTGTCAGGTTCGTTGCCAGGGGGCATGGGCTGATCGACGTCAGGACGCCAAACCAGAAAGCCGCACCAGCACCCGCAAGGATGCCAGTCATTCCTGGGTCTCCAGGAACGAACGGGTTGATGACTTGATGTAGTCTTGAAAAGTTGTCTGGTCGCCCAGAAGCTGCCAGACCTTCTGCAGGTTCTCCCACTTGCCTGGCTTCCCATTCGTGTATCTCACGAGGACAACCGACTTGCTGACAAGCTGGTAGTCCTCGATGAAATGTGCGTTCGCCGCGTCTTCGACGTCGACGACTCGCCACGTCAGCGTTCCATCTGTGAACTGGGTGCCGAAGGCAGTCTCAATCGCCTCGGCGGTCCACTTCTCGATCGTGAGACATGGTGTGCAGCGTGCAGTGGTGTGGAAGTAGTAGGCGACTACGCCGGTTGCGGGGATGCTTGTCTCGCCTGACGACGGGATCACGCCCGAATCCGAAGGCGATGGGGTAGACGGAGTACTGACGGTCATCGGGGTGCCGGGCGTCTGTGTCGTCCTGCCGCGCACCTCGCGCACGAGCAGGGCGACAACAGCAGTCACCACGAACACGAGGAGAACGACTCTTAGGACCGTTGTTGCCCTGCCCTTGAGCGGAGCGGGCGTTGATGCTTTCTTCCGGCTGTCGTGGCTCATTGTACCTCCAAGGGTGCCGCCCCTATTCGACGGCTGGCCGTGCAACGCGGGTGTCCAGGCACTGTTGCTTGCGCATCACTGCCTGCACGGCCCAAATATCAACTGTCGACATCGAGTCTGCGCCCTTATCTGCCGTTTCCGGAGACTATCCCGGGTCTTCTACGGCAAAGCTCCAAAGATCATGCCCGCAACAGTCGACAGCCCAACCACGAGTCCAACGTAGGTCAAGGTCTTCTTCCAGCCAAGTTCTCCCGCAATGACCAGAATAGACGGCAGTGAAAGGCTGGGGCCTGCCAGCAGCAAAGCGAGAGCAGGTCCCTGGCCCATCCCTGCGCCCATTAGCCCCTGCACGATGGGCACTTCTGTCAGCGTGGCGAAGTACATGAGCGCGCCAGAGAAGGCCGCCGTGAAGTTGGCCCGCAATGAGTTGCCCCCAAGAAGACCACCTACCCAGCTGGTCGGAATGAGAGCGTCGTGCCCAGGGCGTCCAAGGAGAAACCCTGAAGCTAGAACACCGGCGAACAGCAAGGGTAGAATCTGAAGCGCGAAGTCGCGCGTGGCGACGACCCAGGCGCGGAGGTCGTCCCTGGAGAACCACCGCACGAGCGCATACAGGAGCACAATCCCGAATGCGGCCGAAATCCACCATTTTGCGGCAAAGACAGCGTCCCAGACAGGACTGCCGCCCCTGGAACTCGACCAGTTGATGAACACCAGGATGCCCACCATGGAGAACATGTAGATGGACATCTGCCTGAGGCTCCGCCTGGGCGCTTCGCCAGGTGCAGCAAATAGGCGGGCGTCTGCAGCCCGTTTGGCGTCATCTCTTCGGAATACCAACGCCATGATCAGACCGATGACGACGGAAAAGACGATGGCTCCGACTGTTCGTGCCATTCCAAGCCTGATGCCAAATACCTTGGCCGATAGAACGATGGCCAGGATGTTGATCGCCGGCCCAGAATACAGAAACGCGACGGCAGGGCCGAGGCCAGCTCCTTTCCTGTAAATACCCTTGAACAAGGGAAGCACGGTACAGGAGCAGACTGCCAGGATTGCCCCCGACACGGCCGCGACGCCGTAAGCCACGGGCTTCTTTGCATCTGGACCCAGGTAGCGCATGACAGACCTCTGGTCGAGGAATACCGTTATCGCGCCGGCAATGAACATCGCGGGCACGAGGCACAGGAGCACATGCTGCTGCGCATACTCCCCCAGCATGAGCAACGCCTCGCTTACGGAGCTGCTGACTCGAGCCGCGCCCCACGGAACAAAATAGGCCACAAGGAAGACCGCTACGACAATCAGCAGTTTTCGATTTGGAGTCAGCTCTCTACTCGACACGTTTCAATTCCTCACACCTTCGCCCGACCTGATCGGCAAGATATCCCGTGTTCGCGGCACCGGAACAAGAGTAGAGAAGAACGTTCAAACCAGATGTGCAGGAGCCTTCCATGTCAGTGACTCTCCTTGGTCAGCAATTCGGCAATCTGTACACTCGACAGCACCCCGCCTACGCTCAGCACAACGCCGTCCAAAGCCAAGGCTGGGGTCATCATGACACCCATGTCCATGATGCGGTCGATATCACTGACTTCTTCGATGTCGGCTTCAAGCCCCAATTTCGCCAGGGCCTCACGCGTGTTCTGCTCGAGAGCCTTGCATCTCGGACAGCCGGGTCCTAGAATCTGTACCTTCATTGTTTTCTCCCTTGTGCACAGAATCACTTTGGATTGTGCGATAACGTGCAGAGCCCTCCACGCACACCTCTTTGAATGATGGTTGCCATGTTTCCATTTTCGGCAACCTATCAACATTGTCAAGGGTGGCCTTGACTAGGTTTCCTAACATTGCAACAATATGGTCATGACTGAACAAGAGAGAATGCACTGCGAACTGACAGCACACATGTTCAAGGCTCTGGCGCACCCAGTGCGTGTCTTCCTGCTGGAAAGACTCAGCATCAGGCCGTGGTGTGTCTGTGAGCTGGCCGCTGAAGCCGGGGTCGACAAGTCCGTAGCGTCCAAGCACCTGTCTATGCTCAGAGAGGCGGGCCTGGTGGAATCCACGAGACTCGGCACCCAGATCCAGTATTCCCTCACTGCACCATGCGTTCTGCAACTGGCGTCGTGCGCCGAAGGAACTGTCCTGACAAACAGAAAGAAGTCCTTGGGCGTCGACCCCGACCACGAACACTAGGACGGCGCTGGCTGAGGACCTGTTCCTCGTGCATTGGGACCACAATGGCGCTCCTCTCTCCAAGCAGGACTGGCCAGCCATCTGCTGTCCTTTCGATTGGGTGGTTTCCCCGAGCTGATCGAACTCGTCGAGGAACACGCCAGAGCATAGTGTAAGACTCGCGAACGAAGCAGGCTGCCCATCATCATGAGATGTCAGGCAGCCTGCGTTGCCTCTACTGCATCAGCGAATCAGCGTGCTGTCCCGACTCCTACCTTCTTGCCAGTCAGGAGTTCTCGTATCTTGAGGTAGAACAGCTCATTCGAGATACCACCATAGAATGACCACTTGCCGTTCAGTGCCGTCAGTGGCAGGGAGTATCCAGTTTCGAAAAGTCGCCGGACTTCGTCGACCATCGGGTCAGTATCTTTGATGACGTCGATGAACCTCAGTGAGCACTGCTCCTTGATGTCGCTCGCATCGAGGGATGTCCTCAGACTGTCGAACATCTCACCCATCGTCGGCGTTGGCGCAGCGCCCGGGCCGCAGCCGCCTCCGCCACACCCGCACGACGAGGCCGCTGGAGCCTCGTCCCAGATTCCATAGACCTCGATCTCAACAGTAGTCTCTACCATTGTGCAATTCCTCCAAATACAATTTTGTCCAGCGCATCAAGTTTGTCGATGCCACGGATATCACTGTCCATCATCGGAACCTGTAGTAATGCAGCTCCCGTAAAGCGTCGTCGCATGTCATCCAGGTATCCCAGCTGCAGCTGTCTGCGCTTCTGGAAGAAGGGCGTCGTCGCCTGTTCCTCGGCAATCAGCTGGTTCGCTACGAGGAGCTGCGTCGCCACACCGATTGCCGCCAACTCCTGAGATGCGCGGTACGCCTCAAGAATCGGGGTACTCTCGGGGTACATGACGAAACTGAACGTCGTCAGATCGGGATCCCGCATCGCACTGACTGCCCGGTCAAACCGGTCTTTCTGCTGGCGGTCTCCTGCAGACATCGCTTCGGTGGCGCCGGTGGCCTTTAGCCTGATTTGCTCGCTCCAATCAAGGGGAAGCTCGAGCAGTCTCAGGGTGTGCCCCGTCGGTGCCGTATCAAAGACGATAACGTCGAATCCTGGGGTACTCGACAGGTCAATGAAGCGCTGGAACGCTGCCATTTCTTCGGTGCAAGGCGAGGCCAGCTCCTCGGTCATCGTGCGAATCGTGTCCTCATCGAACTTGGCCCGCGCATCGTCAAGAATACCTTTCTTGTAGTCCTCAGTCGCCTGCTTCTGATCGATCTTGGCGGCGAACAACCCCTGGACACCATCAATGGCTTCAACCTGATCCGTCACTTTCTTGCCAAGCACACTGCCGGTATGTGCCGCGGGGTCCGTGGTGAGGAGCAGGGTCTGGTACCCTTGTCGGGCTGCGTGTACCGCAGTCAGGCATGCCATGGTCGTCTTGCCCACGCCGCCCTTGCCCGCAAAGAATACCTGTCGAGACCCCTTAGCGCTCGGACGCAACAAGCTCTCGATGTCAGCCATTGTTCGTTCCTCCCTGAAACAGCATCGGAGCGACCTTGCGGAACATCGCCACTCCCTTGATCTCACTGTCGAGCAACTCCATCGTCTGCACGGGTGTACCTGCGTACAACTGCCTGGCCCGCTCCAGGTAGGTCTGTTGCATGTCGCGCCGTTTCCGGAAGAAGGGATTCACCGTCTCAGCCTCGGGGACAAGTCCGTTCACGATGATGCTCGAGGTCGCCACACCCAGAGCTGCCAGCTCCGTGACCGAACGTGATGTCTCCTCGAGCGACGTCTGTTCCGCCTGCGTCACGAAAATAAACCGCGTCCGGCTTGCGTCACGGAGTCGAGCTACCGCGTCATCGTACTTCTTCTTGCTCTCCTGAATCAGAGCGACGGGCCCCATGCATGTCTGGCCGCTCCCTTGTGCGCTGTCCTTGATGTGCTTGCTCCACTCGATCGGAAGCTCCAGAAGCCGCAGCGTATGCCCCGTCGGCGCCGTGTCAAAGATGATAACACTCCAATTCTCGTCCTCCATGAAATCGGTGAACTTGTCGAATGAGGCCATCTCCTCCGTGCACGGGCCGCTCAACTGCTCCTCGACAACCCTCAGCATCTCGTCGTCAAAGAGATCGCGCATAGGAGCCAGGGACCGCTCCTTGTACTCGCGGGTTGCCTCGTCCGGGTCGATCTCCATGGCCCATAGATTCGGGACGCCGGTGATAGGCGTCACATGGTGGCCTATGGGCTGCTCAAACACGTCGGCCAGATTTGATGCCGGGTCGGTCGTGACAATAAGCGTCTTCTTGCCCTGGTCTGCGTGATAAACGGCTGTCGTGGAAGCCATTGAGGTCTTGCCGACACCCCCCTTGCCTGAGAAGAAAATGTACTCGGGATTCATGCCGCTCCTCCGTCCAGTGCAGCTCTCATCTCGCTGTATGATGGGTAGTCCATGGTCTTGACAACCTTGCCGTCGACAGTGGTCACCGGAAGGATCTTCTTGCCGTTGCCGGTGACGAGCTTGTAGACGCCAGCATTGTCGCGGAACTTGAATGGCTGCTGATTGATCGCATAGCGTTCAACGATCATGCCAGGCTCCTCCCCTTGAAGACGTTTCAGGTCCTCATTGAGCCGAACGAGACGTTCATCGACCGATGGGCCACACAGCCCGGTCGTACAACACATGGGTGGTTCATAGAACTCGATTTTCAACGCGACCTCCTTGAAGATAGATATGAAGCAGTTCTACTTGCCTGTACGGGACTTTCGGGAGTGATGCTCAGCCCAACGCAATGCAACAGACGTTCTGTTGGAGCTGACACCACAGACCCGCGTTGGGGCGTCTGCCAAGCGGCTCCGGTCGTCGGGAAACTGGGAGCGAACCTGGTCCATCAGAAGAGATACGAACTTGAGGGTCTCGGGCGGCAGGTCCTCGCGAATCGCATACAGCGTCCAGTAGCTGCGCTTCGACGCCGTCAGGAGTCCCGCTTCGAGAAGAACACGCACGTGGTCCGAAACGGTCGCCTGCGACAGATTCAAGGCGACTTTCAGCTCACAGACGCACAAAGCGCGCACACCAAGCACACCGACAATGCGTGACCGTGTCTGGTCCCCCAACGCTTTCGCAACCGCAATCATGTCGATCATCCCCGTACTCGTCATCTGCATCGCCATTCTCCGATTATATCGTTACGTAGCGATATAATATACGTCGGTATTCCAATGTGTCAAGAACGCGTCCTCTTCTTCTTTCAGGGACCGGAGATCACGGAAGCTTCCCATGTCTGTCTGAACCGATGACGGGCTAGTTCCAGGCAGGAGCCGGGACTCCGGAATAGCCGCTGGCACAAACCATCTCGGCGAGTTGCCGTGTTCGGGAAAACGACTATGATCGAAGTAGAGTAGCATTGAGCCTGGTGTCTTGCCTGGGGTGCACGCCCCGCAGACGCCTGGAGAATCGGTCGAGTCCGTCCTCTTGGCTACATCGTTCTCTGGAGCACGGCAAGGGAGGCGAAGATGATGAACCGTCCACGCGCAGGAGTCACGCTCATATGGATTGCGCGCATCCTCATGGTCGCATTCATCCTGTTCCTGACAATGTTCTCGCTCGACGTGTTCTCCATGGAAGGGACGCTCCTCGAGAAGCTGGGCGGATTCGTCATGCACTCCATCCCGTCGTTCATCCTCGTAGCGGTCCTGCTGGTCTCGTGGAGAAGCCCAGTGCTCAGCGGCCTCCTGGCTCTCGCCTTTGCTCCAACGTTCGCGCTGCGCTGGCGGCTACGGGGGATTGCAGAGTTGGCGATGCTGGTCCTGCCCCTCGTTGTCGTCGGCGTGCTGTTTGTTGCAGCCCATTTTGTGACCAGGAAGCCAGCGTCGGAGCCTCGTCCATAGAGGCAGCGAATCAGAACGACTGTTGCTCCGTCCGGGCGATGATCTCTTCCTGCAGAGCGGGCGTCAGGTCACAGAAGTAGTCGCTGTAGCCGGCCACGCGCACGATGAGGTCGCGGTACTTGTCCGGCTCGGCCTGAGCGGCGCGAAGGGTGGCAGCCGTCACGACATTGAACTGGATGTGATGCCCGCCCAGCGTGAAATAGGAGCGGATCAGGTGCGTGAGCGCGTCGAGTCCTACCTCTCCTTCCACCAGTGACGGCGAGAATTTTTGATTGAGCAGGGTGCCGCCGGTGCGTACATGGTCCATGCGAGCCGCTGAATGGAGGACGGCGGTTGGGCCTTTCCTGTCGGCTCCCTGAACAGGCGATGTGCCATCTGAAAGTGGCTGCCACGCCCGGCGACCGTCCGGCATCGCGCCGGTCACCGAACCAAAGTACACATGAACCGTGGTCGACAGATAGTTCACATGATACGTCCCGCCCTTGGTATCGAGGCGGCCGTCGATCGCGTCGAATACCACATCAAAGAGCTGAGCAAGGATGTCCGCGGCGGCCGGGTCGTCGTTGCCATACTTGGGTGAGCGATTCCGCAGCAGCAGCCGCGTTCGTTCATGATCTACAAAGTCGGTGTCGATGGCCGCCAGAACCTCGTCCATGGTCAGGTCCTTCTGCTCGAAGACATGCGCCTTCAGCGCAGAGACGCTGTCGGTGCAGCTCCCCGGTGCCGTGACTTGGATGTAGGTCGAGTTGTACCGTGGGCCACCATCGCTGTAGTCACGCCCCCGCGCAATGCAGTCCTCCACGAACAGGGACAGGAACGGTGCCGGCATCTGTTCAGCATACAGCCGCTCGATGACGTTGTTCCCACGCACCTTGATATCCACAAAGTGGTGCAGTTGCGCTTTGAATGCTCCAAACAGCTTGTCATAGCTGGCAAAGGTTCGCGGATCCCCCGTGTGCAGACCGATAACCTTGGCTGTACGGGGGTCCAGACCGTCATGCAGGGTCACTTCGAGAATCTTGGGCAGGTTCAGGTAGCCGGTAAGGATGTACGCTTCACGGCCGAACACACCGGTTTCGACACACCCGGAGGTGCCACCCATGCGGGCATCGACCACAGACTTGCCCTGGCGGAGGAGCTCCTCGACGACCATGTCGGCATTGAAGACTGAGGGCTGACCCCAGCCTTCGCGGATGATCTCGGCAGCGCGTCGCAGAAAGCGGTCCGGGCTCTTGCGGCTGAGCTGGACATCGGTGCAGAGCGCTCCGAAGGGAACGGGGGTTCCGGGGCGTGCAGCTGCATGCGACAGATGGGTCAGCAGGAGTAGCGACTCCACAGTGCTCGAGGCGGAACGCGCCTGGTGCACAATAGATTCTGTGTAGCTGCGCACTTCTTCAGGCGTAGACTCCGGCCGCAATGCCATTTCGGTGTCAAGCTGGATAGCAGCAAGCGGTGTCCTCAGTTCATGACCAGCATCGCCGACTTCTTTGCCTTCTCTGACTTCAGATATGCGTGTGCCTTGACCATCGTAAGCTTCTTGCGTTCCTGCATGGTGAGCTCCATTCCCGATCCTCCGTTCTCATCCGCAGGACCAGCAGTATTCTGTCATCTTCGTTTCCATTTTCTCATGAGTCTATGAAGCCGTTTCAGGCACATTTGCGGATGAGTCGATGCGCGTCCTTTCGTTGATGGAGGTAAATATGTACTATGGACGAGTTTGTCGTGAAGATATGACAAAATTCCTTCATTAATGGCGATGTACTATATCCGACTTGACTATAGTATTGCTGCATATAGTTGCTGTGGATATACATATGAAAGGAGATCAGGCTATGGGGGACGAGATGAATCCATTCTGCAACGGCAAGCATCACAAAATGGAAAGGTTCATGGAGGTGTGTTTGCTCCTATTGCTGCTCGAAGAAACAGGGCATGGTTACGGGCTGATAGAGCGGCTTTCCTATTTCGGCTTTTCAGAAGAGCAAGTAAATGTTAGCACACTCTATAGGACGCTCAGAAAGATGGAAAAAGAAGGCTCAGTGGTTTCGGCCTGGGAAGAGGCCGGTCAAGGACCTAAAAGGAGGGTCTACAACATCACGGACAGCGGGCAAAAAGAACTGGTGAATTGGGTTGAGGCGCTGAAAGATAGAAAAGCGCATATCGAGAAGTTAATTAATAGGTACGAGTCGTTGAAGTACTAGATGTTGTATCAACCATGACGAATTCTTTGAAACGGGAGGAAGACAATGGAGATATTTGATTTGGTGAATCTGGAGTCAGAAGCATACGAGCAAAGAGAGAAGAATGTCTTTTTCCAGAACGACCTATTTAAGACAAGGGTGATTGATTTGAAGCCTGGACAAAAAGTACCGGATTGCAAGATGAATTGCTTCGTCATGTTTTATGTAGTGAAGGGTGAAGTTCTGTTAAGAAAAAATGATGAATCTGCAACGCTTAAGGAGAAGCAGGTACTTATCAGTGAGCCAGCACTATTTTCTATGGAAACTATTGACGGAGCAAGACTTATGGGTGTTCAAATCAAGACGAGAGAATAGGAAGATGATGCCAAATGACGACAATCATTACGATATATGGCCTGTTGGCATTATGTCTAGGAGCATCTCTCGCAAAAAGCAGGAAAAAGACCAAGCAAGCTTTTCTCATTGCTGGAAAGGCACTCTTAAAGACTGCTCCAAGTCTTCTGACGGTCTTGGGAGTTGTTGGATTGACATTAGGAATTTTAACACCTGAGACCATATCAAAGCTTATAGGTTCAGAGGCAGGATTCACAGCAACAATCATCGCAGCAGTCATCGGAGCTATTACCTTAATACCGTCCTTGGTTGCCTTTCCGCTGGCGGGCTCTCTACTGCGTTCTGGGGCAACTGTGATGACAATTTCTGCCTTTATTACAACCTTGGTCATGGTTGGTGTTGTGACAGCGCCCATGGAAGTGAAAGCACTAGGGAGAAAATTCACGCTGCTGCGTAATGGGCTGAGCTTTGTCGCAGCCTTGGCAATCGCCGGGATCATGGCGGTGCTGTTATGATCGATATGATTAGAAGGTTCAAATTCCCCATCATCATCGCCATGGTTCTGATTGCTCTAGCCATATGGTTACCAGATACCGCGAGGCGTTCATCCATTGTTACGATGGATTATCTTAAAGAGATGATTCTTGTTATGCCACCTGTTTTTGTCCTGATGGGTCTAATGGAAATTTGGATTCCAAAGGACAAGATCCAAAAGTGGTTAGGGGGCGGTTCTGGGATTAAGGGAGCTGCGATTGCCTTTGCACTTGGGACTCTTCCGACAGGGCCCCTATATGTCGCATTCCCTATGGCAGGTTCTCTACTGAGGAAAGGCGCACGCATTAGCAATATGGTCATTTTTCTAGGCTCGTGGGCAGCCCTCAAAATTCCACAGCTTATGGTGGAGATCAAGTTTTTGGGAATCGCTTTTACTTCCCTGCGATTTGTTTTAACGCTCGCCGCACTTGGCTTAATGGGTATGCTGATGGAATTTCTGCTTCGGCTAAAACCCGATAAGGCATGGCTGGAAAATACCGATGCGGGGCGACAACCACCCAACAAGCCAGAAATCTAGCTCCATATTCTTAGGCGGAAAGGTGATGTGGCTCCCGGTCCAGTGGCACTGAAACCCGTTCAACGTCATCCCGTGGACCATCGTGGTCACGGACGCTCGCATCATCGTCGCCAGGCTCACACCGGAGATTCAGAAGCAGGCAGTCGACGCCAAGGTGAAGGAGAAAGGGGGGTTCCTCAAGCGCACGGCGGTCGCCACCACCAGCGGGTTCACCCTGCATGAACGGTACCTCACGATGGACCCGGAAGCTGTGCTGACCGAGACGCCCGAGAACTGGTGGGTCGACGCCCGCGGCGTCTCGCAGGTCACGGTCACGCAGGGACGCTGGGTCACAGACCACGACGGTCATCAGTGGCAGAACGACCACCAGCTTGTCATCGTGACACAGCAGGGGAAGTTCTCCTACACGGTCACCCCATTGATGAACGCCGCGGACGCAGCCAACCTCCTCGCCCAAGTGTTCGGCGCGACGGTGACGCTGCGTTAGGGCTCCGCCGGTCCCCGCCTGGGGCGGATGACGATGGTGTGCGTCGGCCGGCCAAGCGTATGACGGTACCTGAGCATATGGCGCACGTCGTCCTTGAGGAAGGTGCCATCCGTCATCCAAACCCTATACCCGAACGGGTACTGCGACGGCGGCACGAAGATCTCGGTGGGCAGGGTGACACCCGGGTCGTGACGGAAGATGAAGCGCAGGACCCTGTGGCGCATCTCGAAGGAGAGCTGTAGGGGTTCGCCGGCCGTCGCGACCGGGTATGGGCGAACGACGGCTCGGAGCGCCCGTCCCCCACGCTCGAGGACTCTCGTGTCCCGACCCTGATCCGCACTCCAGATGGACAGGTCTTCGCCGTTCCAGCCATCGCCCCTCTCATTCGTGTTGCTTGCCGTGTAGTTCCAGATCGTGGCTGAGCAGAGACTGCTCTCCACTGCACGAAGACTGCGGTCCATGAGCGCCTCCTGCTCCCGGTAGTCACTGGTCTGGAAGGCCCTTCCCTTGTGGAGGTTGTAGGGGATGCCGATCTCGCCGACGACGGTAGGTCCATGCAGGCGCTCGGTCCCAGCCTGGCGGATGGCGGCGAGCTGCCAAGCGAAACTGCGGCGTACAGCCCACGGTCCGAGGACAATCCGGTTGCGCACAGCATCGTACGCAAGCCACGGGCTCCACCACTTCAACAGCAGTGGAACAGCGTCGTACCAGTGCGGCGCAGACACGAACCCCAAACATCCTTCTCCGACCCGCGGCGGCAGTGCTTGTGGCTCACCCTCGGCGAAGATGAGCACTTCGGGGTCTACCACCCGTACCGCGTTCGCGTAGCGCTGTATGAAGGGGACCAGGTAGTCGTGCTCGAAGTCGACTTCTCGACCGTCGACGCGCGAGAAGTAGTCTGGGATGAGCAGCTGCGGGACGCCCTCGCTGTCCACCGTCCAGACCCCGTGGTCGCGCCAGACGCACGGCCTGCCTTCCTTCCACGCCCGGATGTGTCCCGTGTTGAGCCTTCGGTGTCCTTGCAAGCGTGCACCGCCCAGCCCCATGCCCCAGACGCCCACCTCCTGTTGCAGCCCGTCGCCAAGGGCAAACGACTGGAGAGGCGTCGGCTGGAGGTCGACCCTCAGCAAGCTGTCATGCGCCGTGAGGTCCTTCCAGCCAATGTACCCGTGCGACGGCTCATTGAGCGTATCATAGCCAACGACGCAGGGCTTCCCCTTCAAACGCCGTACAACCTGAACGACGGCGTCCACATAGTGCCGCTGGAGGTACTCCTGGACTGGTTCGCCCTCGACGAGAAGGTGCGGTGCGAAGTCATTGCCCCCGAAGAACAGAGTGAACATCGTCGCCGACGCCAGCCGAGCCGCATTGGTCGGCCAGATGATATGCGAAAATGGGTCTCCGTGCGTCTGATGCACGATGGCGGCACATGTGTCCGCGAACTGCGTCATGTCGAAGCCGACCGCCTCCAGCGTCCAGCCCGGGGCCCCGTCGCCCCCCGTGAACCTGCTCCAGACGTCCTGGTGCGGATCGACGAACACGGTGAAGCCCATGTCCCCTGCCAGCTGGACGACGTGCTCGACGTAGTCCAGGTACTCGGTATCGTAGAGCCCGGGGCCAGCGTGCTCGATCGCCTCCCATGACACGAGGAACCGCAACAGCGTCAGTCCCCAGGACTTGAGGCGCGACAGGTGCTCGGCCGCCTCTGACAGAGGAAACGGCCGCCCCACGAACGAGACCATGCGGTGGTCGAAGAACCCCTGGGCCAGATGCGTCGCACCATCCGGGACGACTGGGACCTTGCTGTCCCCTCCGAGGTTGACGCCACGCAGGAGGAGCGTGCGTCCCGCTTCGTCCCGGAACCAGCTCTCGTCAGCGCGCAGCGTCATGCACCGTCAACCTCTCAGGCGATGTGAAACCGTCCGCGGAATTCGTCGAGGATGGAGCGGAAGTCAGCCGGCAACATGGCCAGGCACGGCTCAGCCAGATCGGCAGGAACACCGTGGTAGAACGCCTCGGCGATGCTGCCAGCGATGGCTGCCTGCGTGTCGGCGTCGCCCCGCAGATTCACGGCGTTCTGGAGACTGCTGCGAACATCGTTGGACTCAAGGAAGCAGATGACAGCCTCGGGGACCGAGAGCTCTGCGGCCTCAAACCATCCCCCGGTACAGTCAAGGAGTGGGCGGTGCAAGTCATAGCCGAACGTGCGCTCCAGGTAGTTCCGGATGCTGTCCTTCGACTCGCCTGTCCTGGCCAGGAAGACGGCTGCCGCAACGGCCTGTGCTCCCGCGATGCCGTCCGGGTGATTATGTGTGGGTTCAGCACTTTGACGCGCTTCCGCGAGGGTCTCCTCAAGGGTGTCGAACGCCCAGCCGACAGGGCTGACCCGGCCCGCAGCGCCGTTTCCGTAGCTGGTCGGCATCGTCCGTTCAGGGTCCTCGATCCACTTCGCGAAGCGCGTGCTGTACGAGCGGCCGGGATTGGCAAGGGCCCAGGTGCGCAGCGCCTCGCCATAGGGATGGTGATGCAACAGGCAGTCCGCGACAGCAACTGTCAGGACCGTCTCGTCCGTGTAGGAGGATGACGGAGTCAGGAGCGGGAGGTCACCGTTCAGGACAGCATGGTACTCATATGCGGAGCCGACGATGTCTCCGACGATTGCCCCGAGCATGGTGGAAAGGAATCCCCTCTCTCCGAAGACTGGCCTGGACTACATCGAGTCCAGGTACAGACGGCGCATCTGCTCGACGGAGGCCACCTGGCGGGGATTGGTCTTGCCCGCCAGCTCCTCCATGGCTTCCTCCGCCAGAGCGGGGATGTCGCTTTCCTTGACGCCCATGGCAGCAAGCCCCGACGGCATCTTAAGCCGGCGGTTCATGTCCTCGATGCTCGTGACGGCCTTCTCGGCGTTCTCCCGGTCAGTGCGCCACGGATGACCGACCCCCATGGCTACGGCGATCTTCGCCATCCTCGTCCCGGCCAGCACGGCATTCCATCGCATGACTGCGGGGAGCAGGACAGCGTTCAGGACGCCGTGTGGCAGCCCGTACTTGCCGGTCAGGGGGTGCGACAGGGCATGGACGTACCCGAGGCCGGAGTTGTTGAACGCGAGACCGGCCAGGAACGCTGCGTTGCACATGCCATAGCGAGCGGCGACGTCTTCTCCGTGCTCGAATGCCGCGGGCAGCCACTGGAACACCAGGACGATGGCTTCGTACGCCAGCGAGTCGGTGAGCGCCGTGGCGTTCGTCGCCACATACGCCTCGATGGCATGGGACAGCGCGTCCATCCCTGTGGCGGCAGTGAGAGCCGGTGGCATGGTGACCATGAGCTGAGGGTCGTTCACGGACACGTCGGCCGTCAACCTCCAGTCAACGATCGTCATCTTGTGGTGCGTCTTGCTGTCCGTGAGCACGGCAACTGACGTCACCTCGCTGCCGGTCCCGGCGGTCGTGTTCACGGTAATGAACGGCGGCAGGGACTTGGACATCTTGCCGAGCCCTGCGTACTGTTCGATCGTCCCGCCGTGGCTGACGATGAGACCTATGCCCTTGGCACAGTCCATGGCGCTGCCGCCGCCAATGGCAACCAGAAGGTCACAGCGCTGGTCCTTGTACAGTTCGACGCCGTTCATGACCATCACGTCCGTCGGGTTTGGCCCTGCGCCGGCATAGACGGTCGACTGGATGCCGCTCTTGGCCAGCACGTCCGCGACCATCTTCCCCTGCTCCTCGCCGTACGATCCCATGGACGCGACAATCAGCCCTCTGGTCCCGCCCAGGTTCTGTGCCCATGTGCCGACGTCGTTCAGTGCACCGCGATGGATGAGATTGACCCCTGGCATGTAGTACGTTCCAGGCATATTGCCACCTCCAAGTCACGTCAAGACAGACCCACAGGCCTGTGCATCATGCATGCAGATGCAGCACGATCGAATACCAATATACCGCAAACTGCGCACCCACTCAACGGGTCGCCAGTCAGAAGGTGAAGAAATCGACACCGCAGGCGCGTGCCCTCAGCGAGTCCCCGTGGCATGCATCGTGCGAACAGTGCGTGCCGAGAACGGCAGGAGGTCGAGGACCGCTGCTGCTTCATCCGCGGTCAGCCCGAACAGGTCCATGTGCTCCCCATAGTCCTGCAGGACGAAAACCTGGTTGCCGTCACATGTCAGGGCTATCTGCCACCACCAGAGAGACTCGTGACCGGAACCGTGGCCCCCGACGACAGCCCTGGTGACCGCAGGCGTGACGACACCCCAGAACATCAGGGCTCCGTCATCGCGTCTCCGCTCGATCGTCTCAGCGACCGGCATGAGCAGCTTGATGGCACCGGTGTCTTCCCGCAGGCAGACGACCTCGAAGGTCCCCGAGCGACGCAGGACAAACTCGGCAAGGGGGACCCAGAACGCTGTTGAAACCGCAGTCTCGACCCCGGGCAGCATGCCCCTCAGGTCAGGAATCGTGATGTGCAGCGATGTGAGCCTGTCGGTCGTCATGTCACAGCAGGCCGCATTCGTCCAGAAGGCCAGTCAACGGCGCCTCCAGCACAGCGTGGACATCC
>Ga0315289_10003256_pt1 | contig 24652 bp, 22 predicted proteins | sample YL17G11_40_MG_FD_203452 | JGI IMG/M metagenome (GOLD analysis project Ga0315289, IMG submission 203452) | Sediment microbial communities from Yellowstone Lake, YNP, Wyoming, USA - YL17G11_40 | ecosystem: Environmental > Aquatic > Freshwater > Lake > Sediment | place: USA: Wyoming | collected...
CCCTACAGCGCGGGAATGACGAAAAAGCAGGGGTGGGGAGTTTGTTCTCCCCACCCCATTGCTTTACCGGTTTTTGGCTACTGGATACCTGCCCTTGGCTATTCCACTTTGAACATCAACATCTTGGAGAAGAGCTGCTCATCGATGAGTTCGGGGGCCGGAGCGGCACCCCGGAAGTTCTTGGCATAGGCGTCCTGCAGGGCGTCCTTGACCTCGAAGTAATCCTTCTGGGTTCCCCAGATCTGGAAATCCTGGGTTTTATCGGTGGAAAGGATCGGCTTGGTGGTTTTGGCGATCTGCCGGAGACTCCGGACGATAGCGTCCCGGGAGGCCCGGCCTTTCTGGGTGGTAAAATCGCCGGCGAAGATGAGGCGGTACTGAATCCCGTTGACGGCGTCTTCTTTCCAGTAGGCGTCCACGTTGTTCAGAACCTTGTCGATCGCGTCCACTATCGCTTCCTCGACCAGGATGTTCCGGTCGCTGACCGACCGCTCCCGGGAAAAGCCGGTGGCCGAGCCCAGGGCCCGGGCGGTGGTGGTTTCGAAGGCGTTGACCGTGGCGGAGGCTTTGCCGACGGTATCGGAGCCCACCTGCCGGGCAGTTAGGTCCACGTTGTACTTGATGTAGATGTCCGCTCCGGACTGCATGGCGATCAGGGCGGCGACATCATCCAGGTGGCCCTTCAGGTCGCGGAGGGCGCCGGTCAACGACTGCATATTCTGGGCCTGGTCGGCGACCTTGACCTCGTAGCGCTTGGCGGTCAGGTGGCGCTGGATGGCGGTAGCGGCAAAACCGGCCCACTGCTGGCCCTTGGCCGCTTCCTCGGGAAGAACCATGATGATCGGGTTGCCGATGGCGCCGACGATATCCTTCTTGGCGGCGATGATTCCCCGGTCGGAGAGCCAGGTCTGCACCTTCATCGGGTTAACCACGAAAATCTTCTCGACCCGGATCTTGCCGTTCGGCTGTTTGACCCGGCTCAGGAGATCGGCGTCTTCCGCGGTGATGAACTGTTTGGCGTTGGCGTAGAAATCGCCTTCCTTGGCGGCGAAAGCGGCGCGCTCTTCCGGGGTGGTGATAATCTGGTCCTTGGCGTAGATGATGGCCGAGAGGCGGGCGTCATCCAGGGCCTTGCCCGCGTCTTTGCCCTCGCCGGCGGCCTTGACCCGGACCCCGTCCGGACCCAGGCTTTCGATCAGGGTGGACTGCTGGAGGTTGGGCTTGGGCGGCGACCCCGCGCAAGCGGCCATCGCCATCCCGACTACCAGCGCCAGGCTGAGCGTAGGAATCAGCCATCTATTAATTCTGCTGTTCTTCATTTTCTTTCCTCCTTTTTCATGCTTGTACAAATTAAATCGTGTTTATAGACGGAAAATCATATTTAGGACTTAATTTTATAAAATCATTTTATGGCCCCCTCTCCCTCACCCTCCCCCTCGAGGGGGGGAGGGAAGGGGTGGGGGTGAAGTTGCTAATTTGGAAAGCTATGCTTCTTTTCCATAAGAGAATTAGAACATTCCGGAAAATCCAAATGTAATCGCCGGGCCCATGGTGGTCACCTTTGGCCCGGGTGAGGAATTGCCCTCATATTGCCATTCATCGCTATGGGTATATACCCGGAATCCGACTTGCCCGGTGATGGAAAGCCAGGGAGCCAGGAGCAGTTCAAGCCCTCCGTAAGGGGTAATACCATATTGATTCTGCATGTAACCGTCGTTTGATCCTCCGTCGGCTAAAGTCAATCGTGACCATCCGCCGCGGACGCCCAGGTCCAGGGCCAGGCGGCGGAGGTAGAATTTCTTCACGAATCCGCCTTCGGCTCCATAAAAATAGGCGTCGCCGGCTACGGCAATATAGCCTTCCGCGGTGAACCAGAGCTCAGAGACATTGATAAAGCGGGCCAGGTCAAGCTCAAGCCCGCCGATGGGACCATAGGCCATAGAACCGGCGCCTGCCTCCAGCTCAGACTGATCGATCGGCAGAAGCCCGAAGCGAAGGTATCCGTTGACCAGGAGCTGGGGGTATTCCTTCAGCTGGGTTCCGGCCTCGATCGTATCCTTCTGGATGATTTTCTGGGCGCGGGAAGAGCGGGGGGGCTGGGCCTTCTCGTCGCCGACCCTTCTTACCTTTGCATAACCAATATATTTCTGCCCCTGGCCGGCCACTTCCTCGTAAGCCTTGTAGCCGGCGTCGAGCTCCACGTCGCTCTGTTTGCCGAACTCGAACTCGATGGAGTTCCAACCTGAAGACTGGACCTGGGCGGTGAGCTGGAATTCAGTGATCTTGCGGAGCTCAACCTGGATCTGGCGGGCCAGGCCCAGGAAGGGATTGTTAACCGCCGAGTCGAAGGCGCCCCATTTGGCCTTATCCTCCGGGCTCACGATGGGGATGATTTCCTTGTCCTGGGTGGCTTCGGCGGCAATGGTTTTCAGGACCGCGAGCTGGACGTTATCGATCTGGCCGTTCACATACACCGGGGTGACGTGGTAGAAAACCACTTCGGCGCCCACAGTGGCCTGCCAGTAATTATTGGTGGTGGTCTTCCCCGTCATTTTGTCGTGAACGGTTTTGCTGAGCCTTTCCATCTGGAACTTGGTCACGGTGGGGGTATAAATGTAAGCGGAATTGATGATCCGCTCGAGATCGGCGCCGGTGACGAGTTTTTCCTTGAAACGATAATCTTCCCGGCCTTGCGCCTTGGCCCGGTCCAGCTTCACCTGGTCAACATACTTGGCGATCAGCTGGGCCAGGTCGTTGATGTTTTCCACCTCGATTGGAATCGCGTTGTAATCGAAACGCCCGAGCTCCACCGCCCCCCGGATGCCTTTCTCCGTCACCTCCTGATGCCTCTGATCCATCTGGACCTGGTAATAGGTTTTAAAATATGAGATGGATTTCCTCTCGTATTTTCCGATTTTTCCCTTTTCCGCTTCTTCCTTGGTGGCTCCCTCTTGGGCCCGGACCGGTCCCAGGGAGAAGAGAACCAGAATCATTGCCCCGCTGGCGATGCTTTTAAACTTCAAAATTTCCTCCTTTCGAAAAAGGCCATAATTATTAAATATCTACCTGATATATGGTTAGCAGAATTGTCACTCCTGCGAAAGCAGGAGTCCAGGAATTTTCAATGTCACTGGATTCCCGCTTCCCTCCGGGCAGTAGGCCCTACTGGGCCGGAGGCCGCGGGAATGACAGTTTTAATGGTTATCGTTGCTTACGAAACATCATCATATCTGATTCAGTTTGTCCTTGACCAGTTCCGGGATTTTCTTGGCCGCCTCCTTGAGGGCGTTGACGGCCGACAGCTCCACGGTCGCGCCCGTGCCGGTCAGGTCGCTCCGGTCCAGGCCGGTCAGGACCTCGCCGGTGTTGCCGTCGATCACCTTGAGATTCACCCGGACCCGGCTGGCTTCCATCTTGCCCATGATGTTTTTGTAATACTCGCTTTTGGCCGTGCCGAGGATCAGGAAATCAGCCTTGGCTTTCTGCCCGGCTTCTTTCAAGGATTCCGACCCGCTGTTCGCGAGCTCGTCCGGCTCCTGGCCCAGGTTCCGGCGGGGGATAAGCACGAACCCTTCCTGGGCCAGACCCTCGGTCAGGCCGGATTCCACGAAAGAAGGTGACTGGGGTTTTCCCAGGTTTTCCTCGCTGATGGCCACCAGGATTTTAGGGGCCGGGGCGGAAAGCTGTACCTGCCCTCCGCGGAAGGGGGGGAAAATCCGGTTTAAATTGAGGTCCGGCGGGAGCTCGGCCAGGCGGGTGAGATCCGGTCCCAGGACGATGGAGGCGGTCCGGGAGGAAGGGGAGAGCGAGGTAATCTGAAAGTGGAGTTTTCCCCCGGAGTCACTGGCCATTCCCGCTTCCAGGCGGCCCTGCCCGCTGACAAACCCGGCGGCCACCGGCAGGTCGGCGATGGGGGTTTCATTTTTATAGAGGATCTGGACTTCCACCGTGGCCGGGAGGCCCTGGCGGGAGGTCAGGGAAAGATTAGCCGGTTTTACCTGGGCGGAAATATCATTAATGAGATTGATGGCGTTTCTCTCGGCCACGACGGCGAGGCTTTCCCCGCCTCCGGGGGCGGTGAGATCAGGGATAACCCAGGCCTCCCCCAGGGCCCGGAGGTATTCCCGGAGGGCCGGGGCGATTGCCTGGGCGTTGAGATTGCGGTTTCCTTCCTCGAGATGGCTCAGGGCCCGGTCGCGGAAACCGGTTTTGGAAAGTACCGCCAGGGAATAAATCTTGATTCCTTCCTGCCAGCGTTCCTGGATGGTAACCCCTTTCAGGGTGGTGTTTTCAACCAGGGAGCGGACCTGGCTTTCCGAGACCTCCTGGCTCTGATAACTCGTGGTTTGTTTTTTGCCCTGGGTGGAACTCTTAATGGCTTCCTGGACCGTGTTGGAGAACGACGAACTCACGGTTACCTTGAGCTGGGCGGCGATTTCGGCCCGGGCGGCGTCATCCGCTGATTTCAGATCCGAGCCGGTTCCCACTCCATAAATGTCATTAGGATCAGAAGGCGTGGCTTGGACCCAACCCGGGCGTTTTTTCGCGAAGGGCGCCTCGCTGGATACGGACTTTTCCTTGGCCGGGGCTGCTACTGGTGCCGGGGCCGGGGTCCGTTCCGGTTTCCTGGCGGTGGTTACCGGGGTCGGGCCGCCCTTGACCTCGCGGTCCAGCTCGGCCATGGCCTGGTCGGAATGCTGGCGGACTTCATCCCGCCGGGAGGCGTTGCGCTGTTTTTCCCCGCAGGCGGTAAGCACCAAGGGGGTAAATATCAATAATAAAAAAATTCCCAGGGTCTTTTTCACTTCTCCTCCTTAATTTGAGTTTTTCTTGAACTTTAAACCCGAAACTCGAAACCCGAAACTGTTTTTATTTTAATTCTTTTCCCTCCGATCTGGCCTTGGCGGCGCGGGCCATTAAAATCGCGGTGGAGCTCGTAATCGCCATCTCCATTACCGGCTGTTCTTTGAATAAGAATTTGACCAGATACCCGAGGGAGCGGAGGTCGGAGTAGGCGGAATAGAAAGCCCCGGTCATCTTGCCGCCTTTCAAGGGAATAAGCTCCCAGGCGCCGATGGCCTCGGCCAGATCGCCTTCTTTCAGGGTCCAGTCAATTCGGAGTTTGTCCTTTTGATGGACTTGGCGCAGGGTATAGCGGACTTTATATTTGATAATTGAAAACTTGAAAGCGACGACAATTTTCGTGTAGACGATATTTTCGGCTTCGCCGGGGATGACCTCGGTCTTTTCGCAATCAGGGACGAATTCCGGGTAATGGGCATAGTCAGTTATTGTCTTCCAGACCTCCTCGGGGGGAGCGTTAATGAGCACCCCGGCAGTGACAAATTTAAATCTGCCCCCCTGCTCATTTTCCTTAATAATGAGAATCTCCCCCTGACGGAGAAGCTTTTCGATCGAATCCGGATCAACCTGCAGGCGGACGACGGACATCTCTTCCGAGGCCCGGGCGGGTGCGAAAGAAATAAGGCAGGTCAGGGGCAGGGTGAGAAGCAGGATTAAGCCGAAACCGGCCGGAAACTTCTTCCTTCCTTGAACGGGAAAGACCTTCATTCTTCGCCTCTCTTTCTCGGTGACCCGGGAAATATTTTCAACCGTTTGGGCTTGGCCTTTGGAATTATATTAGATAGGGGAACATCAATAAAGCCGGTTTGAAGGCCCAACTTGACTTGGCATTTATTATAGTATTATTTTATTTACCAAAATAATAAAGCAGGGTCCCCATCCCATGAAAAACAATCTGTCCGAAGAGATACAAAAAGCCGCGGAAATCCTTTCCCAAGCCAAGTCGGCGGTTATTTTCAGCGGGGCCGGAATGTCGGCCGAGAGCGGGATCGCCACCTTCCGCGACCCCGGCGGCCTCTGGGACCGCTTCGATCCGGCGGAAGTGGGAACCGCAGCGGGGATCATGTCCCTTTTATCGGAGGGAGGGGATACGATCAGGGAAATTATCCGGGAAGTCGTGGAGACTTTTAAACTCGCCCGTCCGAACGCCGGGCACCTGGCGCTGGCCGAGCTGGAACGAATGGGGATGGTCAGGTCGGTAATCACCCAGAATATCGATAACCTGCACCGCGAGGCGGGCAGCACCCGGGTATTCGAGGTGCATGGCAATCTTTACCGGTTTCGCTGCCTTAACTGCGAGAACAAGTTTTTCGTGGACCGGAGCGATTTTCTCGAACGGCTGGGGGATATCGCCCGGGGCTCGGGACCGCTTTCCCTGGAAGGGATAATGGAACGGGTCCCCCGCTGTTCCTGCGGAGGGGTGAGCCGGCCGGACGTGGTGATGTTCGGGGAGTCGGTTCAGGAACTGGGCGAAGCTATTTTTGAGGCCCATCAGAGCGATGTGATGCTGATTCTCGGGACCTCCGGGGTGGTTTACCCGGCGGCCATGGTTCCCCAGGAGGCCAGAAAAGCCGGGGCCGTCCTGATCGAGATTAACCCCACCGAAGTGGTTTTCGCCTCGAAAAATGATGTTTATATCCGGGAAAAAGCCGCGGTGGCTTTGCCCCTGATCGTGGAAGAAGTGAAGAAGAGGAAGAAGAAAAAATAATACGCCCATAAGGGGAAATTAACATGGTCAGGGAAATAATTCTCAGGGTGGGGGAAAAAATCCGTAAATTCCGCCAGGACCAGAACCTTTCGATCCAGAAACTGGCGGATATTTCCGGGGTTTCCCCGGCCGGGATTTACAAGATTGAGACCGACGGGATGACCCCTTCGGTTGTGACGATGATCCGGATCGCCCACGCCCTGGGACATAAGGTCGGGGAATTCCTGGATGAGGCGGTGGAAGAAGTCCGGGATTTCGAGCTGGTGCGCCGGAAAGACCGGACGGCTCTCTACAGCAATGAAAGCCGGATTATGGCCGAGACCATCGCATGGCGGATCAAGGACTGGAAAATATTCGCGGCGGTGGTGACCCTGGAACCGGGCGGCAAGACCGGCGACGAGAACCTTTACCACGAGGGGGAGGAATTGATCCTGTGCCTGCGGGGTAAAATCGAGATTACCCTGGGGGAGGAGAAATTTCTGCTCCGAAAGGGCGACAGTTTTCACTACAAGTCTTCCAAGCTGCATTCCTGGCGCAACCCCGGCAAAGAGAAAGCGGAGATGGTTTATGTCCTGACCCCGCCGCTTTTCCACCCCGAGGTTTCCTTCGCCGAGGATTTAAAGAAGCTTTCCGATAAGTAATAACCGGAAGACACTGGTAAAGTTCGCGTCTAACGGTTGCGGTTGCGCAGCTCGTGTCGTCAATCGTCCTTCGTAGATCGGTTAAAAAAACGAAAGACGTAAACCGTGTGCCGAAACCAGCCGCGCAACCTAATGACGTAAGCCGATCACCCGCGGTTCTTACCAATCCTGCAGGAGCTTGATTAAAAGCCTGATCCCCACGCCGGTGGCGCCTTTGCCGAGGTAACGGCGTCCCTTTTCCTCCCGGGCGGTGCCGGCGATATCCAGGTGGGCCCAGGGGGTTTCCCCGACAAAACGTTTCAGGAAAATCCCCCCGATGATGGTCCCCGCCTCGCGGTTGCCCGTGTTCTTGATGTCGGCCACTTCGCTCTTGATCGCCTCGTCGTATTCCTTCCAGAGCGGGAGCTGCCAGACCCGTTCCCCCGACTCTTCCCCGGCCTGGATGATTTTCTCGATCAGCTTGGGATTGTTGCCGAGGAGGCCCGAGGCTTCCCGGCCCAGGGCGATGATGCAGGCGCCGGTCAGGGTGGCCAGGTCAATGATGGCTTCCGGCCGGTATTTTTCGCGGGCGTAAGCCAGGGCGTCCGCCAGAATCAGGCGGCCCTCGGCGTCGGTGGAAATCACTTCGACGGTGGGCCCGGAATAGGGGCGCAGGACGTCGCCGGGACGATAGGCCGACCCGCTGGGCATATTCTCGGTGGCGGGGATAAAGCCGACAATCCGGGGCGAAAGCTTAAGCCGGGCCGCGGCCCGGAGGGTGCCCAAAACCGCGGCCGCCCCGGCCATGTCGGTTTTCATCTCTTCCATCCCGTTGGCGGGCTTGATCGAGATTCCTCCCGAGTCGAAGGTTATCCCTTTCCCGACCAGCGCCACCGGTTTTCGCCCGGCTCGGCCTTTACCCGGATATTCGAGGACCAGGAACCGGGGCAGGTTGCGGGTGCTTCCGACCGAGACGGCCCCGAGCCCGCCCATCCCCATCTTTTTGATTTCGGCCGGGCCGAATATTTTCAGTTTCAACCTTTCTTCCCGGGCCAGGCGGCGGGCCTCTCCGGCCAGAAATTCCGGGGTGACCTTATTGGCGGGCCCGTTGACCAGATCCCGGGCAAAATTGACCGAGTCGACGATAATTTGACTTTTCGTGACCGTGGAATTGATCAGGCGACGCTCGGCCTCGCTCCGGGCCAGAAAAGTTACTTTTAGAATTTGTTTTTTGGTTTTTTCAGTCTTGTATTCCTCGTACTGGTAAAGGGCGATCAGTCCGCCCTCGGTCAGGGCCTGGGCGAGCGGGCCAGACCCGACCCCGGCGGGCATCTCCGGGAGGAGCAAATGGCATTCCCGGGCGCCCAGGTCTCGGGCCCGGCATAATGCCTTTCCGGCGGAGTGCCGGCAGGTTTCCAGGTTAACCTCGGATTTTTTTCCCAGTCCGGCGACCAGAATTCTCCGGGCGGGAATTTTCCCCTCCGGGTAGGAGACGGCCACCTCGCCTTCCTTGCCGCTGAAATCCCCGGATTTGAGCAGTTTCGAGATCTGGCCGCGGGCAGCCCGGTCCACCGGGATCAGGCTCCGGGGGAGTTTCCGCTCCTGAAAGGCGAAGAGAATCAGGGCGTCGGTTTTTACTTTTTCCGTTTTTCCGATCTGGCAGGTTATTTTCATTATTTTCTCCTTAATTGATTATCTACTATCTGTTGCTTGTCACTCTCTACTCTCCACTATAAGCGCAGGCTGAAGCCTGCGGCTACCTCCTTTGCGAACCGCTCTGTGCTCCCTGCCCTTTGCGCTATGCGCTTTGCTCTTTAGCGCAGGCTGAAGCCTGCGGCTACCGGTTGCTTGCTTGTTTTTTCCGGAGTTCCATGAGCTTGATGATTACGGTCTGAAAGCGTTTTTCCAGCAGCCCGGGGGAAGAGTCCGATCCCTTGTTCACGTACATGGCCGGGCTCAGGCTGCGCAGGGTCTGTTTGAATTTCTCGTCGCACTGCTCGGCGGTAAAGAACAGGATGGGGATCGGTTCCTTGGTGGACATTCCCTGCTCCAGGGAGCGCAGGCTGACGGCGCACTCGATCCCGTTCATCCCGGGCATGTTGACATCCAGGATGATCAGGTCCGGCGACCGGCCGTGGGCAAAAAGGTTGGTCAACCGGGCGATCATCTCTTCCCCGGTGATGCAGGTGGAAAGCATCCGGGCGAAACCCTGCCCCACCAGGACATCGGAAATGATTTCCTGGATCAGGGGGGAATCCTCGGCGATCACCACATGCTCGAGCTGGTGGGCCTCTTCGGAGGCGCTGTCTTCCAGGGGCAGTCCGCAGTTGATGCAGAAATTTTTATCCTCGCCCTTCGCGTTCAGGGCAATCAGGGGCTCAACCTTTTCCCCGCAGCTGTTGCAGTAAATTTTTTGGATGGTCATACGTTCAGGTAGGGCGGTTGGATTGCAGGAGGCTTTTATAAACAAAGATCTGGTTGATCTGGTTGGTTCCCTCGTAAATCTGGGTGAGCTTCATGTCCCGAAAGGCCTTTCCCACGCCGACTCTGATCGGTTAACCCCGGCTCCCGGCGATCATCTCGGCAATATACCAGGATTTTCTCAGGCCGGCGCGCGCGATCATGAGCTCATAGGTCTTGGCGTCGCGGAGAAATCTTTCCAGCCGGTAATCCTCCATGTATCCATAACCGCCCAGGAGCTGGATGCAGTCGAGGGCGATCTGGGGAGCCAGTTCGGCGGCGAAGGCGGAGGCCCCCACTTCGGTTTCCGGGTTGGGCTGGTCCCATCCCCAGCTTACGCTCCGGTAAGCCAGGGCCCGGGCGGCTTCAATCGCGATGCCCCGGTCGGCCAGGATGTTCCGGACGGGGTCTTGATCGCAGATTGTTTTCCCACCCTGGCAGCGCTCCAGGGCATTTTCAAAGGTCCGGTTGAACGCGCCTTGGGCGATTCCCACCGCGATCGCGGCTTCAAAACCATCGACCGAGATCAAATGATCGAGGGGACTGGCGGGCCAGGAGGCCGCGACCGGGATTTTATCGAACTCGAGGTGGGCGAAAGGGCAGAGACGGAGTCCCATCGGCTCGGGGAGGTTCCTGACCTTAAGGTTTGGATCCCGGGGGGAAAAGAGGACCCAGGATAACCCCTCCTCCTGGTCCCGGGCCAGGCTGATCAACCCCTGGGTATATTCACCGAAAATCACCGCGGTTTTGCCGCCGGTTATCGAGTTATGTTCCAGCCGGGTGGAAAGCGAAGCGGGCAAATCACGAAGGTTGCGGGGTTCCGGGTCCTCCCAGAGGGCGGGAGAAACGAGGCGGAGGTTATCTCCCGAAACGGTCAGGGGACCCAGAATCTGCCGTTTCTGCCCGGGGTCGGGAAGGGAGAGGATCAAGGCCAGCCCCGAATAGTGCAGGCCCATGATGGTCGCGAAGGCCGGCACCGAGGCGGCCAGTTCCTCCAGAATATAAGCGGCCGCCTGGGGCGGGAACCCGGGCCCGGAGAGCTCCTCCGGGACGATGGCCAGGGAAAGACCCAGCGGGGCGGAAGCTTGGAGGATTTCCCGGAGGATTTCATCGTCGCGGCGGTTAAGCTTTTCCCAGCGGGGTTCGAGCTCCCGCGCGATAAAATCCTGGAGCGGTTTCTCCAGTTGATTCATAACCTCAGGCAGCATGGGGGATATTTTCCAACAAACCGCCCAAATATTCAAAGGTTTATTTTTTGGAGCGCATCAGCTTGCTGATGCTGTTTTTGATGTCATTCCTGCACCTCAAGCTTCTGCCTGTCATTCCCGCTTTCCTCTTTTCTGTCATTCCTGCGAAAGCAGGAATCCAGGATTTAATTTCCCCTCCCTGTCCAGGGAGGGGGAGGGGAGAGTTTCATAAAGTTGTCATTCTGAGTCCTTCGCTTTTTGTCATCCTGAACGAAGTGAAGGATCTCGAAGGGCTCAGGATAAACTTCGCGAAGGATCTCGCATTTATCTCTTTCTATGGACCGCACCATCTTGATTATGCTCTTTTTCCCACCACCCTTCTTGTGATATATTCAAAACTATAATGTCCTCCGCCCCCAAGCAAATCCTCGATCTGATCGAACGCTTCGAGAAAAACCTCGAATTCCGCAGGTTAATGGTTGGAAAAAGTTATATAATTACTCTTTAAAATAATATTTATGGATCAAAGTAAAATTCGTGATTTAGTTCAGGCGGGAAAGTATGAATTTTCCCAGCACGCAGAAAAGGAGCGGGAAGAAGATCAAATTAGAGTCGAAGAACTTGAGGCGGCGTTGAAGAATTGCGAGGTTGTTGAGGACTATCCTCAAGATCGCCGCGGTGCGAGCAGTCTGGTTTTGGGGTTCGCCGGGTCGAGGCCTATTCATGCAGTCTGTTCGATCAAATCGGATCCCGACGAACTATTTTTGATAACCGTATATGATCCTTCCCGCCATTCGTGGAAGTGGATGGATAATTATCGCCGAAGGAGGTGATGAAAATGGGCAGAATTTATCACAAGTGCCATTTTTGTGGAGGGGATGTTGTCGAGAAAAAAGTGACGGTTGATTATCGCTGGGGTGAAGAATTGCTGGTGGTGTTAAAAGGGGTGCCGGCGGGTGTCTGTCAGGTATGCGGAGAAAAGTATTTTAAGGCTGAGGTAGTCAAGAAGATGGAACAGACGGCAATTTCTTCTGAAAAGGTGGAGGAAAAAATTCAAATCCCGATTTTGGAATTAATGGCGGTTTAGAGATTTTGATGGTTCATTATTTGCGATTATGACTTCCGCTCCCCAACAAATCCTCGATCTGGTCGAACGCTTCGATAAAAACCTCGAATCCTACAAAAGCCCGGCCTATAACGAAGAACAACTCCGCTCCGAGTTCCTCGAACCCTTTTTCGAGGCCCTCGGCTGGGACATCTACAATAAAAACGGCCACGCCGAGGCATATAAAGATGTCCTCCGCGAAGACGCGATCAAGGTGGGTTCGGCCACCAAGGCCCCGGATTACTGTTTCCGGATCGGGGGCGCCCGCAAGTTTTTCCTGGAGGCGAAGAAACCCGCCGTCAATATAGAGTCGGATCCCGCGCCTGCCTACCAGCTCCGCCGCTACGCCTGGAGCGCCGACCTGCCGATCTCAATCCTGACCGATTTCGAGGAATTCACGGTTTATGACTGCCGGGTGAGACCGAGGCCGAGCGACAAGGCCAGCATGTCCCGCATCCTTTACCTGACCTACAAGGAATACGCCGAACGCTGGGGCGAGATAGCCTCAATCTTCGCTAAGGACGAAGTCCTCAAGGGATCCTTCGACCGTTTCGTTGAAGCTAAAAAGGGAAAGCGGGGCACTTCGGAGGTGGATAAGGAGTTCCTGGCCGAGATCGAGAAATGGCGGGAACTCTTGGCCAAGAACATCGCGATCAGGAACCCTAAATTATCCACCCGGGACCTGAACTTCGCCGTCCAAAAAAATATTGACCGGATTATTTTCCTCCGAATGTGCGAAGACCGGGGGGTCGAACCATACGGCCAGCTCCAAGCCCTTCTCAATGGCCAAAACACTTATGGGCGGCTTAAGGATATCTATTACATTGCCGACCAAAAATATAACTCCGGCCTCTTCCAGTTCCGTCATGAGAGCGGCCGGGCCGAGGGGCCGGACGAGCTTACCCCCAAAAAATTCTGGGGTCAGGTCTTTACTTTGATGTTTGAAAGGTCTTTTTAATTCGACCAACTGGATTCCCGCTTCCAACTTAGCCAAGGCTCCCTCCTACGCCAAGGCTTCGGAGGATAAATCTATCTGGTCATTCTGGTTCGTTTAGTTGAAGAAATTCCAGGTCGAATCTAGAATGGTATTTAGATAACAAATTCAAATGATTATCGTAAAATCTATAAATGGAGTTGGAATACGCCTTTCTCAGGAAAGATGGAATCATATAATCCGCCGGCATCCGGAGATCGAAAATCAAAAGCAAAAAATTATTGAGGCTATAATCGAACCAGAGATGATTCAAAAAGGGGATTTTGGTGAATTGATCGCAATTCGCTTTTATCCAAAGACGCCGTTGACGAAAAAATATCTGGTGGTGGCTTATAAGGAGACAGATAAAAGCGAGGGATTTGTAATTACGGCATATTTCGCGCAAAGGCCATCGAAAAGGAGAGCCGTGTTATGAAAGCGATAAAGATACTGGAAGGCAAGCCCAATTTGAACTGGGAATATGATGAAGAAGCGGATGTGCTGTATGTTTCGGTGGGCGAGCCGCATCCGGCCTTAGGGGTTGATATCGGAGAGGGGGTAATTCTGCGTTACGACGAAAAAAAAGGCGAGGTGGTGGGTTTAACCGTGATCGGGGTTAAGGCCCGTTTATTGAAAGAATTGGAAGCGGAATCTTGTTCGTCTCATTCGGTGGCGGAGGAACGCGGAAAATACCGGAGCAAAAAGAGAAAATGAGTTCTTCGAAGATCGGGGATAATCTTTCGGAGAGTTAAGTACAAATTACGGGGTTATGAAGGATAAAAAGCTACATGAAGCGAAAGAAATGAAATAATAACAAATGGCTTGAAGAATTTCGGGTTTGATAAATCGGACTCCTGCCTTCGCAGGCTGAAGCCTGCGCCTACCGAAAATTAGAAAATTAGGGGAAACGAACACCGCCCAATAAATTGGGCAACTACGAAACAATGCAAACTCGATACTTTTGGTTAATAAAGATAACAAGCGACCAGGCGGTTATTTTCCACCGGCTTCAGCGGCGGAGGGGTGCTTTTGCAGGGGGCGAAGACATAGGGACACCGGGGATGGAAGCGGCAGCCGGAGGGGGGGCGAATCGGGCTCGGGGGTTCCCCGGGCACGAGGATTTTTTCCCGCCGGGTGGACGGATCGGGAATGGGGACGGCGGCGAAAAGGGCCTGGGTATAGGGGTGGAGGGGTTTCTTAACCAGTTCCGGGGTGGAGGCGATTTCCACTATTTCCCCGAGATACATCACCGCGATCCGGTCGGAGATCCAGGAGAGGACCCGGAGATCATGGGAAATGAAAAGGTAGGTCAGGTTTTTACGGGTCTTGAGGTCGGAGAAAAGGTTCAGGATCTGGGCCTGGATGGAAACGTCGAGAGAAGAAACCGGCTCGTCCGCCACGATCAATTCGGGATTAAGGGCGAGGGCCCGGGCGATGCCGATCCGCTGGCGCTGGCCCCCGGAGAATTCATGGGGGTAGCGGGAATAGGAATCGGGGGGCAGCCCCACCTGCCGGAAGAGATCCAGGACCATTTCTTTCCGGGCCGCCCGGGAGGGGGCCAGGGAATGGATTTTGATGGGTTCCCCGATGATCTCCCCGGCTTTCATTCTCGGGTTCAGGGAGGACTGGGGGTCCTGGAACACGATCTGGATTTTTCGCCGGAGCCGGCGGAGTTCCTCTCCGCGCTTTCCGAGGAAATCTTCCCTGGCAAAACGGATTTCGCCGGAATCAGGCTCGATCAGCCGGAGGATAAGCCGGGCCAGGGTGGACTTACCGCAACCCGATTCCCCGACCAGGCCGAGGGTTTCCCCCGGTTGGATCCCGAAACTGACGCCGTCGACCGCGTGCACCAGATCCCGGCTGCCGGAAAAAAAGGTGGTCTGAACCGGAAAATATTTTTTCAGGTTCAGAACATCAAGGAGATTATTGCTGGAATGTTCCATGGAATTTACTTATTTAGGGTTCCAGGGGCCCAGGGTCCCAGGGTTCTAGGGGTTTTCCTCCGCTTCAATCTTGAACTTTGAACCTTGAACCTTTGAACTCTCATATTTTTATTGATTCAGCGGATTGATGCACGCGGCCAGATGCCCGGGCCGAATGGTTTTCTGTTCGCTGTCATATTTCCGGCAGAGGGGCAGAGCACGGGGGCAGCGGGGCTCGAAGCGGCAGCCGGGCGGGAGATTCTTCAGGTCGGGCACGGTTCCGGGCAGGGCGGAAAGCTTCAGGTCTTTGCCCCCGGAAAACATTTTCGGGATTGAATTTATCAGACCCTGGCTGTAAGGGTGAGCCGGCCGGGCGAACAGCTCCCGGACCGGGGCCAGTTCCACGATCTTGCCGGCGTAACAGATGGCGACCCGGTCGGCATGCTCGGCGATTATCCCCAGGTCGTGGGTGATGAAAAGAACCGACATGCCCAGATTTTTCTTGAGTTTATCGAGGAGATCGAGGACCTGGGCCTGGATAGTCACATCGAGGGCGGTGGTGGGCTCGTCGGCGAGAAGGAGATCGGGTTTGCCGGCCAGGGCCATGGCCAGCATCACCCGCTGGCGCATCCCCCCGGAGAGCTGGTGAGGATAGGCTTTAAACCGGATTTCCGGGGAGGGAATCCCGACAAGTTTGAAGAGCTCTACGGTTTTGTCCCGTCCTTCCCAGCGGGAGACTTTCTGGTGGAGTCGAACCGATTCCAGGACCTGGCTGCCCACGGTCAGAACGGGGTTCAGGGCGCTCATCGGCTCCTGGAAGACCATGGCGATCCGGTTCCCCCGGATTTTGCGGAGTTCGGAAGGGGTAAGCTTTAAAAGGTCCTGTCCGGCGAATTCGATCTTTCCCTCGACAATCCGGCCCGGCGGGGGGACCAGCCGCAGAATGGAAAGGGCGGTCACGGTTTTACCCGACCCGGATTCCCCCACGAGCCCCAGGGTTTCCCCGGCCGAGAGGTCAAAGGAAATTCCGTCCACCGCCCTGATTACCCCCTCCGGGGTGAAGAAGTGGGTCTGGAGGTTTTCAACCTTTAGCAAAATACTGGTCATACGTTATTCGGTTGCGCAACTCGTTTCGGCTTACGGTTTAGGTCTTTCGGTTTTTTAAAGACGATGAACGAATGACGATTGACGATACGAGCTGCGCAACCTCAACCGCAACCCTTTATCTTTATAATCTGGGATTCGAGTATTCCCGGATTCCTTCGGCCAGGAGATAAAAACCCAGGACGGTAATGAGAATCGCCAGGCCAGGAAAAACGGAAAGCCACCAGGCGATGTCAATATTGTCTTTCCCTTCGGTCAGGATATTCCCCCAGCTCGGCGTGGGCGGCTGGACCCCGATGCCGAGAAAGCTCAGGGCTGATTCAATAAAGATAGCGCCTCCGAGCCCCAGGGTGAAGGCGACCATGATGGGGTTCAAGGCGTGGGGCAGGATGTGACGGATGATCAGCCGGTGGTTCTTGGCCCCGGCGGCCCGGGCCGCCAGGACGAATTCCCGCTCCCGCAGGGAAAGGAATTCCGCCCGGACCAGCCGGGTTACCCCCATCCAGCTGGTTACCCCGATTACCACCATGATGTTAAAAATGCTCGGCCCGATCAGGGCGATGACCGCCAGGATCAGAAAAAAAGTGGGGATGCAGAGCATAATGTCCACGAAGCGCATGATGATGGAATCGGTATATTTCCCGTAGAAGCCGGAGATCGAGCCCAGGATTATCCCGATGACGGAGGCGATCCCGACCGCGATCAACCCAACCAGAAGGGAAATCCGGCTGCCATATACCATCCGGCTGAAAACATCGCGGCCAAGGTCGTCGGTTCCGAGCAGGTGCCCGGAGGAAGGGGGTAGGAGGATGGCCCAGAGATTCGGCTCGCCGGGGTCATGGGTCGAAAGGTAGGGAGCCAGGAGCGCCACCAGGGCGAGGAAAAGAATAATTATTCCCCCGGCCAGGGCCTGCGGATTTTGAAGTAGTTTTCTCATTTAGGGAGAGGGTTCAAGGGTTCAAGGGGTCAAGGGTTCGAGGGCTTTAAAATTTACGATTGACGAATGACGATACGAGCGGCCTGCCCTGAGCGAAGTCGAAGGGCGCAACCGCAACCGTTATGCGAAACCTTGTTTGAAAGAAGAGATCCATGTCGGCCGAGCGGGTTGGTAGATCAGGGTTTGGGCTTGATTTTCTTTTTTAGTTCTTCGGTGGTGATCAGTTTTTTCTCGATTAAAAGTTCGGAAAGGGCGAGCGCCAGCTGTCCCAGTTGGGCCGGGTCGGCTTTGAGCTCCGCCAGGGGATCTCCGCCGCCCTCGGAATCGATGGCGAGGTGGTGTTCTTCCCCCCCGGTGAAAATGATCATTTCTTCCTCGGCTTCCGGAGCGACCGGTTTGATCCCGAGGGAGCTCTGCTCGATAAAGTCGATTTTCCCCGCCTTGGTGATGTCTTCTTCGAGCTGGAGGGCTTCGGTCTTGGAGATCTGGGGCGGCGGCGCGGGGGCGGGACCGGAGACCTGGTAATATTGCCCGATGGCGTGGGTGATCGCGGAGTCGGTGGCCAGAACCGACTTGACCTTCATCCCGGTTTTGAACTGGATGGCGTCAAAGGCATCCAGGTTGGTGGGGTCGGAGGTGGCCACGAAAATAAACTGTTTGCCGCCCTCGTTACGGATGGCCAGGGGGATAATGTTGTATTGCTTGACCATTTCCAGGGACACGGAATTTATCACCATCGGGGAGATCGAGATCTTTTCGAAATTGACGAAGGGAATCTTGAAGTAGGAACTCAGGAACCTGAGGAGCTTGTCCTCGGTGATGAAACGCAGGGTGACGAGGTTGGCGCCCAGACGGCCTCCCCATTTGCGCTGGTAAGCCAGGGCGGCCTTGAGCTGATGCTCGTCGATCAGGCCTGCTTCCAGCAGGAGTTCTCCGATTGGTTTTTTCCTTTTGTCTTCCATTAGTTACCTCGCTCGGATCCGGGGATCAGCCAGGGCATATCCCAAATCAGCCAGCAGGTTGCCCAGAAGCGTAAGAATGGCCCCGATAACCAGGATGCCCATGATGATGGGGTAATCACGGGCCATGACGCTGGTATAAAATAGCTGTCCCATTCCCGGGATGGCAAAAATTGATTCTAAAATCACACTGCCTCCGATCAGCGAGGGTACCGAAAGTCCCAGGTTCGTGATCAGGGGCAGGAGAGCGTTTCTCAGGGTATGGTGAATAACCACGTTTCGTTCCGGAACCCCCTTAGCCCGGGCGGTGGTGATGAAGTCCTGGTGATATACCTCGAGGAAGGAACCGCGCAGGAACAGGGCGAAGTAGGCTACCGAGCCGAAAGTAATCACAAATATGGGAAGGATCAGGTGGCGGGCCAGGTCGAAAATTTTTTCGGAAGACGAAAGCTGCGTGTAAAAAATTGAATGCACCCCGGAAATAGGCAGCCAGCCGAGCTTTAAGCCGAAAAAGATAATGGCCAGAAGCGCGATCCAGAAACTCGGGGCGGCAAAACCGATGAAAGAGAATGAGGTCAGGGCCCGGTCGAAAATAGATCCGGGCTTCAAGGCCGAAAGCAGCCCGGCGGGTATGGCCAGGGCGAGGGTTAAAAGCAGGGCCAGGCCGCTGATCCCGATGGTAATGGGAAGACGTTCCCCAATCTTTTCGATGACCGGACGATGGTCGGTAGAGAAAGATTCCCCGAAATCCAGCCGGCTGAATCTTTTCAGCCAATCCAGGTATTGCACGTGGAGGGGGCGATCCAGTCCATAAAAGGCCCTCAGTCTTTCCCTGACTTCGGAGGTGGCCCGGGGGTTCAACTGGGTCTGGAGATCGGTAGGCTCGCCGGGGGTCAGATGCAGGATTAGAAAGGAAATTACGGTAATACCCAGAAGTATGGGAACAAGGGCAAGGAACCTTTTGGCCAGGTAATTCAGCATAATTGATTGAAATCTATAACTTTCCTTTACTAAAGGTAGCAACATTATATACCTGAGTAGGTGATTTTGGCTACATCTAACTATCATAAAGCCGGTTTGACATATCGAACCCGGAAATTTAAGATCGTCTATATTTTCCCACCTGAAAAAGGAGGCCGGACTGATGAGGGAAGACAACCTGGCGGGAATGATTTTCAACCGGGTGAGAAGGTTTGAAAACCGGACCTGCTTGATCAACAAGGAAGAGGGAAGATGGAGGGAAATCCCCTGGTCCGAGGTGGGAGAGGAGTCCGGAACCTTCGCCCAGGGCCTTCTCGACCTGGGAATCAAAAAGGGGGATTGCGTATCCCTGCTTTCCGAGAACCGGAAGGCCTGGCTTTACGCCGATTTCGGGATCCTGGCCACCGGGGCGGTTACCGTTACGGTTTATCCGAGCCTCCTGGCGGATGAGGTAGCTTACATCATCTCCAATTCCGGCTCCCGCTTCGTGGTGGTTTCCAACCAGGGCCAGCTGGACAAGGTGCTGGCCCAGCGGAAAAGCATCCCGACGGTGGAGAAAATCATCGTATTCGATGAATATCAGCAGAAGGATGATCCCCAGGTCCTGGGCTTCTCCGCGGTCCAGGAACTGGGCCGGGCCTACCGCCTGAGAAATCCCAATGAGCTCGATGACCGGATTGAGTCCATCGAGCCCGGGGATCTTTCCTCCCTGGTCTATACGTCCGGGACAACCGGGCCCCCGAAGGGGGCGATGATCACCCACGGTAACATTCTTTTCGTTGTTCATTCCCTGGACAAGGTCATCTCCCTGAACGAACGCGACCGGACGCTTTCCTTCCTTCCCTACTGCCATGTCTACGAGCGGATGGGCGGAACCTTCACCTCTCTTTACCAGGGGGTGGTAATCGCCCTGGCGGAGTCGTTTGACCGCCTGGCGGTGAATATGCAGGAGATCAGGCCGACCATGCTGCTCGGGGTGCCCCGGGTTTATGAGAAGGTTTACGGCGCGGTGATGAAATCCATCGAGGAATCCAATCCCATCCGCCGGCGGATCTTTGCCTGGGCCCGGGAAGTAGGGGCCCAGGCCAGCCCCTACCTTTTGCGGGATCAGAAGATGCCGCTCCCGCTCCGCTGGCAGCTTGCCCTGGCGGACCGCCTGGTTTTTGAAAAGCTCCGGCAGCGGTTCGGGGGCAGGATCAGGTTCTTTGTCACCGCGGCCGCCCCGATTTCCAAGGAAATCATCGAGTTCTTTCATTCCCTGGGGATTCTAATCCTGGAAGGTTACGGTTTAACCGAAACCTCGGCTCCCACCAACGTGAACCGGCCCGACTGGGCGAAGTTCGGCACGGTGGGCCCCCCGCTTCCCGGGGTGCAGATCAAGCTGGATAAAGACGGGGAAATCCTGGTCAAGGGCGGCAACGTGTTCAAGGGTTATTACCGGGATCCGGAGCTCTCCCGTCAGGTTTTCACCGAGGACGGCTGGTTCCGGACCGGGGACGTGGGCGAGATCGATGCCGATGGTTTCCTCCGGATCACCGACCGTAAGAAGGACATTCTCATTACCGCGGGCGGAAAGAACATCGCTCCCCAGAATATCGAGAACATGCTGAAAGTCTCCCGCTGGATCAGCGAGGCCATGGTTTTCGGAGACCGGCGCAAATACCTGGTGGTCCTTCTCACCCTGAACGAGCCCGAGGTCAAGGCCTACGCCCAGGCGGAGGGTCTCCAGTCCGATTCGATGGAGGACCTGGTGAAGGAGCCCAAGATCCAGGAACTGATCCGGGAGGAGATTGAGGAGAAGAACAAGGATCTGCCTTCCTTCTCCACGATCAAGAAATTCCAGGTCCTGCCCCGCCAGTTTACCCTGGAGGACGGGGAAGTCACCCCGACTTTAAAGCTCAAGCGCCGGGTGATCGCGCAGAAATTCAAAGATGTAATCGACGCGATGTACGAAGAGGCTTTTGATTAAATCGGGGGTGTAGCTGGACCCTTCGCTTGGCTCAGGGTAAATGCGTTTTTAGGAACAAAAACAATTTTGTGGCATTTAAATTTCGAGGGTGTCAGCGGAAGAGGAAGCCGGGGCTTTTTCTATCTTCCGCGGCCGAATTTCGGCGCACCAGTCGTCTTCCCGGGTAGTGGGGAAAAGGGAGCGGGTAAAGGCGTCGTTGGTTTTAGGGTTGACAAAGGGTGTCGGCGGTTTCTTGCGGCATTCCCCGAATCCGTTGGCCAACTCGACCCAAAACTGGCAGTTCCGGCAGGAGATGTTTCCGTTCATAATATTCTCGAAATTGGAAATCAGTACCCTTATAATTTAGAAACGGGTTTTAGTCAATAACGATCTTTGCAAAGCGGAGGGCATATGTTTGAACATCTGCTTACGGAAAATCAAAAAAAACTCCGGACCGAGGTCAGGGATTTTGTCCGGTGGGTTCCCAAGCAGCTCCTCATGGACATGGATGCGGAAAAGGTGACCTATCCCCGGGAGTATGTACAGGAGGCCGCCCGGAGGAAGCTCTTGGGCTTGAGGTTCGATCCCGAGTTTGGGGGGCGGGGTTTGCAATGGCAGGACGAAATCATCGCCCTGGAGGAAATCGGAGTGCTCGGAACCTCCCTGGCCTGTCTTTATTCGCTGGTGAGTATCGTGGGCGAGGCCCTGCATTTCTTTGGGAATGACGATCAGAAGCGCAAATATCTCAAGCCCTTGCTCGAAGGGAAAATCTTCTGCGCCGAGGCCCTGACCGAGCCACGGGGCGGGTCGGATTTCTTCGGGGCCACCACGGTGGCCAGGAAAGAGGGCGGCCACTACATCCTCAACGGCCAGAAGCGCTTCGTCGTAGGCGCCGAGGGGGCCGACATATTTTTGGTCTACGCCAAGACCGACCTGGAAGCCAAGCCGCACAAGTCCCTGAGCGTTTTCATCGTGGAACGGGACATGGGGGTGGAGGTCAAGCATGTTTATGGTCTGCTCGGGACCAGGGGAGGAGGGGCCGGGAGAATCCTTTTTAAAGACGCCCAGGTGCCGGCTGAGAACCTCATCGGGATGGAAAACGCCGGGGGACTGGTCTTCTACCAGATGATGATCCCGGAGCGGATGACCAGCGCCGCCGGGTGTCTCGGGGGCGCCCGGGCCGGGCTGGAGCTGGCCGTCCGCTACAGTAACAAGAGAAAAGCTTTCGGGCAGAAGATCCGTGATTTCGAGGCGGTGAGTTTCAAGGTGGCGGATGGCATCGTGGACCTGGACGCGGCCCAGGCCCTGGTTCACGCCACCGCCCGGGCGGTGGACGAGCAGGGAAGCACGGGTTATACCCGCCGGCTGGTTTCCGAGTCCAAGCGTTATGCCACCGAGATGGGCTGGCGGGTGGTAAATAACGTGATGCAGGTCCTGGGCGGGATCGGGTATACCAATGTTTATCCGGTGGAGCGCGCCCTCCGCGACAGCCGGCTGGCGCTGATCTGGACAGGGACGAGCGAGATCATGAACCTGATCATCCAGCACGAGTATTACCGGGAGGTGCTGGCCGAATCCGCCAAGATTCGGGACACGGAGATGGACGCCGTCAACGCCGAGGCGGCGGACGAAAAGATTTACGAGTAGATCGTCTTTTTTTTCACCCTCCCCTTTTTCCCCTCCTCTCCGAGCCGGAGACCGTCAAGGGAGGGGAGAGTTATTCAGCTTGCATTGTTACCCTCTCCCCGGTTAGCCCTTAAGTCTTGCTCGGGTGGAGAGGGATGGGTCTCCGGCTCGTAGGAGCCTACGGCTCGGAGAGGTGAGGGGGAAACTGGATTTTTTCTTTCCTTTCCGCTAAATCATTAATGACTTTTCTTGTATGGAGTACATTAGCTTGCTAGTGCATGAAGGGGTTGTTTGCCAAATCGGTGGCCAATGGAAAGGTTGTCGTAAACATGGATTCGCCTTTAAGCGGGGTTCCCGTTCTGGAATTCGGCCCGGGTTTTTCCGGGGCCTACTGCGCCAAGCTCCTCTCTGATTTCGGGGCGGAGGTGATCAAGATCGAATCTCCCGAGGGAGACCCGGCCCGCGGGCGCGGGCCTTTCGCGGGGAATAAACCGCACCCGGAAAAGAGCGGACTATTCGTTTACCTCAATACCAACAAATACGGGGTCACCCTCGACTGCAAGAAATCCGAAGGCAAGAAGATCTTCAAAAACCTGGTTCAAAAAGCTTACATCCTGGTGGAGACCTTCCCGCCGAGCGAGCTTTCCGCCCTGGGGCTTTCCCATAACGTACTGAGGGAAATAAATCCCCGACTGATCATGGTTTCGATCACGCCCTTCGGGCAGACCGGCCCCTACCGGGATTACCGGGCCCGGGCCCTGAACATTTGCCAGGCCAGCGGGGAGAGCTCCCTCATGCAGACCGGGACCCTGGAGCGGGAGCCGATCAAGGACGCGAGACTCGCGGATGATTTTGATTGCGGACAGACCGCGGCGGTGGCCGCCCTGGGGGTGCTCCTGTCCCGGGAAAAGACCGGAGGAGGGGCGCACCTGGATATCTCCATGCAGGAGGTCCTGATGTCCCTCGGGCGGGTGGACATCTTGCGCTACGCCAATGAACAGGGGCTGATGCGGCGAGATCTCCGGGGGGTAGTAGTTGGGGGGCTGATGGAATGCTCAGACGGATACATCAACCTCGTGGCCATCCAGGAAAACCAATGGAGCGGGCTCTTGAAGCTCATGGATAACCCGGAGTGGGGGCGGGACGAGATCTGCCAGGACGAGATGTCCCGCGCCTGGAACGCCGATGAAATCAACGAAAAGGTCCAGGCCTGGATGATCAAGCATAAGAAGGAAGAGGTTTACCACCGCGGGCAGGCCCTGGACGTGCCGATCACTCCAGTTTACGACCCGGAGGATGTGGTGAATTCCCGGCAGACGGCGGCCCGGGACTTCCTGGTCGAGGTTCGGCACCCGGAGATCGGGAAGGTGAAAATGCCTCAGCCGTCTTACCGTTTTTCGGAAACCCCCTGGCGATTCGCTCGACCTGCGCCCCGACTGGGAGAACATAATCAGTTTATTTACCGGGAGCGGCTGGGTCTGAGCCGGGAGGAGATTGACGGCCTAAAAGAGAGAAAGGTTATTTGAAAAAATGGCGATTGACGATTGACGAATGACGATTTGGGATTTCTAAAAGGCTAATCAAAGAAATCAGGTAGACGAGATAGACTAAATAGACCAAATGGACCAAATGGACCAGAAAATTTTTGATTTGTCCGACATCCGCGTCCTCGACTTCACCTGGGCCTGGGCGGGGCCTTACGGGACCATGCTTCTCGCATTCATGGGGGCGGAGGTGCTCAAGGTGGAGAGCATGGCCCGGCTCGATCATTCCCGGGTTCGCTCCCTGATCGCCGGCCCGACCTACGGCGGGGTCAACCAGACCGGTCCTTTCAATGAATTAAACCTCTGCAAGAAAAGCATCACGGTCAAGCTCTCCGACCCGCGCGGGATCGAGGTGATCAAACGCCTGGTGAAGATCTCCGACCTGGTTACCAACAACTTCCGCCCCGGGGTGATGGAGAAGCTCGGGCTCGGTTACGAGGAGCTTCGGAAGATCAAACCGGACATTATCCTGGTTTCCTCCTCCACCTGCGGGAGCACCGGTCCGGAAAAGGATTACTCCGGCTACGCCCCTTCCTTCAGCTCCATCAGCGGCCTGGCCCATCTGATGGGTTTCTCCGACGGTCCTCCTACCCTGGTGGGAGGGAGGGTGGACACCTCCGTTGGGACCACCATGGCCCTGGCCTCGCTGGCGGCCCTCATTCACAAGAAACGAACCGGGAAGGGTCAGTATGTGGATATTTCCTCCCGCGAGGCG
>Ga0315289_10003257_pt1 | contig 24642 bp, 17 predicted proteins | sample YL17G11_40_MG_FD_203452 | JGI IMG/M metagenome (GOLD analysis project Ga0315289, IMG submission 203452) | Sediment microbial communities from Yellowstone Lake, YNP, Wyoming, USA - YL17G11_40 | ecosystem: Environmental > Aquatic > Freshwater > Lake > Sediment | place: USA: Wyoming | collected...
GCCATTCTGATCGCCATGCTGGGCGTCGTCAACACCATCCTCATGTCGGTCTTCGAGAGGTTCCAGGAGATCGGCATCATCAAGAGCATGGGCGCCATGCCCTGGGACGTGTTTCGGATGATCTGGACCGAGACGGTCATCCTCTGCCTGCTCGGGGGCGCCATCGGGGTCGCTTTTTCCTTCGCCCTCTCGAAAATCACCGATCTCCTCATCCGCCGGCTTCTCCCCTACACGCCGACCGGAAGCCTGGTCATCATCAATACGCGGTTGGGCCTTCTCACGCTGGCCGTTGTTGTGGCCATCGGTCTTGTCAGCGGCGTATATCCGGCCTGGAGGGCTGCGCGAGTCAGGCCGCTCGAATCCATCCGCAGCGAAGGAGACTGACATGGCAGGCAATGAGATCGCCCTTGAAGCCCTTCATCTGAAGAAGATCTACCACCGCGGCAGCGAGGACATCCTGGCCGTTGATGACGTCTCTCTGACAATACGAAAAGGCGAATTCGTTTCCTTTATCGGCCCTTCGGGATCGGGAAAGACAACCTTGATCAATATCCTGGGCTGCCTGGATAATGCGACCGCCGGGAGTTTAAAAATCGGCGGAGAAACGGTTTTCGCGGAAAACTGCAGCCTTTCGGAGAGCGATTTGACCAGGATCCGCCGCCGCGTCTTCGGCTACATCTTTCAAAAATTTTACCTGGTCCCCACATTGACAGTTTACGAAAACGTGCTCCTGCCGTTCGCCTTTTTTCGGAAGCCGGAGGCGAAGGCCGACCCGATGGAAATCTTGACGTTTCTGGGACTCGAGAAAAGGATCGATCACCGGCCGTCCGAGCTATCCGGCGGCGAAATGCAAAGGGTGGCCATTGCCCGGGCGCTCGTCAACAAGCCGGAAATCCTCTTGGCCGACGAGCCGACCGGAAATTTGGATTCGAAGCGGAGCGAAGAGATCGGAGAGGTCCTCAAAACTCTCAATCAAAAAGAGGGCTTGACCGTTTTGCTCGTTACCCACAACCCGACGCTGGCGAAAATCGCCCACCGGACGGTCTCGCTCCGGGACGGCCGGATTACCGTCTAACCGTTCGGGATCATCTTTCGGGGTCAAAGCTACTTTTTACGCACAATTCTCCCAAGAAGATTGCGTAAAAAGTAGCTTTGACCCCGGCAAACCCCGGTAAAACTTCGGATTCCGTCTATAACTTTCCCTTCACGATGTCGACAAGGGCCTGGATGGCGGCCGGATCATTCATCTCGCCCAGAGAATAGATGGCCGCTTTGCGGACCTCCCGGTTGGCATGGGTTTTCGCGACGCGAATGAGATAGGGAAGCCCTTCTTTGGAGGGGAGGTCGGCGAGGGCATGGACGGCATGCGTTTGCACCTCAGTCTCTTTATCGCTGAAAACGATCTGCTCCAATGTCCTCACGGCTTGTTTTGTGGCTTTCTCGGCGAGTCCCTCGACGGCTTCCGTCCGGATATCCTTCTCGGGGCAATTCCGGGCGAAATCAATCAGGGCATCGACGGCCGCGGGAAGCTCCATTTCCGTCAATCCCCAGACCGCGTTTTTTCTGACTTCGAGCGAAGCATCCGTCCGTATGGTCCGAATCAAGATCTCCAGAGCCCGACCGTCGTTCTGTTCCCCTAAAAAGGCGGCCGCATCGGCCCGGATTTTCACGGATTCTCGGCCTTTCAGGATACTCTCCAGGAAAGGAACGACGAGCGCCGCGTTCTGGTGGAGAGCGACGGCCTGCAACAGGGTCTTCTTCATCCTATCGGTCGCAGCCTTTTCATAATATTTTTTGATCAGGGAAAGGCTGTCCGCATCCTCCGCAGGACCCAGCCAGAGCAAGGGCAGACTCTGGAGAGAGACCGAAAGCGAAAGGTTGCTGATGGTCACCATCTCCGGCTGCCGCGCCGTTGCTGAAACAAATTGCATCAGGATCGCGATGTCTTTGAGGACCGTTCGTTCCGGCTTGCTTCGCTCGGCGGAGGTCAACGCTTTTTCGGCGGCCTCCCTGACCGCTTGTTCTCCGGAAATCTTTTTCTCGGCGGCCGTCTTCCTGCCGTAGATGAGCTCCTCAAGAGAGAGGTGGCGACCGGATGACCCGCTAAAATAGGAACCTATGTAAGAGTGTTCGCCCATCAGTCTCCGGATGCTGAACCCGACCCAGAAACCTTTTCCGAGCCCCTCCTTCCCTGCTTGTTGAAACGCCCAGTCGACACGCTCAGCCAAAGAACTGTTCGGCCGAGGATGATGGATTACCTGGGCAGCGGCAAAGCGGACTGTCATTCCCGCGACCAGGCCGATAGCCAGGATCGGGGCAAGGGCTTTCTTAATGCCGGCCATGGCCCGCTCCTCAGCGGTCTTCCCCGACCTCACCCCTCTTTTTCAGGATTTCCATCAAGGCCTCGCGGGCCTTGGGCGTCCCGATTTCGCCCAGCGCCGAAACGGCCGCGGTCCTGACCCGGATCTCAGCGTCGGACTTGGCCGTGTCGAAAAGGATGGGAACCGCCTCGTCGCTCTTCGTCTCGCCCAGGGCATCGACGATATCCGATCGCATCTCCAGATCCTTCTCCTCTTTCAAGAGCTGGCCCAAGGTCTTGATCGTCTGGCTTCCCTTCTGTTCGGCAAGAGAAGACAACGCCGACCTCCGGGCCTCGCGGAATTTGGCTTTCCGCATGATCTCAAGAAAAATATCGGGCCGTCCGTCTTTGACGACATCGGACAAAGCCTCGACAGCCGTCTGGGCCAATTCCTCGTTTTGGCCGGCCAGGGCGGTGGCCAAAAGGATGTTCTGAGCTTCCACCCCCCCGAATTCTCCGATGGCAAAAAGGGCTGCCTCTTGGATCTCCTGCTCTTTTGCCGACGAGAGAATTTCCTTAAGGATCGCGAGTGCTTCCTTAGATTTTATTTCAGCGATGCGGTTGGTCGCCGTTCGGCGGATCTCAAGATCAGGGTCGCCCAGAGCCAGCCCGCGGAGGAGGAGGAGAGGTGCGGTGTCCTTGCGATCAGTCAGGATGTCAATAGCGGTCTCCCTGATCTCGGAAGACTTGGATTGCTTGAGGATATCCTGAAGGGCGTCCGCAGCCTCCCGGGCCTTGATATCGCCCAAGCTGTGCACCGCCGTCCGGGCCAGGTCGACATTCGCTTCGCTGAGCGCGATCTGCTTTAAAAATGGGACAAGAGACGGATCGTTCATTTCTCCCAACGCCTCAAGGGCCGATCGCCGCACTTCCAGGCTCGGCTCTTTTTGAACGATGTCCTTGAGGACACGAACCGATTCCGGAGATTCCTTTTCGGCGATGGCCTCCAGGGCTTCACGGCGGACTTCCAGGGACGGATCCTTGCGGACGATCTCCGTCAGCTTCTGGAAGGCCTTGGCAGACTCGAAGTCTCCGAGAAGGCCGGCGATCCTGGAACGCAGCTTGGAGCTTTTGCTTTGGTCATAAAGGTCGAGCAGGGATTGGAGTGCATTTTCACCGCCGCTGTCCCGAAGCGCGTACAGCGCGGCCATGGTCACTTCCTCGTCCGACGATTTTTCCATAGATTTGATGATTGCCTCGTACTCCCGCTTGCCATCCTCGACCAGCTCGCGGCCGAGCTGAATCATGTTCGACCGGGCTTCCTCGGCCCATTCGCTTGTCGGATAGGCTTTGACGAATTCCTGATAGCATTTGAACGCCAGCTCCTGTGAATCTTCGGATTTCTCCCTGACATAGCATCTCCAGAAACGGGCATCGACTACCCATGAGCTCTTCGGATAGTTCTGGATGAACGCATCCAGGGCCTTGGCGGCCTCGGCCCACTTTTCTTCGAGGACGAGGAGGTAGGCCGCCTTGTATTTCTTGGCGTCTTCGGTCTGCTCCTCGTTGCCGTAGTTCGGCCGGACGAGGGGACGTAACCCGGCCCATCCCGTGGCCGTGATGAGGCCGAGGCAAATCATGAAGCTGATGACTATTTTCATTTTTTTCATGAGGATTCTCCTTTGTTTATATATTGGAAGCCGTCGGGGCAGCAGCGTCCGACTTAAGGGCGGGAGGCCCCTGAACGCGGCTCTTCTTTTCAGTTCGACGCATCTCGTTCAAGCTGATCTTAAACAACACGTCCTTCTGTTCTACACCCGCCTTGATGATTTCGACGGTGGGCAGGTCATATTCAGACTTGAGGTTGGCGATCTGCATGAGGATCATTTCAAGATCGCCGACGAGCTTCTCGAGCTGCCGTTCTTTGGCGTTTTTAAGATCGCTTTTCAGCGCCGACGCCTCTTTCACCAGCTCGTTGGAAACCTCCTTCTGCCTGGGAAGGTTGAGCCCGTAAACATCTTGTTTTTCAGGATCGAAATTGACCAGGGCGAGAAGGATGACTTTAGAGCGCTCGAGGTACCTGGACGTCCTGAGGATTAGATCTCCGGTGCCTGAAGCCGGAAGAACCGAAGGGGTGCCTGTTGGGGCCTGACGGCTGAGGATCACAGGCCGGCTGAAGAACAGCCGCCCGATCAAAATACCCACTGCTAAAATGGCGGCGGCGCCGGCCGCTCCATAGGCCCAGCGGGGAAAAAACCCGAAGCGGATCCCAGATCTTTTTTGGGCCTCGGCCGCCGAAGGTTCAAAGAGGCCCTCCCTCTTCATCCTCAGCTCGAGCCTGTCCCAATAGCCGTCCCAGAACTCCTGACCGGGATCGGGCACTGCTTTTTTGCTCATTGTCCTGAGCGTCTCGGCCATCTTTTCGTATTCCTCTGAGCACTCACGGCATCCGGCCAAATGGCGTTTCAAAGATTCTTTCCTGTCCATATCAAGCTCCCCGTAGAGAGATTCCAAAAAAAGGCTTTTCATTTTCCGGCATTCACCCATGGTCAGCCTCCAGGTTCAAGCGGAGTTTGGGAGACGCCCAGCTCCTTCTGAATTTTCTTGATCGAGCGAAAGAGATAGCTCTTCACGGACCCGAGGGAGATCCCCAGCGCTCCGGCGATTTCCTTCAGGTTGAGGTCGTGATAATGGCGCAGCAGGAAGACGGTCTTCTCGCGTTCGGATATTTGGTCCAAGGCGTTCTCAATTTTCTTTTGCATCAAGGCCGACTCGGCCTCGTGCTGCGGGTCGCCGGACCGGTCCGTCACAGTCTGGATTCCGTCATCCGCAAACCGGCCGGGTACGGCCTCCGTTTTATCCGCGGGGAAAAAGGGCCTTTTCCGGATATGATCGATCGCGGTATTGACGACAATCCGGTAAAGCCAGGAGTTAAGGCTGGCGTCCTTTTGGAAGGTCCCGATCGACTTATGGACTTTCATGAACGCCACCTGGGAGACATCCTCGGCATCCGCATGATTTTTAGTCAATTCATAGGCCAGCCCGTAGACTTTCCTTTTATAGGTTTCTACAAACTCCCGGAACGCCGCTGATTCGCCCCTGATCAGGCGTCCGGCAAGGCGGTTTTCCTCCTCGAGGCTCATTGTGTCTCCAGAATTAAGACGCGGCATTCGGCCGCAAGGTTGGCAAAACTCCCATAATCGGGGTCAATAATGGGGGTCAAAGCTACTTTTTACGCAATCTTCTCGGGAGAATTGTGCGTAAAAAGTAGCTTTGACCCCGGACCCAGCCCGGACCTTTTTTTAGCCGACCTTTGTCCGGGTGATCTTGGCCACCAGGTTGGCCGTGGGATCGGGGTAGCGGATGAACTCTGTGGTTACGCCGTTGGGGTCGATGACCTTCTGGTAGGGCGTATTTTCGTACTTCCAGGGTAAAATCACCCCTTGAGCCAAAAGGATGAGGGCGTCATGCATGCTGCTGAGCAGCCAAGGGCAGATCTTGCCGATGTCCTGGGGATAATTGAATTTTTCCCCTTTCTTATGGCACCACGTATCCGGCCGGGCTTCATAGATCTCGATCTCCAGTTTATACTTCGGCCGAGGAGGCGGCGGCGTCTGCTCCTGGTCCGCCGAGGCCGATTCAAAGACCAGCGGCGATGCCATCAGGGCCGCAAAACTGCATCCGGCTTTGGACATGAAATCGCGTCTATCCACGTGACCTCCTTCGGGATTATCATACTAAAAAGATAAGCGGAATGAAAATTAGAAGTCTATGAAGGGAATCCTCGTGCTTATATCCCGGGCCGCCGGAATTCCTCGATCGCCTGCTTCCTCTTGGGTGACATCTTGGCAGGAGAGACCTGTCAGATTTCCGAAGCTTTTGAGCTTGCCCGCGGCTTCTCGACCCGCCTGCCGCTATTTTACGTTCAACTGGATACCCCTGCATATCATGTATTATCATCCATGATGACGGGTTGAGATAAACTGGAGCATTCGGGCTCATTCAGCCAGCACCCCAGAAAAGGATATGCTTGTCTTTTCGGCTTCATCATCAGCGGCGGCATCGCCGGCGCTGACGGCAGATTCGAAAAAAAAGCCATCCGTAGATCAACCCAATGAGGCCAACAAAAGTACGAGCTGTTTCTGGGCCGTAAACAGGCCCTCGATGTCCGCTTCTTCTTCCAAGCTGTGTTTTTGGACCCCGAAGGTTCTCCCGATATTGACCGAGGGGATGCCGCGCTCGATTCCCGCGTTGGCTTCCGTCGAACCGCAGGGGTCGACCTCGATACCGGGTACGGCCAGGTACCGCAGAATATCGACGAGCGTCCTCACCAGGCTGGAATCGACGGCACCGGGAAGTTGCGAGGCCTTCGCCGCCTCATTGAGTTCGAATGAAACCGTCGTCCCTGTTTCCCGGGCCGCGGCTTCGCAGGCCGCTCGAATGGCGGCGCGCATCTTGATAAGCTCCTCCTGGCTGGCCGACCGCAGGTCGACGGCGAGGAAGGACTCTTGCGATACGGCGTTGCGGACCTTGCCGCCGCCGATCAGGCCCACGTTGATGACCGTCCACTGCTCGGGCGGAGAGTCGGGCACGGAAATGTCATAGATGCGCTGGACGGCCTTGGCCACGGCCAGGTTCGGGTTGGCCACGCCCTTGCTCTGCATGGTGTGTGCCCCGGGGCCGCGGAACACGACCCGGCCGCCCCCGAATCCGAGGGCCCCGTAGTGGACCTTCCCCAGGTCGTCGTCGAGGGCCAGGACCATGTCGATGGGTTCGGGCGGGGACTCGAGGAACTCGCGCATCCCTTTGAAGCCCGTTTCCTCGCCGACCGTCGCCAGGAAATAGTAGGTGTTCTCGGGCCTGAATCCGGCCGCCTTGAGGGCCCGCACCGTGCTTAGAAGGTTGATCAAGCTGGCCGTATCGTCGCCGATCCCCGGCGCCTTGAGGCGGCCGCCTGCCCGAACGACCTTGATGGAGGTGACGCCCTGGAAGACCGTGTCCATGTGGGCCGAGACCGCGACGCGCTTGCCGCGGCCCGACCCCGGCCAAACCCCGATGACGTTTCCGGACGCGTCGATTCTCACGTTCCTCAAGCTGGCCGCCGCGAATTTATCCTTCAAGACCGCGGCGCGCTTCTCCTCCTTCCCGGACGGGGCCGGGATTTCGGTGAGCGCAATCCACTCGGCGATCGCGGCTTCCCGGTTTTTTTCGATGAAAGCGAAGGCGTCCCTGACGAGCTTGGACTCGGCGACCCGGAGCGAAAAACGGCTCTGCTCGGCGGGGCGTTGGGAGGAAAGAGTTTGGTTCTGCGCCATGATAAGAAGCCCGGCGCACGCGGCCACGGCTGCGATTTTCATGTTGTCCTCTCAGGCCCGTTTCGAAGAGACCTTTTGACCGATGGCGAATATTCTCTCATTTTTTATCTCAAAGTCGTAGGGATTTCGCCTCTCCATGAAATCAACCTTAAATCCCGCTTTTTCCAGGTATCGCTCGATCTCATTCTCCGTGAACAATGAAACGTAGATATCCGTTTTTAGGCCCAACAGTTCGGGCAAAAAGCCTTCAAAGGTCGTGATATTTCTGAGCAGCCAGATTATAGGCCTTGCGCGTCTTTGAATACGTGGAGGCGAGAGAGTTCATGAGTGACTTTACGGCCATTCGGCCTGCCCGGCGTCAATATACCACCGCTCAAGCGAGGCATTCAAGCCTTGTCGACGCCCGAGGAACTTTTCTGTCCGGAAAAGGCCTTCAGCTCGAGGGCGGCTAGAGGCCCCAGGCAGGAACAGGATAATCCCAGGAATTCTCTCCGGTCCAGTGACATGCATGACTTCTTTTGGCGGATTTCGCGTTTTTTCGCAACGATGATTCGACCGGACGGCCTCCTTCGCAGCCATCTTTGTGTTTTTGACTTCGATCCGCAGCCGGGATTATCCTCTTTACGCGACGGGAGGTATTGATTCCGAGCTTTTTAGGAAGAAATGTCGCGGAGCGCGAAAAAGCAAATCCTTATACCCCATCTGACGGCTAGCCACAAGATCGTCCAGATACGGTTTATGCCGGAACAAATCATTGGACATCTACGTGAGGCCGAAGTACTCAGCGCCCAAGGCCTGGCGATTGGAGAGGTCTGTCGCTGAAGGCGCGACGACCCCCGATCGTTCCAGTGATGTCGCCCCGTCACTTCTTCTGATCTTGCCCCAGGCGTTTCAGGTCTTCCGTCCAGTTCAACACCACGACGATTTTCGTCGAGCCGTTGTCCTGGTCGCTGTCCTTGACCATCAGGAAACGCTGGCCGTCGGCGGTCACATCGTAGTTGGCCGAACTGACTCCCGGCGGGCCGCAGGAGGAGCTCAAGCCGTGAGAGTAGTGGCCTTCCCACAGCAGGCTGGGCTTGCCGGCCTCGAATCCCCCCGCGGTTTTGATCGGCACGACCATCATCTTGTCGCCGTTGCGATAGACGATCTCGCGATCATTGCGGCAGAAGAGCGGGTCTGTGCCGCCCTCCGACGACAGCTTGATCTTCCATCCGGGTCCGGGCCAGGCTTGAACGTAAACTTCGGGCCGGCCTTCCTCGTTGGAGCAATAGGCCACCAACTGGCCATCTGAAGAGAACTTCGGTGACGCCTCGTCGAACTTTTTATTCGCGAACGGCCGGGGCTTGCGGTCGCCGCCCTGCAAGGGCAGGACCCAAATGTCGGATCCGGTGCCCATCGCTTCCGTCCCGCTGCCGGCGTCCATCTCCTCCATCCCGCGACCGGGGCTCATCTCCCCCATCTGGTTGAATGCCAGCCATTTGCCGTCGCCCGACACCGAGACAGCGCTCTGCCGCGCACCGACCATCGTCAGGCGTTCCTCCGGCCGGCTTTGGTCCGAAGGCATCGACCACATGGTCATCGTCCCGGCCTTCCAGGAGCGGAAACAGATGTTCTTGCTGTCCGGCATCCACACCGGCGCGTGGCTCAGCCCGTCGGTGGTCAGTTTAGTCAGCACGGCGCGGGTAAAGTCCCAACTGTAGAGGTTGTGAGTGGCGCCTTCTACTTCGACCACGAGCGTCCTGCCATCAGGAGAGACGCGCGGGAACAGGTAGGAACGGGGCGGAAGCGGCAGCGCTTCCGGCTTGCCCTGGCGGTCGACCCACACCAGAGTGCGGGCCCCTCCTTCGGCGACGCCCGGGACGTAGGCCAGGGCGCCCGTGCCGGACACATCGAAGTAAGCCGCACCGGTGTTCGTGCTCATCTGCACGCCCTCGACGACTTTGAGGGGAAGGCCGGTCGGTTCCAGTTTTCCTCGATCGAAGGGCAGGGCATAGAGATTCCCGGCGTTGGCATAGACAATGTGGCCTGACGGAGAATAGCGAGGGCAAAAGCCGCCCTGAACCAGGATCTTCCGTTCCTTGGTGCCGAGGACTTGAAGCTCGATGCGGGCATCGTTGTAGGATTCCATGCCGGCATCCACCACCGTGAAGATGATCGCCTTTCCACCTGGCAGGATTTGCGCGTGCCGGTGAGTGAATTCCGCCTTCTGCGGATTCAGGGTCGTCACGGGCTCTTTGGCGCCGCCATTCTCGGGGACGCGCTGGACGGCGCCGGGATAACGATCGGTGAAATAGATATGGCCATCTTTGCCCCAATCGCCGCGCCCGAACATATCCGTTTTCGTGAGCGGCACGGGGGCGCCGCCACCGACGGCGACCTTCTTGAGCGACTGATCCATCGTGTCGACCATGACGACCCAGCGTCCATCGGGCGAAAAAACGGGAGTGCTCAGAAACTTCACTCCCCCCAGAGGTTTTTGTTCCAGTTCGCCGATTGGCCGCTGGAAAGCTGTGGTGATCCCATCCGCCTCGTAGTTGAAGGCCAGAGATTTCCCATCCGGCGAGAACATGACACTCGGGTTCCAACCCGGAGTCATTTGGTGGCCTTGCGGCAACTGATGGGTGAAACGAACGACCTCCGGAGCGGGGGCACGCCGAGCCTGAAACCAGGCCCAGATCCCGGCCGCCATCCCCAAGACGGCGAGGCCGCCCAGCGCGCCTGCCAGCACTCGCCTGGTTCGCGCTCTTAGCGGGACTTCCGCAAAGGTCCTTGTCACCCGCCCAGCGAGCGTTTCTTCCAGCTCGAGACGGGCATCCCCGATATCGCGCAATCTGGACCGCCGGTCTTTCTCCAGACACCGCCGCAGCAGACGTTTCACGTTCTCAGGCACCGTCGCCGGCAGCGCTCCCCAGTCTGGATCTTTGTCCAGGATCGCAACCAACATCTCCGTCACAGTGTCTCCGGCAAACGTCAACTTTCTCGCCAACGTCTGGTACAGCACGCATCCGAACGCCCAGATGTCCGTCCTACGGTCCACGGGTTTGCCGCAGGCTTGCTCGGGCGACATGTAGGCCGTCGTACCCATGACCATGCCCGCCTGCGTCATTTCGGCGGCGAAAGTGGCCGTCCTGCCCTGGCTGTCGGGCGACGGGGATCCCTCCGTCGGCTTCGCCAGTCCGAAGTCCAGCACCTTGACTTTGCCTTCGGGCGTGATCTTGATGTTGGCCGGTTTCAGGTCGCGGTGGATGATGCCCTTCTCGTGCGCTGCTTCGAGCCCTTCGGCGATCTGTCGGCAGATCTCGAAGGCTTCCTTCATCGGCAGCGGACTTCTGGCCAGGCGCTCGTCCAGCGTTTCACCCGCCACGTATTCCAGGACCAGGAACTTCGTTCCGTCCGATTCCTCGATTCCGTAAATGGCCGCGATGTTGGCGTGGTTGAGAGCCGCCAGCACGCAGGCTTCGCGTTCGAAGCGGGCCATGCGTTCGGCGTCTTGAACGACGGAGGCGTGGAGCAATTTGAGGGCGACCTTGCGCCCGAGGCGGGTATCGGTGCCTTCGTACACAACGCCCATCCCTCCGGCTCCGAGTTCCGACTCCACGCGATACTGGCCCAACGTCCGACCGAGCATGGGCAACCTCCAATCCAATGGCGCTACTTGGCCGCGGGGCTGAGGCGCTTGAGTTCCTCGAACCAGTTCCGGACGAGGTTCAGTTCTGTCACCGGCGGGAGAACGATATCCTTCTTCTCCCGAATCAGGAAACGCCGGCCGTCCGGCGTGATGTCGTAGTTGCGCACCATCGCCGAGGCAGCGGCGGCGAACTCGAAGAGCAGCTTCGGCGTGCCGGCGGACAGATTCTGGCCGAGGGAGATATCCGTCTTCATCAGCGTCGTGAAATCAATGTTCCAGTAGAAGAGTTCCCGCCCATCCCGCGCCCACATAGGGGACATCCCACCTTCGCTCGAAATCGGCAGCGTCCTCTTGCCATCCGGAAAGGACCGCACGTAGACCTCGTTGCGTCCCGATTCGTTCGACGCATAGGCCAGCCAGAGACCGTCGGGGGAGAACTCGGGAAATGCTTCATTTGACTTGGTGGCTGCGAAGGGGATGACCTGCCGGTCCGCCATCCGAAGCACCTGGATGTCATAGCCGGTGCCGCGACCGGACTCGACAAGAGCGAGAAACTTGCCATCCGATGTCCAGGAACTTGCCCGTTGTCCGGATTCGGTCTTGGTCAGTTGCTCCGTCTTTCCACTGCCGTCCCCCGCCGCCCACCAGATCGCCGTAGGGCCCGTTTTCGACCAGGAGAAGGCCACACGTTTCCCATCCCGCGTCCAGACTGGAGCCCCCCAGGGCTGCCCGTCGGATGTCAACCTGGTCACCGTTCTTCGCTGGATATCGTAGACCCCTGCGCTGCGGTTGAGCCCACCGGTAGTGAACGCCACCTGCCGGCCGTCGGGCGACAGTTGTATCGCCATCACGGGTCTTGCGCCGAACGCCGTCCATTTCTCGGCCCGGCCGCTGCGATCGATCCAGTAGAGATCAGCGACCGGCTCCGGGAAGATTCCTCCGGCGGCGAAGACCAGCGTTCCAGATTCGGACACGCTGTATTGCCCGGCGCCGGAGTTCATATCGGTCATGGTGAAGTTGAGGTCCTGCATGAGCCCCGCCTTGACCGTCACGGGCGGCCCCGTGGTTTCCAGGCGATCCAGGCTGAAGGGGGCTGCCATCAACGTGCCTTTCCGCACGAAAATCAGATGCTCCGTAGACACGTACTGCGCGTCGGCACCGTCTTCAATCAGGACCTTTCGCTTGCCTGTTTCGAGCGACAGCCATTCGATCCGCGCCTCCAAGCCGAACTGGAAGGGCATCGCGGTAAACACCAGGGTCTTCCCACCCGGAAGAAGGTGCGGCAGACGGTGGGTCGCTTCCTTACCGGCATCGACCGTTGTCAGCGTGTCCGGCGTGCCGCCGGCCGCCGACACGTACCCCAAGCCTGCTCTCCCTGTGCCGAAGATGATTCGGCCATCCGGTCCCCAACAGATTCCAACCGGACGAGCCCTGAGATCGCAAAGCAGGCTGGGCACTCCGCCCTTCACCGCCACCTTGTACAGTTTCCCCTTGGCCCAGAACCCAATCCACTGGCCGTCGGGAGAGAAGAACGGCACGCATGCCGCCTCGGTGCCCGGAATCACGGTGGCCTCCTCGCGGTCCAGTGGACGCCTGTAGAGCATTGCCTTCTCCATGGTCCCATCCGGGGTTGCGCTGAAGAGGAGGAAGCTGCCGTCGGGAGCCAATGCCACCTCTGTCCGGGCTGGGCCAGCCGGCATCCTGTTCAACTGCCAGCCGGGCGGGAGACGGACAACTGTGGGAACGGACGCCGCGGGCTTCGTCTGATCCCGGCCTGCCGGAACGCCGCTCCGAGCCATTTCACTCGCGGTGAATGTCATCCAAAGAACCGGAACTGCCAGAAACACCGCGAGAATTTTCTTCCTATTCATGTTTCCTCCCCGTTGTTCTAAAAATCGCTTTTTCCGCGACGTGGAGAATTCCCGCTCCGGGCGATGAATCTCCCCTCCAAACCCTGTCGGAAAAATATCGTCCGCCGTGCGGCGATGTCATCATCCCCCTCCGAGCCGATCGGGGCGAGGATTTCGCAAGGGCCGAGCCGAGTGCTTATACATTTTTTATATATTCTATAGATTCTATAGAAATTGTCAAGTAGGGACTGGGAAGCCGGTCCTTCAGGAAGGCCTGGATGACTTTGAGGACGAGCGCCTTGAGGAGTGGGGCGAGTGGATGCGGGAGACGCTCCTCCTCGATATCCTACACCGCCGGGTGGTCTTCACGATCCCCAAGACGCTGGGGATCTTTCCGAGAAAGCAATTATCAATTTCTTATATCCTAATCGCGAGAAAGCAATTTCTTGTACTCTTTGATGAGGCGCTGGGCCGAGACGGGATAGGCCGTCCGGAGCTCGGGGGCGAACAGCGACACCTTGAACTCCTCGATCATCCACCGGAATTCCTCGATCGTCTGCTTCCTATCAGGCGATGTTTTGGTGGAAACGGACTGCTCTATCTTTAAAAGGGCCGCGGAAAAGCCCTCCACTTGGGCCGCCTTAGTCCTGTCTTTCTTGGGATCATTTTTCGCTCTCGTCACCCGCAACTCCTTGGCTTCAATATAGCGCGGTAGATGAATAAGTCTATCGAGCCGGTAAATCTCCAAAAAATTTTTGGGGATGAGCTTGTCCAGGTCGAGCCGGATTTCGGCGCAAATCGCCCCGACGGCCTTATTCGCCGGATCGAGCTTTTCGATGGCATAGAGCTCGGCGCGAAGCTTTTGATAAGCAGCCAGGACCTTGATGGTTGCCTCTAGGATTTGGTGCCCTTTCTCAAAAAGCCCCTTGACGACCGTCTCGGAATAAGCCCGGAAATCTTCTTGGGAGCGCAGGTCCTTTTGGAAGACCTCGGTCTTGAGGTTTTCGGACAGCATCTTTCGAACGGCCTCTTGTCCGCCGAAATAAAGGGCCGCTTTCAAATATTCCGCCGGCAGGCCAAGGTATCGCTCCATGAATTTCAGGTCTTTCAAAAACTTCAACAGGAGAAGGGTTTGCACTCCTTTCAGATGAGAGGCCCTCGCTTCCTCGCCCGTCTTGAAGAGCCGGATGTTGACATGGTTTTCGGCCGCCTCAAGGCCCGGATAGGCGATTGTCGACGGCCCGATGGAGACGAGCTCGGGCAAAGTCTCGAAATCCCAGGATGTGATTCCGGTTCGTTCGAATTTTTCTCTCGCTTTTTTCCATACCTCCGGATCCTGGGCCGCGGTTGCCGCGGCCTCCTTTCGCAGCCGCCGCAGCGCCTCCAAGTCCCTGCCTGCCGCCAATTCTTTCCCTTGATGATCTGTGAGGGCTAGGCGCACCTTTAAATGTTTCGGAATTTCCACCCGGGCCCATTCGTCTTCGGGGATTTCCGCCCGGAATCGCCGCTTGACGAATTGAGACAAGGCTGAAAAAAGGGAATCTTCCGACGGCGGCATCTCCTTGGCGACGATCTCGACCGTATCGCTGACCGGCACCAGCAGCTTCCGGTAGCGTTTGGGAAGCCCCTTGATGAGGGCCGTGATCTTCTCCTTGAAAAATCCGGGCACGCCCCAATCCAACGGCTCAGCCGGGACTGCTGAAATCACCCGGGCCGGGATTCTTAGAGTGACACCGTCCTCGTCCTCGCCCGGGGCGAACCTATAGGAGGCCTTAAACTGCATATCGCCGACGGCCAGCGCATCCGGGAACCGCGCCAGCTCATCTTCATCGGGCAGAGAGCGGAGGAGATCTCGTTCGCCCAACTTGAGAAATGCATCACTGCCGCGTTTCCGGATCCTTTCTTTCAACCCTCGAACATCATAGACTCCCTGCAGGCGTCTCGAATAGAAATCGGCGATCCCATCGTCGCCGACCAGGATATCGCGACGCCTCAATTTTTCTTCCATGGTCCTTAGGCGTTTTTGTAAATCCAGGTTGTGCATGAGAAAGTCAAAATGCTCTTTGACCCGCCCCAGGACAAGCGCCGCTCTGACGAATATCCTGTGGGCTTCCTCCGAGTTGACCGGCCCGTAGGCCACCGGTCTGCCGGAAACGATCTCCAGGCCGAACAGGGAGACATGTTCCTCGGCCGAGACTTCTCCCCTGTTCTTGTTCCACAGCGGGTTTGAATAGGAATAACGGCAAAGCTCGCCCCCCAGAGGTTCCAGCCATTCGGCGCTGATCTTCGCCGTTGTCCTGGCAAAGAGCCTTGACGTTTTGACCATCTCCGCCGCCACGATCCACGGCGCGGATTTATTGAAAAGCGCGGAGCCCGGAAACATCATGGCCTCCCGGCCCTTGGCCGCGTTATAGAAGTTCTTTTCTTTGTGGGCGGCAAAATTGGAAAGGAATCCGCTCAAGATGGAGCGGTGGACGGCGGCATAAAGGGCTTTGGACATCTCCGCTTTATGGGTCCTTCCCGGAGGGATCTTCAGCTCTCTCAAAATATCGATGATTTCGGCATGAATATAGACCCATTCCCGCATCCTGGGGAAGGAGAGAAAATGGTCCTGGCAAAACTTCCTCTTCTTTTTCTGCGTTGTGAGCTCCTCCCACTCGCTATGATAGCGGTTCCAGATGTTGAGGAGGGTGAGGAAATCGGAATCCGGATCGCGAAAGGGCAGATGCAGGGCATCAGCCTGGGCCGCTTTGTCCGGAGGCCGCTCCCGGGGGTCCCTGGTGCTCAGAGCCGAAGCGATGATCGAGATTTCTCTGAGACAACCCTCCCGCTGGGCTTCGAGCAGCATGCGCGAGATGCGCGGGTCGAGCGGCATCCGGGCCATCTGGCGCCCCCTCCCCGTCAGGATGAAATCCTGGCCTCTCCGCTGGATGGCGCCCAGCTCGAACAGGGTTTCATAGCCATCTTCGATATTCTTCGCCTGCGGCCTGTCGACAAAAGGAAACCTGGAAGGATGGCCGAGATTCAAATCCATCATCCGCAGGATGACCTCGGCCAGGTTGGACCGGAGGATCTCCGGCGGCGTGAACTGCGGCCGCGATTCGTATTCCTCCTCGGAATACAGGCGGAGGCAAAGGCCTTTCTGGACGCGGCCGCACCGGCCTTTTCTCTGGTCGGCGCTGCTCCTGGAGATGAGCCGGATGGGAAGGCTGCTGATCCGTGCGCCCGGCAGGTACTGGGAGATCCTGGCCAGGCCCGTATCGATGACATATTTGATCCGGGGAATCGTGAGCGATGTCTCCGCTACGTTTGTGGCGACCACGATCTTCGGGCCGGTGACGGAATAGATTCGTCCCTGCTGGGCGCCCGGAAGCCTTGCGTACAAAGGAAGGATGGTGACGCCGGGATATCGCCGCCCCTCCAACAGACTGCAGGTTTCGTGGATGTCCTGCTCTGTGGGCATGAAAATGAGGACATCCCCGGCCGGCTTTTCGGACCTGAGATAATCGACGGCCTTGACGGCCATGTCCACATAATCGGCCTCGTCGGCGCCGTCTTCCCGCGCATCCGGGGGCCTGTACTCCAATTCCACGGGATAGAGGCGGCCGCTCACTTCTAATAGGGGCGGATTGTCGAAGGCTTCGGAGAATTTTTTGATATCGAGCGTGGCCGAGGTGATGATGAGCTTGAGGTCCGGCCGGACGGGGAGAAGGGTCTTGGCGATGCCCAGCAAAAAATCGATGTTCAGGCTTCGCTCATGGGCCTCGTCGATGATGAGGGTATCGTAGTCGTAGAGCCGGCCGTCGGACTGGGTCTCGGCCAGCAGCATGCCGTCGGTCAGGATCTTGATGAAGGCGTCCCGCGGCGTCCTGTCGTCAAAGCGGATTTTGTACCCGACCGAGCGGCCGAGGGCCTCGCCCAGCTCCTCGGCGATGCGATGGGCGATCGTGATGGCGGCGATCCGCCGGGGCTGGGTGCATCCGACCTTTCCGCGGATGCCCCGCCCGGCTTCGAGGCACATTTTCGGGATCTGGGTGCTCTTGCCGCATCCTGTTTCGCCGGTGATGATGACGACCTGGTGTTTTTGGACCGCCCGGACGATCTCGGCCCTCTTGGCCATGATCGGGAGCTCTGATGGATAGACGAGGCGGGGCCTACGGCGGAGCCGCATCTGTTGTTCCCGGGGTGAAAAAATGACAGCCATTCCGCTTTTCTATCCCTCTCCGGTCAGCCAATTCTTTAATTTTGGCATACGACCTTCTTCTTTCCAGTGCATTTATCTGACCAGACAAGAAATTCATTTTACGCTACTTTTAAGATATCGCCAAGCGAAGGACACTCTTGGACGGAAACCCTTTAATGGGGTTTCCTTCCAACGGTCGCTTCGCTCCTTGCCTTCCTTCCAAGGAGCATTCACCCATGAATCGTCCGGGGGATACTCTCGAGCGGTTCCCCGTGGCGAGCCACGGCGCACGTCAACCGCTCGTAGTCTATTTGACCGAAAGAACAAATGAATGTTGACTCAGAAGGGGGTCCGTCGTAGACTGTCTAAAAGAAGAGGATTTGTCTCATTTTTAGGACAAGTCACCGTGAAAAAGGCAATAAATCCAAGGAAATCCAGGGGAATGCGTTTGGCACGAAGTTTGCCTATTTTTATATTGGAAGGAGAACGAAGATGAAAAAACATCTTTTGATGACATCCCTGATCGTCCTTCTGGCGGCCGGCTGCTTGGTCTATGTCCCCGTTGACGACGGCCGCTACCCCAGCCGCGGACCTTCTTACCAACGGCCTTCAGGGTATTATCCGGATGTCGGGATTTCTTACTTCTATGAACATCTCTCTCCCTATGGAACATGGGTTTCCATGCGACCTCACGGTTATGTCTGGGTCCCCCGTCATATGGGATACCGATGGCGCCCCTACACCCATGGCCGCTGGGTCTGGACCGATTACGGCTGGACCTGGATCTCCGATTATGAGTGGGGCTGGATTCCCTTCCACTACGGCCGATGGGGCTGGGATGAGGACATCGGCTGGTTCTGGGTTCCCGGAACGATCTGGGGGCCGGCCTGGGTGATCTGGCGTTCAAGCGATCTCTATATGGGATGGGCGCCGCTTCCGCCGGGTGCCGAATTCGCGATGGGCGTCGGTCTCTCGGGATATTTCGATATTCCGAACCATCATTGGATCTTCATCGAAGGAAGATATTTCCTGGAATCGGGCCTGTACTCGCATGTGCTTCCCTATGAGAGGAACGTGACGATCATCCGGTACAGCGTGGTCCACAAGAACATCCTCGTCCGCAACAACAGGATTATCAATGAAGGGATCGATACGAATCTCGTCAGAAACGTCACCAGGAAAAACCTCGTCAAATATGACCTCCGGGACGACCAGCAGCCCGGCCTGACCAGGGTGGAAGCCGGATCCGTCCGGATGTATCGCCCGAATGTCAAACAAGATGACCGGGAGAAACCGAAGGAGTTCGTGAACAAAGAAGAGGCGCGGGGCGAGCTCTCCAAGGTCAAAATCTATGATCCCAGCCCTCGAAAGTCGGACATCGAGGAGGAGGGCCTGATCAAAAAGCGCCATGTCGAGGAAGAACGGCTCCTGGAAAGAACCCAGGCCGAAGAGATCCGCCAGCTGCAAAGAAAGTCCGAGGAGCAGGGGCGGCGAGTCAAGGAGTCCTCCGAGAAAGAAAAGATCAAGCGGGACGTTGACGTGACGGTCCAAGAGCTGAAGAAGACGCATGAAGCCGAAAGGCAGGAGCTCAAAGAGCGTCAAAAGAAGGATGAGCAAGAGGTTAAAGAAGTCACGAAACGGAAGGTTAAAAAGATCGATTAGGCCTCGCAGGCTCTATCGGTAGACAAAGAAACCCATCAGGGCGGCACCGAAGATAATCAGGACAGGATGGATCCTCGTTAGGGTCAAGAGCAAAAAAGCCGCGACTACGATCAGGATCTTGTCCCAGCCGCCTGCGAGCGCGACGCTCCAGCCCAGCTTTTTTGCCGAAAAAACGCTGTAGGCCATATCATAGGCGGTCCAGAGCAATAGGCCAACGACGACCGGGCGAACAGCCTGGAGCATGGATTTGACGGCGGGGCTGTCCTTGATGCTGAAGAAATAGATCACCATCAGCAGCATCAATATCGTCGTCGGGAGCACGGTGCCGGCCACGGCCGCCACGGCACCCGGGATGCCGGCCAGCTTATAGCCGATAAATGCCGAAACCTGAGGTGCGATCGGGCCGGGAAGGGCATTTCCTACGGCCACGGCATCGGCAAATTCCGCGGAACTCGCCCAGCCGGCCGTTGTCACCTCCCGCTGCATCAGAGCCAAAGACGCCGGTCCCCCACCCCAGGAGAACAGGGCGACCCGGCTGAACAGGACGAATATTTTCAGTAAAATCATGGGCGCTCCTTTTTCGGGAACATTCTATACGCGACGGAAGCGGACGGGCAAGAATTTTAAAGAAAAACGACCGTCCATTCGCCGCTTTCGTCCCGTTCGATCTGGACGGACCCCCGACCGGTCTTCCCTATAAAAACCTCGCGGATTCGTCCGGTTTCGGCGTCGCAGGTCCTTTTTCTCGAAAGGATTTTTTCGACCGCCAGTTCCTGATCGTCGACAAGGATAGCCCGGGGAGTTTCTCCTCCTTTGTATCCGGAATAACAGAGGACCCTCACCTTCTGGGACAGCCTACTCCTTTGGGGATCATCATCCCTTTTCATGGATATCATTATAACGGCTTTGATCAAGGATTTGCCAATACGATTTAGGAAGACCAAGACCTCACACAATCGTCGGGCGCCGGACTTAGTTGAAAATCATCGGCCGGATCTATTACAATATCCTTGGAAGAGAGCAAAGAGGGATGGTGATTCATGACCAAGAGCACTCTTGCCCTGCCGATTTTAGTCGAAACGAGACGCTGACGGACTAGGCTTTGCCGAGGACCATGGCCAGAAGGGCCATCCGGACATACAGCCCATACTCCATCTGGCGGAAGTAGGCCGCCCGGGGATCCTCGTCGAATTCCATGCTGATCTCGGTCACGCGCGGCAGGGGATGCATGACGATCATCTCTTTCTTGGCGGCTTTCATGGCTTCAGGCGTGATGACGAACGCGCTTTTGACCTTGTCGTAAACGGCATCGTCGTCAAACCGCTCTTTTTGGACGCGCGTCACGTACAGCACATCGGTCTCGGGCAGCACCTTGTCGAGCGTGGAATATTCGTTCTGGGGCAGGCCTTTCTGGGCGACCTCGTCCATAACGTCTTTAGGCATATGCAAGATATCGGGGGAAACGTAGTTCAGCTTGATGCCGATGAACTGGGTCAACAGCCGGGCGAGCGAGTGCACGGTGCGCCCGTACTTCAGGTCTCCGAGCATGGTGACCGTCAGGTTGTCGAGACGCCCCAATTCCTCGCGAATCGTAAAGGCATCGAGCAGGGCCTGGGTCGGGTGCTCTCCGACGCCGTCGCCGGCATTGATGATAGGTTTGCCGGCGTATTTCGCCGCCAGCGCCGCCGCGCCGACGTCGGGATGCCGCAGGACGATCACATCGGCATAGCATCCCAGCGTCCTCACCGTGTCGGGCAGGCTCTCGCCCTTGGCCACCGAAGAGTATTTCACCTCGTTGATCGGAATGACCGCGCCGCCCAGCCGTTCCATCGCCGCCATGAATGAGGACGAGGTCCGGGTAGAGGGTTCATAGAACAGGTTCGCCAGGATTTTGCCTTTCAAGAGGTCGAACGTCCCGATCCGCTCGACCATGATCCGCATCTCGTGCGCCACCCGGATGATGTATTCCAGGTCGGTCCGGCTGAATTGTTTGATCGAAAGGATGTCTTTGCCGTACCAGGGCGCCGTCTTATGGTCGCCCAAAGGAAGGTGGGGATTTTTGGCTCTTGTCGGCATGTTCACTCCTCGTCGCTCTTTAAGAGAAAGCTGAAAATCCATATCGGCATAGAGTCCGCCTTTCGGGCTGACCTATTTTGATTTTCCTTTGGCGGCTTTAACCCGCCCTAGATATTTTACGTCGAGCAGATCTCTATCCCGCCCGACGGCTTTCTTGTTCTTAATCAGGTCATCGAGAGAAATGAAAAAAACGCAGATATCTCCATATTTCACCGTTATCCTATTTTGCCAGGCCGATTTAAATTCGATCCCCGCGCACGAAGTGATAACGTCAATTCTGATCGGGGCAAACCCGAGCTGGATGATCATGTCGTCCTTTAAAAAATCGACGGCCTGAAGGTCAGGTTCGGTGCCCCAAAAATCGGCGATGGCGGCGATTATTTTTTCCCCATTTCTTTCTGTCGCTTCAACCAGGACATCGATGTCTCTCGTATAGCGTGGTTCTGCATGAAAAGAATACGCAAATCCCCCCACAATCAGGTACTTAGCTTTTTTTTCGTTGAGTGACTTTAAGAAATCTCTGAAGTCCTTTTCGACTCTCATGTTTCAAATTATAAACCATTTCTCGGAGGTATTGAAGAGTATCCAATTTCTCGGCCGGTGATTTCTTCAACCAAAAATTGAAATCCAGATCATCCGATTTCTTCAGAGGAACCACCCGAACCTCTTTTCTCATTGAGACCAGGTTATCAAATCGACTGGATATTTTCAAGTCAAATGGGAGGGGAAGACCGCTTCCCACGGGCGGTTCCCACAATTTAAGCCTGGACCAGTTTGAGAGTGACACCCACTTCATATTTCAAGACATCCTGGTCTGCCTTTTTCTGTGAAAACGCTGAATGGTATCCAGCACCAAAGAAAATGGGGGGAAACCACAAGAAGAGAATGATCAATCAGGCTTTTCTATTCAATACTTAATCTCGGTTTGGACGATAAAATATTTATAGTCTTTGTAGACAACATCTGTTTTAGAGCGAACGAATTTTAGCCCCGCTTTATTGATATAGGCCTCTTCAACGGACAATCGACTCGGGAACCGAATTCCATTCTTTTCGAACTGATATTCCGAAATGATGGAGATCCTGGGCTCAGACTTGTATCTTCTGGCAATCTCTTCGATATTCTGAAAGTCTCTGATAACGATAGGGTTCCATAGGATTTTCAGGATGCTGAAATCCTTTTTTTTCACCCAAATTTTCCCCGAAAGATAAGAAGGATCGACTCCGTAAAGAAATCTGCGTTCATACGCGTTTTTGGGAACGGCTTCAATGACGATCGCTTCTTCTCCATAAAGGGTTTCTTCGCCAATCTGGCGATAATCATTCAGAGTATTTCCGAATTCAGCAAAAAGATCGACCGTTCTCAGCAGAACATGCTGGTGGCGAAAAGCGAGGGTTTCCAGAAGGGCGTTTTCTTCGTGGAATCTCTTTCCGTTTTTTTCCAATAATATTCTGCGTTCCTTGACGTCAGATCCTTTTTTGACCAGCTGATAGTCATAAAGATATTTATTGTTAAGTCTCTGGGCAAAAGAACGATCCCGGGAAAAATCGATCTTCTCCGATATTTCCTCTTTGCAAATGAAATCATAAACGCCGGTTTTCAATTTGCGGCAATATCCTTCGACGTTTTTCAGGATCGTGTTGAGATTCAAGGGGCCAGGACTTTCCTGGGAAGGACCATACGCCGCACTGTTTTGATGAAAAAAAGACAAGAGAAACGCCATGAGGATCGACAAGGAACGGGAAATGACTTTTTCCCCTGCCTGTTCAAAAACCCTTGGAATCGGCAAATCCCTTCTCCTGATGACATTAAAATTATATCGCAGGCCGACGGCCGGAGTCAATTTGGAGGAGAAGATCCCTTCCAGGGGTCGTCGGGGTGGACGACCGGCTCAAGGACATGAGACGGCGGCGCGCCCGTCCGCCTCTCTTTCTCAGCGGTCGAGGCTGATCTCTTCTTTATAGTCGAGAGTGATCTTGGCGCCTTTCTTGGGCCGGAGCAGCTCAACCGCCCGGAGAAACGTCTTGTTGCGCTTCTGCCATGTCCGGTTCAGCTTCCGGGCGTAGTGGGCAATGGCCAAGTCGATCCACTTGCCTTTGAAGAACTTTTTCACCGTCTGTTTCATGGAATAAAATTTCTTATGGCTGAAGATCTGAGCTTTTTGAAGATCGAATATGGAAAACCGGGCCGGCCGGAAGACGGCATGGTGGCCGTCATAGAGCGTCCAGTCGCGAAATTGGATCCGGTTCTCCGAGGCGACCTTTTCGTAGAATTCTGAGCCCGGTGCGGGCGTTAAGATCAGAAACTGGGTGGTGTTGAGCTTGGCTTTTTTGGCGAAGCGGACGGTCTTCTTGACGGTTTTCCAGTCGTCTTGGTCAAAACCGTAGACGAACATGCCGTGGATATGGATGCGGTTCTTCCGAAGGACCTTGACGGCTTGGGTGATTTCTTCCACCGTCTGTTTCTTTTTCATCTCCTCCAGGCTGTCCGGGTTCACGGTTTCAAATCCGATATAGAGCGTATGGCAGCCCGCCCGCTTCATAAGCTTGACCAAGTCCACGTCCTTGGCGACATCCGCCCTGACCTGGGTTGTCCAATGGAACTTGAACTTTTCCCGGATCATGCCTTCCAGAAGTTCCTTGGTCCGCTTCCGGTTGGCCGTGAAATTGTCGTCATAGAAGAAGATCATGTTTTTCCGGCTGTTGTACTGACGGAGCTCGGCCAGGACGTTTTCCGCCGAGCGGAACCGGTACTTTTTGCCGAACATTCCGGTCACCGAGCAGAAGGAACAGTCGAACGGGCAGCCGCGCGATGTCAGCACGGGGATAGTGCTTCGCCCACCTTTTTTTGGCTGATCCCGCTTTAGTAGCGAGAGGTCGGGAAAAGGAAGGGAATCGAGGTTGTCCGCCGGCGGCTGTTTGGGATTATGAATGATCTCCCGATCTTTCCTATAGGATAAATTGGATACTTCGGAATAATCGCCGTCTTTCTCTCGAGCATCGATCAACTCCGTGAGGGCCCGCTCCCCTTCTCCGCGGATGACGAAGTCGGCATGCTCCAGGGCCTCCTCGGCCAGATAGGTCACATGGGGACCGCCCATGATCACCGGGATCTCCATTTCCCGGATCCGGTCGGCGATGGCATAGGCGCGGGGCGCTGTGGGCGTGATCGTGGAAATGCCCACCAAATCGGCGTCTTTAATAATTTCATAATCGATCTTCCGCATCTCTTCGACAAAGATCTCCACGTCCCAGCCTCTCTTCTTCATGATCGTGCCCAACAGAATCGTCCCCAGCCGAGGCAGAGGGAATTGGGAAAAGATATGAAGGTTTGACGCCTTCGGCTCGATCAACACGATTTTTTTCATCTTAGACTCCACCGGATCTCCCCGCTCTCTTCTGGTTCTTCGCCTTCAGGGTGAGGATCTCCTTTTTCTTTTTCTTCATCAGGCTCTCCCAGCGGTCCATGCCCTCCCGGAAAAGCTTCATTTTGTCGAAAAGGGTTTGAATGCTTTCCAGCATGGCCTCGAGCTTCGAGGTCGCGGCGGCTTTGTCAAACGACTCCAACCGCTCTTGAAGGGCCAGGAAGTCCCGGGAATAGTCCGAAATGACTTTGATCTCTTCCAGGGT
>Ga0315289_10003259_pt1 | contig 24638 bp, 13 predicted proteins | sample YL17G11_40_MG_FD_203452 | JGI IMG/M metagenome (GOLD analysis project Ga0315289, IMG submission 203452) | Sediment microbial communities from Yellowstone Lake, YNP, Wyoming, USA - YL17G11_40 | ecosystem: Environmental > Aquatic > Freshwater > Lake > Sediment | place: USA: Wyoming | collected...
CGGCAAAGACCTCCAAAAAAGTCATCGGACCGGCGGTGGCGGGACTCTTCTATCCGCGACATGAGCAGGATCTGGTCAAAAAAGTCGACGAATTGCTGGCCGAAGTCAAACAGGAACCGCTGAAGAACCTGCGGGCGTTGGTTTGTCCCCATGCGGGTTATGAATTCTCGGGCCCGGTGGCGGCCGTGGGCTACAAGCAATTGATGAAACGCGATTTCCACACCGTGATCGTGCTGGCGCCGAGTCACTACGCCTATTTCGAAGGGGCCGCCGTCGCCGATGCCGACGTCTACGAGACTCCGCTGGGAAGGATCCCGATCTCGCCCAAGGCCGCGGAACTCGGCAAGCGAAAGCCGTTCGCGATCAATCCGCGCTGCCAGGTGCAACGGCCCGACTGGTGGCAACAGTCGCCGCAGGAGTTGCCCCCCTTCGGCAAGGACACGCCGTTCACTTGGGAGCATTCGCTGGAGGTTCAATTGCCTTTCCTGCAGCGCACTCTGAAGAACTTTGATCTCGTGCCGGTCATTTTCGGCGAGGTGGAACCCGCGGCCGTGGCCGATGAATTGATCAAATCCCTCGACGACAAGACGTTGCTGGTGGCCAGCTCCGACCTGAGCCACAAACTGCCTTACGATGCGGCGAGATCGCTCGACAACCGTTGCATTACGGCAATTTGCGATATGAACGTGGACATGGTGGAGCTGCAAGAGCAGTGGGCCTGCGGCCGGATGCCCATCAGCACCGTGATGCACATCGCCCGCAAGAAAGGCTGGCAGCCCAAGTTGTTGGACTATCGCAACAGCGGCGACACGGCGGGCAATAAGTTGGAAGTAGTGGGCTATGCGGCCATCGCCTTTTACGAGGGCGACGGTGCCAAACCCGCGGAGAAAAACGGCCAACAGACCGCCCAGGCGGAACTGACGCCTGCCGACCGCGAGTTCTTGCTGAAGCTGGCCCGCCGGAGCGTCACGGCCGCCGTCAATTGGGAGGCGCCGCCGTCGCTGGTCGCCAACCTGGCCAAGTTTCTCAAGCAGCCCAGGGCATGTTTCGTCACACTTACCAAGGACGGGCAACTCCGCGGCTGCATCGGCAGCATCTTCCCGGAGGAGCCGCTGGCCGAGGCGGTGATCCGCCGGGCCCGCAGCGCCGCCACCGAAGACCAGCGATTCTCCCGCGTGACGCCGGAAGAACTCGCAAAGATCGAAGTCGAGGTCAGCGTACTCACCTTCCCCAAGCGTCTGCAATACGCCACGCCCGAGGAACTGCTCGCAAAACTGCGGCCGAACGTGGATGGGGTGGTGCTGAGCGTAGGCGGGCGGCAGGCGGTTTACCTGCCGCAGGTCTGGGAGCAGATTCCCGATAAGGTCCAGTTTCTCAGCCACCTGGCCGAGAAGGCTGGACTGGAAAACTCGGCGTGGAGACATCCCGCGGCCAAAGTGCTGGTCTATCAGGTTGTTGCCTTCAAGGAATCGGACAAGTGACGGACCGGGGGCGTGACATCACTTGATCAACCCCATAAAGCCGCGACTGTGGGTTGCGGTGCGGTCGGCGCGACCAGCGGTCGCGGCTTTATGAGCGCCCCCGTGCCGCAATTGCTGCTCTTCCTGGCGGTCTGCTCCTTGGGCGTGTCGGCCTTCGTGACCCAGTTGACGCTGATGCGCGAGCTGCTGAGCGCCTTTTCGGGAAACGAATTGATCTTCGGTATCGTGCTGGGCAATTGGCTGTTGCTGACCGGCCTGGGCTCGGCGCTGGGGCGGACGGCCTCCCGACTGAAGTCGCCGCTCGCCGTGCTGGTTGCCGGTCAGATCCTGGTGGCCGTGCTGCCCCTCGCCGACGTTTTCCTGCTGCGCGCGGTGCGGAACGTGGTCTTTGTCCGCGGCGCCGAGGTGGGAATCACCGAAACGGTCGTCGCGTGCCTCGTGCTGCTGGCACCGTACTGCCTGACAACCGGATACCTGCTAACAGCCGCCTGCCTGATCCTGGCCGCTAAGCACGCCGGTCCAAACCTCCCTCTCCCTCTGGGAGAGGGCCGGGGTGAGGGCAGTGCAACGGAACATCACGATGCGCCCTCACCCAACCTCTCCCAGAGGGAGAGGAGTCGGCAGGATTCCGACAGCATCGGCCAGGTGTATTTTCTCGACAACGTCGGCAGCGTGCTGGGCGGGCTGTTGTTCAGCTTCGTGCTGATCCACCTGTTCGACCATTTTGGCGTGCTTTATTTTCCCGCCTTCTTGAATCTCCTGTTCGCCGGCCTGGTGGCCTGGTGGTCGGGGAGCCGGATGCTGGCGGCCTTGGCAGCGGCGGCCGCCGTTGCGCTGGTGGGATTGATGGCCGCCTGCAATCTGGACCAACGCACGACCGCGATCCAGTACGCGCCGCAGCACGTCGTCTACCACGGCCATTCGCCTTACGGAGATCTGGTGGTCACCGAGTCGGCCGGCCAACTGAGCTTCCTGGAGAACGGCGTCCCCTTGTTCTCCAGCCACAGCCCCGAGGAAGCAGAAGAAACGGTCCACTACGCGATGGCGCAGCGGCCGCAAGCCCGGCGCGTGCTGCTAATCTCCGGCGGCGTTTCCGGCACGGCCCGGGAGATTCTCAAGTACCGCACGGCCGCGGTGGACTATGTGGAACTCGATCCGCTGATCCTCCGCGTCGCCCAGCGGTATCTCCCCGAAAGCCTTGCCGACCCGCGCATCGAAGTGATCAACACCGACGGCCGGCTGCTGATCAAACAAGCCCAGCGGCGCTACGACGTGGTGATCGTCGACGTGCCCGCCCCGTCCACCTCGCAACTGAACCGCTTCTACACGCGGGAGTTTTTCGCCGAGGTCAAGCGCGTGCTTCAGCCGGGAGGGGTACTTTCGTTCTCGTTGGGAACGTACGAAGATTACCTCAGCAAGGAGCTGGCCGACCTGATCGCGGTGGCCCAACGCACGCTCAAGTCGGTGTTCGCCAACGTGCTGATCCTTCCCGGCGGACGGGTGTTCTTTTTGGCCTCCGACGGCGAACTGACAACCGAGGTAGCCCCGCGGCTCGAACAGGCGGGCATCGCCACCCGGCGCGTCAATCGGCACTATCTGCGCGGCATGTTCATCCCGAGCCGGCTGGAGGACGTTGCCCGGGCGATTCGCGACGATGCGCCGCTGAACGAAGACTTCAGCCCGATCCTCTACTACTATCACCTCCGCTACTGGATCAGCCACTTTCGCTACCGTTTCGGCATGTTGCAGGCGGGGCTGCTGGCGTTGCTAGGGGTTTATCTGGTAAGGATGCGGCCGGTGCCGTTGGCAATCTTCGCGGGCGGATTCGCGGCCTCGGCACTGGAGGTGGTGCTCCTGATGGCCTTGCAGATTCTCTACGGTTGTCTGTATTACCAAGTGGGGCTGATCGTGACCATGTTCATGCTCGGACTAGGCATTGGCTCGTTTACCATGAACCGCTGGCTGACTCGCTTCGCTCGAAAACACCTGATGTGGTTGGCCCTGGCCATCGCCCTGTACGGTGTGTGCCTGCCGCCGGTGCTGGGCGTGCTCGGCCGTGCGAGTGGCGGAGTTGCGATGTGGGCTGCGCAGGCGGCGATCCCGCTGCTGACGCTGCTGCTGGCGGTGCTGGTCGGTCTGGAATTCCCCCTGGCGGGGAAGGTCAGTTTCGCGGGCGTCAGCAGCACGGCCGCCCAGCTTTATACCGCCGACTTCGTGGGTGCCGCGGTGGGAGCCCTGCTGGTCAGCACGCTGCTGATCCCCGTGATGGGGGTCACGGCGGTTTGCCTGCTGGCGGCCGGGCTGAATGTTATCAGCGCAATCGTGATTCTTCTTACGGCGAGGGCGTAATCGATGGCCCAAAAGAACATCCACTACTATCTCATCAAGACCGCCCGCATCGCCGGTTGGTTGCTGCTACCGCTGATGGTAATATATATAGGTACGGGCTTTGCGCTGTGTGGGAAGCTCGGTTTCAGCAGGCTGATGGACCTCAAGACGGCGCTGGTCATCCATCAGATCTTCGATTGGCCGCTGGTCGTTGCTTTTCTGGTGCACGCTTCCATCGCCAGCTATTTTGCCTTCAGGAGGTGGGGATGGATCAAGACAAAAACCTGCCCGTGAATCCGCTGTGGGCCGCCGGCGCACCATGGGTGCGGCGGTCCGAGCAGAAGATTTCACGCCGCAAAGCGCTGAAGTACGGGCTCTCCGGCCTGGCGTGCGCGGCCTGCGGCGGCGCGGCCCTTTACTATGGGGCCGACTACGTTGCCGGGAAGATCCAGGCGACCGGCACTTCCACAGTATTCAAAGGCGACGCCCCCCAGGGCGAGCTCTGGCAACAGTGGCAGCAGCGCGGCTGGGTCCAAGAGGCGCGGCACTACCTGAAGCTGGGGCAAAACGTCCAGTGCAAGCTCTGCCCCAACGAGTGCGTGCTCGAGCCCGAAGACCGCAGCCACTGCCGCAACAGGGTCTGCAAAGACGGCGTGCTGTACACGCTGGCCTATGGCAATCCGTGCGCGTTTCACGTCGATCCGATCGAGAAGAAGCCGCTGTTCCACTTTTTGCCCGGCACCCCGGTGTTTTCGTTGGCCACGGCCGGTTGCGGCTTCCGCTGCCTGAACTGCCAGAACTGGGACACCTCGCAGCGCAAGCCGGAGGAGACGAAAGACCCGCGGGGCGAGCCGGTCGTGCTCAATGCGCAGCGATTGCAGTCGCTCTCGCGCGACGACGCGGAGCGCGGCAGCATGTTTCCCGACGACGTGGTGGCCTTGACCGAGCACTTCAACTGCCCTTCGATCGCGTACACGTACTCCGAGCCGGTGGTGTGGTACGAGTACATGATCGACATCGCCAAGGCCGCCCGCCAACGCAAACTCAAAAGCGCGTGGATCACCTGCGGTTTCATCCAGGAGCAGCCGCTGCGGGAATTGTGCCGCTACATCGACGCGGCCAGCGTCAACCTCAAGAGCTTTAGCGACCAGATCTACAGCGACCTGAACTCGGGCAAGCTGGAACCGGTCCTCTCCACGCTAAAGATACTGAAGCGCGAAGGAGTGTGGTTCGAGGTGATCAACCTGGTCGTGCCCACCTATACCGACAAGCTCGACATGATCCGCCAAATGTGCGACTGGCTGGTGGAGAACCTGGGCCCCGACTATCCGCTGCACTTCTCGCGGTTCCATCCGGCCCACAAGCTGACGCACTTGCCGCCCACGCCGATCGAGATCCTCGCCCAGGCCCGCACGATCGCCTGCCAGGCGGGGCTGCACTACGTGTACGTCGGCAACTGCCGCGAGTCGGCCGACTGGGAGACCACCTTCTGCCCGCAGTGCAAAAAGCCGGTCATTAGGCGACAGATCTTCAGCATCGAGTCGCTTCAGCTCGACGGCGGCAAGTGCCGCTCGTGCGGCACCCAGATCGCCGGGGTGTGGTGAGCCCACTGCCTGGAGCGCGGGCATCTTGCCCGCATCATCTGTCCGGACGGGCCGCGCTGCCGGCAGAATAGCGCGTGCGGGAGTCGTCATTTTTCGCAGCCACAGCACCCAAGTGTCCAGCGGTGATTTGGCCTGGCCATGGCCGGGACGATCGAGGCCCAATCCGCGCCACAGCCATATGGTGCAGCCCGGGCCTTGAGGAATCGCTATTTGTAACAGAAACTCTTGACAAAAACACCACGCCCTCAATAATCGTTACGGGGGGAAATCGATGGGAAGTGGTTTTCAGTAGGGCGTACACCGCCAAGGGTGACTTCGTGGCGGTGTCGGGGAACCGCGAGAAGTGCGCGATTGTGGCGGCTCCCGTGTTGCAAGTGCTCCCCCGGTAGCGGCCGCACTTTGGCAAGAAGCCGAAGTGCGGCCAATCTTTTTTGGGGTCTTCTGGGATTTGGGTGGGTGACAAACGAGAACAAGCGGAAACGTGCGTTTTCGGAGGCCTGACTCGGGTGCCCAATGGGAGGGAATGAGAAAGCGCCCGGCAAGGTAACTTACCGAGGGCCGGTGTTTGGGTTCAGCACGAATTGGAAACGAGGCGTTGGGATGGTGCAAGCGCCGGAGGAAATACGGGTTCTTCTTCTCTTCTCTGTTTGCTCAACTGCTTGCGAAAACACATGTTAGCGGTTCCTGGAATAGAGAAGAGGAACCCGTACTTGAATGGCTCTCCGGAAATCAAGCAACTCTTGGCCGATTCCATTTTCGACCGAACCAGGACATTCTCACGAAACGTGCCGTAACAGCAAAAACGGACCAGTCCCCAATCCCGGCGGGAACGATTGCCTTGTCAGGAACTGGCCATACAGCGACAATCAGCCGGCATGGAAAGCAATCCGCGGCAATCCATCGCAAAGACGGCGCTATCTGCCGAGCGACTCTCGCAGGACTTCGCAGCCGATATGCCGCTGCCACGCCTCGGGATCCAATCGCTTTACGAGGCCATCATCACTGCTGAAGAGTCTGCGCCTGCGGCAGCTTTTGCGCAGTGGCGAGCGTTGTTCGGCACGGCCTGCGGCTGCGACCTGGATCGGCCATCCCAGCGGCTGGCGAAGCTGGCCGCCGGCCACGGTGGTCCGGCAGAAGCGCGGGCGATGCTTTTTGCTCTGCACACTTACTACGCCTTGCTGGTGAAGATGCTGGCGGCCGAGGCGGTGGCAGCGCTGCGCGTGCTTCCCGGGCCGCTGGAGAAACTGCGCCGCGCTACGGACAGCGAGCAGTTGCGACGGGAAATGGAGTCGCTGGAGGCCGGCGACGCGCTGCGAGATCTCGGCCTCGACGGTTGTTTTCCGCCGGATCCGTTCTCTTGGTACACGGCGGCCTGGTCGCCGGGCATCGAAGGGCTTATCCGTTATCTGGCTGCCCGGCTGTCGCAACACGATCTCGCTACACTAGCCCAAGGTCACGGCGGCGAGGATCTGCTCCGAGAGCTTTACCAGCAACTGGTGCCTCGACCCTTGCGGCACGAACTGGGCGAGTATTACACTCCCGACTGGCTGGCCGATCACGTGCTGGACCAGGTCGGCTACACGGGAGATGCGCAGCAGCGGTTGCTCGATCCATCCTGCGGCTCCGGCACATTCTTGTTGCGTGCGATCCGCCGGATTCGCCAGCGGGATGCGGTAACCCGCGAGGCGTCGCGGCAGTGCGATGAGCACCTTTGCCGGCAGATTCTCGAAAACGTCGTGGGCTACGAGTTGAGTCCCGTGGCCGTGATCGCCGCCAAAGCCAATTATCTTATCGCCCTGGGCGAACTGCTGCGGACGGTGGATTGCGTCGAGATTCCGGTCTTCCTGTGCGATTCGATCCTCCACGGGCCGCCCGCCCAACATGCCCACGCACAGTTCGACTTCATCGTGGGCAACCCGCCCTGGGTCGCCTGGGACAATCTCCCGGCAGACTACCGCACGGCCACCAAGCCGTTGTGGCAGCGCTACGGGCTGTTCTCTCTTTCGGGCAACGAGGCGCGGCACGGCGGCGGCAAGAAGGACCTCTCGACGTTGATGGTCTATGTCGCCGCCGATCGCTATTTGAAACAAGGCGGGCGGATGGGCCTGGTGATCACGCAGACCGTGTTTCAGACAAAGGGGGCGGGCGAGGGATTCCGCCGCTTTCGCCTGGGGCCCGAGGGGGATTGGCTGCGGGTGTTCCGCGTCGACGACATGACAGCGATCAACCCTTTCCAGGACGCCGCCAGCCGGACCAGCACGATCGTGCTCGAGAAGGGAGAGCCGACGCAGTATCCGGTCCCCTACATCCAATGGCTGAAACATGGCCGCCAGTGCCGCTGCGACGCCGAGCCGATCCAACCCGACCGGGCAGGCTCGCCTTGGTTCCTGCGGCCGGAAGGGCTGACGGTGCCGATCGGCGAGTTGATCGGGCCGTCGGACTATACGGCCCATTTGGGCGCCAACAGCGGCGGGGCAAACGGCGTGTATTGGGTTCAGGTGCTCGGCCAGGTCGACGGCGGCGTGCTGGTGCAGAACCTGGCCGACACAAACCGGCATGGCGTCGAGGTGCTAAAGCAGGTCGTCGAGCCCGATTTGCTCTACCCGCTGCTCCGCTGGGGTGACGTCGCTCGCTATCGCGCCGTGCCTTCTGCGGCCATCCTTCTGGTTCAGGACGTTCTCGCCCGCTCGGGAATCGATCCGACGGTGATGGCTGCGAACTACCCTCGGACGCTGGCGTACCTGCGGCATTTTGAAGGCCTGTTGCGCAGTCGCGCGGCTTACCGGCGATACCAGGAGGGCAAGGCGTTCTACTCGATGTACAACGTGGGGTCATACACCGTCGCTCCGCTGAAGGTGGTGTGGCGGCGGATGGACCGGCAGATTCGGGCCGCGGTGGTCGCCGAGGCGGAGGACCCGGCGCTGGGCCGCCGCGCGGTGGTGCCCCAAGAGACCTGCGTGCTGATTGCGGTCGATACCGTTGCCGAGGCCCACTATGTGTGTGCGGTCCTTAACAGTGCGATGGTCGATTTCCTGGTCGCCTCGCACAGTGTGGGCGGGGGGAAGGGATTCGGCACGCCCGGCATCCTCGATTTCATCAAGCTCCGGCGATTCGCTCCGGCGGACCCGCGGCACCGAGAGCTCGCGGCGCTCAGCCAGGAAGCGCATGCGCGAGCCGCTGCGGCCGGCTATCTCCCTCTCCCTTTGGGAGAGGGTCGGGGTGAGGGCGCCGGCGGCAATCAAGCGACGGGCGATATTCAACGCCGCATCGATGCCCTGGCAGCGAGCCTATGGAGTCTCAACGATCTTGCGCAATTACGCGACTTCCGCGTTGTTTAGCCCCGCAGGTTATGCTTCAGCATGACAGAAGCTCCTAACGGGAAAATAGTGGCGCTGCCGTTATGCTGAAGCATAACCTACGCACAAGGGGCCGCCGGTTACTGCGTGCCTGGCGAGTGGTAATCGGTGTTGGCGAGATACTCGATCACGTGGCGCGCATCCTGCCAGACTTCGCGCATAAACTGTTCCTTCAGCGCGCCGCGGACCGCGTTTTTTTGGTCCCTGCTCAGGCCGGCCGCTCCATCGATTTTGGACATAATCGGATCGTCGCCCTTATCCAGACTGGTCAAGGCCCAGCGCGAAGCGAGCTCATACGATCGAATGCCGACCAGGCGCCGACCGCTTGGGGTATGTTCGATCCGCAATTCGATCAGCTTGAACTCACCTTGAGCGGGAAGCTGGTCGCGATTGCGAACGGCGCTGACCAAGCCGCTGCGGGTCTTCAGCATCCAGCCGTTGCCGTTGTTCTCCCATGCAGCCACCAGCTTCGTTTTGTCACAAATCAGGTAGTGGTGCTGGCGGTCGAGCTGCTGCGGCCAATGGTGCACGGGCAGTCCCGACTGACCGGGAGTGGCAACTTGCTCCGCCTGTCCGGATGGTTCCATCACGGCCAAGTCCGGCGATAATGATTCCGGCGACTCGTCGGCCAACTCGTCCGGCAGCAAGATCTTCACCGGCGCGCCACATTTGGGACAATCGCGGACCTGCCCGACCAAATGTCGTTTGGCGTTCAGGCTGCTGCCACAAGTGGGGCACTTGATCTGGATCATGATGGCGCTTTCTCGATGGATATTATCCGACCCGGGAGTTGGATTAAAATAAACCGGACCGTGGCGACGCCGACTAATCGCACTGTAATGGGTAACCTCAGGCACCGTCAATGTCCCCACGAGGCGGTAGCCTCGACTATGGCCCGTCCCAGGGAAACCTGAAACGTGGGGCAGGTTGCCAACCTGCCAGAAACGTGGCAAACTGGCAATCTGCCCCACACCGCTTCGCACGCGGTACAAGCCGGCAAGCCAGGGTGATTGCGGTATTTAAGTCGGTCTGATAATCTTTAGGAGCTACAAACCGAGATCGGACTTTTACGGGCGGCGAAAATCGGCTGCCTGTAGGCCCTGTAATCAACCGAAGCGCATACTTGGGAAATTGTTTGCAGCGACGACAAACACTTGGCAAGCGGCCCCCTTTGCAATAACATTTTTGGCAATAGCGTTTTGTAGTGAGGGTTTGCTTCAGTGGCGCATCTGGATCATCTGCCGGGAACATTCTTCGGGCCGTCCACGTTGGTGGAATTGTTGCGGCATCGTGCCCGTTGTCAGGCGAAGGATACTGCCTACACCATCCTGCTCGATGGTGAAAACGAGCGCTACGATTTGACTTACGAGGAATTGGATCGCCAGGCACGTGCCATTGGTGCCTGGCTGCAATTTCTGGATTTGGCGGGCGAGCGGGCGTTGTTGTTGTATCCGGCCGGGGCCGAGTTCATCGCCGCTTTTTTCGGCTGCCTATACGCGGGGGTCGTAGCGGTCCCGGTATATCCCCCTCGCCGTAATCGCTCGCTGGCTCGCATCCAGGCCATCGCCGACGACGCCGAAGCCAAGGTCGCGCTGACGACCGACGTGGTGCTCAACCGCGTCGAGCCGCTGATCGACGAAACGCCTCACTTGAAGCAGTTGACCTGGCTGGCCACCTGCCATGTTCCGGAGGGCATCGAGCGCGGCTGGAAGGCCCCCGACGCGCACGGCGATACGTTGGCCTTTTTGCAGTACACATCGGGCTCGACGGGGACGCCCAAGGGCGTGATGCTCAACCACGCCAACTTGGTTCACAATTCGGCGCTGATCGCCCACAGTTTTGAACACACCCGCTCCAGCTCGGGCGTTTTTTGGCTGCCCAGTTACCACGACATGGGGCTGATCGGCGGCATTTTGCAGCCGATGTACTTGGGGCGTCCCAACGTGTTGATGTCGCCGATGAGCTTTTTGCAGAAGCCGTACCGTTGGCTTTCGGCCATCTCGCGCTTCCGCGGCACCACCAGCGGCGGGCCGAACTTCGCGTACGATCTGTGCGTCGAAAAGATTACACCCGAACAGCGCAAGACCCTCGATCTGAGCAGTTGGAAAGTGGCCTTCAACGGTGCCGAGCCGATCCGGCCGGAAACCCTCGAGGCCTTTGTCGAAGCCTTCGAGCCGTGCGGTTTCCGCCGGGAAGCGTTTTATCCCTGTTACGGTCTGGCCGAGGCCACGTTGATCGTTTCCGGCGGCTATGCCTTCGAGCCCCCGGTCATCCGCAGCTTTGATGCCGAGTCCCTCAGCGCCGGAGAGGTTGTCGAAACGGAGCCAGACGCCGCCGTCGCCCGCGCGTTGGTCGGCTGCGGTCAGAACCTGCTCGACCAGAAGATCGTCATCGCCGATCCGGAAACCCTCACCCCGTGTCCGCCCGGCCGCATCGGCGAAATCTGGGTCAGTGGGCCGAGCGTCGCGCAAGGCTACTGGCGCCGCAGCGAAGCCACCGAGGCTACGTTCCGGGCGCGTTTGTGCGACACCGATGAAGGACCGTTCCTGCGGACCGGCGACCTGGGATTCGTGCAGGACGGCGAGTTGTTCGTCACCGGGCGGATCAAGGACCTGCTGATCGTGTACGGGGTGAACCACTACCCGCAGGACATTGAGTTCACCATGCAGCAGAGCCATCCCCGTTTACGGCGCGACTGCGGGGCGGCTTTCACCGTCGAAGTTAGCGGCAAGCAGGAACTGGTGCTCGTCCAGGAGATCGAGCACCACCGGCACGGGGGCTATCAGGAGGTGTTCAATGCCATTTGTCGGGCGGTGGGGGCCGAGCACGATTTGCACCCTTACGCCATCCTGCTGCTGAAGGCCGGCAGTATCCCTAAGACCTCCAGCGGAAAGATCCAGCGACACGCCTGCTGCCAGGGTTATTTCGCTGACTCGCTCAACGTGGTGGGACGATGGTCTGTGGCAGACGGCCGGGTGCCCGCAGCCACCGAGGCCGAAGCAGCACGGACTACGGAAGCAAAGCCCGAAAAGCGCCTGCCGGCACCCCCGATCGCCGCTCCCGCAACAGCGCCGTCCTCCAGGAATGGTCAGCGTCTGGCGATGAAAAAGCAGACGGTCGATTACGTCTTGGAAGAAATCCGCCGCGTGGCCCAGCAGCGTGCCGACGGGCTGACGCTCGACGCGCCGATTATCGAGACCGGCATGGATTCCTTGGAACGCATGGAAATCGTCGCCTCGCTCGAGGAGCGTTTCGGCGGCCGTTTGCCCGAAGAAATCCTCCCCGATCTGGAAACCGCCCGGCAACTCGCGGCAGCGGTAGAAAAGTACCTCGGCACCCAGCCGCGGCCGAGAACCCCTCGCCCCGCCGACCAGGAAGTCCCTCCCGCGTGCTATCGCCTCGCCGAGTTTCCCGAGTATGTGCGGCTGAAGCAGAGTCTCAACCTCCTGGAGAGTTCGGGCCTGCAGAGTCCCTATTTCAGCACTCACGAGGGGATTACCAACGATCGGGCCATGATCGGCGGCCGGCAGTACGTCAATTTCTGCAGCTACAACTACCTCGGCCTCTCCGGCGATCCCGCCGTGGCCAAGGGCGCCAAGGAGGCGATTGACCGCTACGGCACCAGTTCATCCGCCAGCCGCTTGGTCTCCGGCCAAAAAGTGGTGCACGTCGAGTTGGAGCGGACGCTGAGCGAGTTGCTGGGGACGGAAGACTGCGTGACCCTGACGGGCGGGCACGCTACCAACGAAACGGTCATCGGCCACCTGCTGGGCCCCGGCGATCTGATTTTGCACGACGCCCTGGCGCACAACAGTATCATCCAGGGATGCATTCTCTCCGGCGCGCGGCGCAGGCCGTTTGCGCACAACGATTGGCGGGCCGCCGATCTGCTGCTGGAGCAGTTCCGGCACGAGTACCGCCGCGTGCTGATCGTGATCGAAGGCGTCTACAGCATGGACGGCGACGTTCCCGAGCTCCCGGAATTCATCGAGGTCAAGCGCCGGCACCATGCCTTGCTGATGATCGACGAGGCCCATTCCATCGGCGTCTTGGGTTCCGGCGGCCGGGGGATCGGCGAGTTCTTCGGCGCACAGCGCAGCGACGTCGACATCTGGATGGGCACGCTGAGCAAGGCCTTGGGCAGCTCCGGCGGCTATATCGCCGGCTGCAAGGAACTAATCGAGTATTTAAGATATACCGCCCCGGGATTCGTGTTTTCGGGCGGATTGCCCCCCAGCGCGGCCGGCGCGGCACTGGCCGCTATCCGCCTGATGCAGAGCCAACCGGAACGTCTCGCCCGCTTGCGCGAGAACTCCGCATTGTTCCTTGGTCTGGCCAGATCGCACGGACTGAACACCGGCCACAGCAAGGCTACGCCCATCGTGCCGGTGATCTTGGGTAATTCGCTCCATTGTCTGCGGCTTTCCCGGGCGCTGTTTGCACGGGGCGTGAACGTGGCTCCGATCCTTCACCCGGCAGTCGAGGAGAGTGCCGCCCGCTTGCGATACTTTATCACTGCGCTGCACAACGAGGAGCAGATTCGTTATGCCGTCGACGCTACCGCCGAGGAGTTAGAAAAGATCGAGCCCAGCTACCTGGCCCGTACGCGGGAAGGCAGCACAGTCGCCAACTCAGCCGTGGTCCGGTAGCCGCAAAACAATGCAAAACGTTTTTGGACTTTTCTTTAGCCCAGGCGTTTACGCCTGGGACCGTGAAACGCGAGTATTCCCAGGCGTAAACGCCTGGGCTAAGGAAAAACGGCAGTTCAGCGGTCATCTGCGGAGGTTATTCTTCGGCCTGTCCTTACCGGCGTTTGGCCCCGTCGGCCCAAGAGATTCGCCGGCCGGCAACACGGTTGCACCGCCCATCATTGACTCGAGCCTGAATTTGTGTTGCCTCAGCAGGCCCAGCGGGATACAAAGAAAGCAGAGGAACCATTGCATCGATTTTTCTCGCTGATGGGGTGACGATTGTTAAGCGAACAAGAGATTGCGCGGAGTTGGCGAAGCCTCTTCCACCGCAGCGACTACAGCGAAGAAACCCTGGTGAAGGCAGAGGCACTGTTGGACGAATTGCGGCCGGAGAATCCGTTACGACACCGCTTGTGGGCTGAATTGGTCGAACTCCGGCGGCGGCAAACGCGGCAGACCGCACAGCGCTGATGGCGAAGCAGCCGCCCACCGTGGCGGACCTCAGCGATTCACGTCCACGCCCACGTAGATCCCGTGCACAAACACGTTCTCGTGGTTGTTCGATGTGTCGACTTGCATCGACGGGACCTGGTAGAGGATGGCGGTGCTCGCCCGAGCGATACTACCCAACCACATCCCCGTCCAGCCGACGCGCACATCGATGTTCCGCGTCAGCACATACCGCAGGTCGAAGCGCAGCTCGCCCACGCCGCTGAACTCGTCGGCCGTGTTGCAGTTGTTGAACTCGCTGCCCGCCCAGCCCACCGGCAGGGCCTGACCGTCCAACGCGAAGTTGTTGTTTGTCGGGTCGGCCATGTTCGTGCCCAGGAAGCCGTGCAGCCGGTAAGTCTGCCTGTTGTAGCCGGCCGTCAGCCGGGCCTCGCTCGAGAAGATCAGTCGGGTGAACTGCCTGAAGCACCGTCCGCCGAGCTGCGGGCCGACGATGTGGTTCTGCACCTGGTTGTGCCACTCGCTTTGGTCCAGAACGCCCCCCTGCCCAGCCACGTCGAACGTGTCGTCGAACTCCAGATACCGGGCACCGAGGAACCATTCGAAATGGCCGCCGTAGTGCAACGGCTTCAGTCGGTGGAGGTACGATAGTTCAACGTTCCAGAATTGCGTCTGGTTGCGCACCTGAAGGTTAGTAAAGGTCACCGGCAAATTGTCGCTGACCGCAACGTTGGCAATGATAGTGCCTGCGGAGGTTACGACATCGGCCACGCCGACCTGGCCAAATAGAAAATGATGCGTGGATTCTTCACCGGTCACTCGTGAAACCGCGTGAATGAACGATGGATCATCGAAATTCACGTCCGTGGTTCCCAACTCGAAGCCTTGGTTTTGATCCCGGAGCTTAAAAAGGCTCACCATCCAGCCGTGTCCGTCTTCGACCCGTCCGAATTCAATCCGCTCGCCTCCCACGAATTTGCTTGTCAGGCGACAGGTATTTTCGGCAGAAAAGAAGTCCCTCTGTTCAATTTGCGCGTAGAGACCTGGGGGAGAGTTGGCGTCATGGGCAATCTCGCTCACAAGCTCCGCGACGCGGCGCGTGCTCGGCGATCCAATGGGTACCGGCTGGGGCCGAGAGATCGACCAGTACAATTCATCGATGCTGAAGAAGTAGCCCTCGTGCGGCTGCGGGCCGCGCTCGTAGGGGCTGATTTCCGGCGGCGCGCCGAATTGAACACCTTGGAGATCCTGGGCGAAGGTCGGCACTGCCGCAAGCAACACCAACACACCCGTAGCCAGTCGTATCGTGGTGCGGTTTGGCGTCATCGCTTCAGTCCACCATGGATCGATGCCATCAGGCCGCGAAAATCACCGTGGCGCGAACAGTCGGTGCGCTGCTCGTGACGGTAGTATCGGCCGTGCCGGTCACGGTAGTTGAGTAAGAAAGGCAAACCTTGCCGAAAACGACGAGAAATCAGGCTGATTAGCGGGTTTTCCCTGGGCAAGCGGGAAGTCTGTATAAAATAGATAAAGTTCGACAGGGGTGGCAGAAGGTCGCAGAAACCTTTCAGATCAAGAACCCTTCAGATCAAATGGACAAGGTTCCTGGCACCGTACTGACCTCCAGACCTTCTCACACCCAACGTTCCCAAGCGGGAGCTTGGGAACGAGTTGACAAGGTGCATCTTTGTGCCTTTGTGCCTTTGTGCCTTTGTGCCTTTGTGCCTCTGTGCCTCTGTACCTTTGTGCCTTTGTGCCTCTGTGCCTCTGTGCCTCTGTGCCTTCCTTGACCCGCGGGCAAGAGCCCAAGAAAAATAGAGACGCCCGGTCAGCCGTGCCGGGCGTCTCTTTCTCGTCGTAGCAGAGCGGAAGATTGACGAAGCAATCGGAAGGCGCAACGGCCTTCGGCGTCTTACTTCTTCTTGGCCGCCTTCTTTTTGGCCGCCTTCTTCTTGGGCGCCTTCTTGGCTGCCTTCTTCTTGGGCGCCTTTTTAGCTGCCTTCTTCCGTGCTGCCTTTTTCTTGGCCACCTCACGTCCTCCTAATAGCGTTGTGGGCGATTTCCGCATCGTCAGTCGGGCTGGGGCCGAAACACGACGGGCCTATCGCCGCGGAAACAAGACAACGAACTCACCGACATCCTGTCACCGGCGCATCGCGCGCCGAAACAAGCCGCCGTTCGTTTCCAACATGCGTCGCACGCACCTCTCTCGTGAAGTCCATCTCCACGAAACTGCTCGCGACACTTCTCTATGATGGTAGCTATTCTAGAATTCTTTGCAAGTACAATTTTCGCTCTGGCCGACAGATTCTTTCGCGATGCGCGCCCCGATTTGCATCGGCTGAAGTGCGTCGCGGCCACATCTACAAACGCACTTCAGCGCGTTTTGTGCGCGGTGATGCGACTTTCTTTCGCAGTCATCCGCGGCGCGGCAATGCTGCCGCGCCGCGATGTGCAGATGACTTCTCAGATCGCATCAACATCGATCCAACGGTTCGCGCGACCACCGATCGACGTGCGCGCTGCGCGCTGCGCGCGTGCCCGCTGCGCACGCGCGCCGGTACGTTGCACATGGGTGCCAAGCATTCGGGCGCTGACACCACAGCCGCACTTCGGAGCAAGCGGCGACGCGATTCCGCAACTGCTTGATACAAAATGGGTTACGGCACAACTCTGTGGTTTCGTTTTGCCTGCTTGCGACTAGAGATTCCGATGCTTTCTCGCGGCGGTTGCGACGGCATGTTCTGATGCGTGCACATCGCACACGCGCGGCGGCGGTGGAAAGGTTTTCACAACACAAGTCGCGCTGCGCGCGCGCCGCGCGGCACGTTCACTGCTGACGGTTGCTGCCGCGTCGTTGATCGCAAAGTGATCGGCGCCGCGCGTTCTTCCGTAGCGTCAACACGCGTTGGCTTCGCCATGGCAGCCGCTGACTTCTCTGTGCGGTGATGACTCGCAGGAAAGCCTTGGTGTTGGGTTGCACTGGCGGGGGAAAATTTTTTTGCGGAGGAAAGATTTTCTGCCAAGACACTGCCTCAGGGAGAGATAACGGCACAAATTCGTCGCGCGGCGGCGAGAACAGAAAAGCTGCGAATCGAATCGGTAGCGCGCACTTCGGCACGCCCGAGAGAGAACCAAGAGCCGACGCGCGCCACTCGCGCCAATGCTACTACGGTTCCCGACCTGCTGCCCAGCGGCAACCGCGGCGGAGCAACTCGGCAACACTGGGCGTCTCGATCACCTTCACGTCGTGGCCCAGTGGCGTGTGAAACACGCGGCCTTTGCCGTAACTGAACACAAAGGCCATGGGATGGTCTTTCCCGGTCACTTTCGAGCGTGCCGTGGCCAGCACCTCGACTTCTCGGTGGCCTGTCAGGCAGGTGTAAAGCTCGTCGTCCACCTGAAAATCGTGCATGCCACGCGTGATCGGATGCTCGGGCTGGATGATCTGCACGGTAAACGGCCCGCGACGATCGTGCGAAGTCTTTCGATCCCACACCTTGCCGGCCAGATCGGCGAACTCGGGCCAGTCTTCAAACGCGCCGCAAGCGAAGTGAAACAGCACCAGCCCTTTACCCTGCTTAACAAAATTCACCAAATTCTCGCGTACGCGCTCCATTCGTGCCACGGGCTGATAGTTTTTGAAGTGCAGCAGCACCACGCCGTAGTCGAAGATCGCATCGGCGGCGAGAAACTCGGGATCTTCGACGATCCGCACATCGAATCGCTTGTCTTGTTCGAGCACCGTCCGGATGGCCGGCGCCGTTTGTTTCCAGTGGTGCCCGGGATGATCAACGCCCGTGACAATCAACACGCGGACGGCATCGGCAGGGAGTTTTTCCTGTGGGGCCGCCGAGAGCACGCTTACCGCAGTTGCGAGGCTGAGAATCAGGGAGTGCATGGCAGGTCTTTGGGTTCAGGATTCGGGGTTCGGGCTTGGGCGCTCGGAGTTATACGGTTTGTTGCGTATGTAAAGCCGCGACCAGTGGTCGCGGGCGTGGGATCAGATCAACCCGCGCAAAAACTCCACGCTGCGGCAGATGTTCTCATCGGAACCGTAGCATTCGATCGACACCACGCCGCTCCAGTGGGTTTGTTTCATATAGTCGATGCACTTTTTGATGTTTTCGGCGTTGACGCCGCCGCCGACGGGCACTTCGCTGGTGGCGATGCCCGTCTCTTCGCCGCGGGCCGCCGCCGCCAGAGCGGGGCTGACGTCCTTGATATGGGCGTGCGAGAGATACTTGCGGAGCCCTTGGAGGTACTCCAGCGGGTCCAGACCCGAGATGAAGGTGTTGCCGGTATCGAGGTTCAGTTGCAGGAACTCCGACTCGAAATGGCGAAACAGCCGCTCCATGAAGTCGACGTCGGTGGTGTACGGTCCATGGGGCTCGACGTTGATGATCACGCCGTAGTCTTCGGCCCAGGGAAGGCACTGCCGGTAATTATCGCAAGTGATACGAAAAACCTCGTCTCTATTAAAACCCTCGATCTCGAAGGCTCCATCGACGGTGTCGACCATCGGGCAGCCGAGTTCCGCGGCAAAGCGGATCGACTGCTGCACGTACTGCACGCCGAAGGCCGAGCCGTCGGGTCCCATCAAGGGAAAGGAGCCGTCGAGCTGCGAGATCTTCAGCCCCTTTTGCTCGCAGTAGCGACGCAAAGTTCGTGGATTCGATTGTAGCGAGATGGCCGGATCGTAGCCCATGGCCTGCACGAAGTATTGCCCGTGGATCACGGCGAATTCGAGGTGCTTCAGGCCGTATTTGACGGCCGCCTCGGCGGCGGTCTGGAAGTTGCCGCTTAAGGGGCGCCAGTTGTCGGTGTGCAGTCCCAACTCGATCATGTTCGCAGTCCTCCGCAGATGGAAAAATGTTAACGGCGGCGAGTCCGGCGGACGTGAGACAGCATAGGGGAATGCGTGTGCGACCGCAAGTGGCGCTCGCGTGGCATAGCGCTCACGGGGAAATTCGCTGTGTGCCACTGGCTCCGCCAGTGCTTTGACCGCGTGACGACTCAACTCCCGCAAACGACCGACCGGGGAATTTGCCGCCCGCTTCCGCTGTGCCATTCCCTGTTCGGCCCACGACACGATGGAACGTCAACCGTCGCCCAACACTGGCGAAGCCAGTGGCACACCGCAAAAGTGGCAACGGCCCTTCGCCGACTCCCACCCTCTCAATCTGTCAATTCTTCCCGCGTCGCGGGCCGTCGGACGCGAGCCGATTCTCGTTCCTCGAGTCGAGCTGCCACTGTGCATATTTGGCGACGAACTCTGGGTGTTGGTGACCCGCAATCAGCGAATTCGTCGAGTCCCGGCAGGTCGAGGTGAACTTCCGGCCGAACGGGTCCGTGTACTGAGCTAGGAGTTCCCCCTGCCGCTCTAGAAAACCGAGCGGAGCCTCGGCCGCGGCGGGAACCGCGGGAAACCTCGCCGAGTGTTCCAGGTCCCAATCGTGATTCTCTCCCGCACCAAATACGTCGACATTGATGGCGGTTCCCTTCCCTGCGTTCAGCATACGCCATTGGGACGCGTCGATGTTTCTAAAAACGATGACGGGTTGGACGCCCGCCTGGTATGTGGCCAAAAACTGTTCCTGTGTCGCATGCATCGTCGCTCTGAACCGCGCGCCCTGTTGAACATTTCCGGTTATCAGCCAGACAAGAGCCAGAAACGTGCCGACGCCACCAAGGAACTTCCCGATTTCGACGGCCGTCGTGGACGCGAACTCCGGCCAACGGAGAAGCAACAGGCAAACAAACAATGCGAAGACCAACCCAGTCACCGCCCATGCGATGCGGTGGCATCGCCGTTCTAGGCGTGCATCGTCACTTGCAATCATGTGCTCCTCCAGGATCATGATGGGAATTTGGGGCGAAATCGTGCGGACGTGGGCCCTTTAGGCCATTCTCAATTTAACTTGGATGCACCCCGTTGTAAACACGCGTTGCGTCGGAATCCGAGCACCGAGAACGACCCCAGGAGCCGCTCCGATCCCCGTGCCGGTTAACGCGCTTCATGCCACATTGCACGCAGCTCGAACTCATCGGCGGTCCTAACGCCAAACTTCTCGGCCAGCTTCCATGCGGCCTCAAGCACCCATTGCGCGTACCCTCCCCGGACACGCTTGGCGAGTTGCGACACGAATTCGGCCCGCGGGGTGCCCTCTAACGCCGCGATGAACAGGATCAGGTCTGCGGTGGCCCGCCCGAGCCAGCCGCAGGACCCAAGGCGCGCCAATGCTTCAGCCTCTTCGGCTAATGAGGCGAGATCGCAGCGATTAGTGAGGAAAATCACTGAACGGAGAGCGCTGTCTAACCGAAACCGCGCGTACCATCCAACTAGGTCCAGGTCGTCCGCACTGCGGAAGGCTGCCAAGTACATTGCCTGCTGATCGGGTGTTAGATCCTCGGCCTTCTCGATGTAGGGTTCAGGATGGGGCACCATGCGGCCAGCGATTCGCGAGGGGTTAAGCTTCGCGTCGATCGGCAGTAGCGGGGTGAAATGTGTACGTGCAAGAATCGCAAGCCGTTCACGTCGATCCGCTTCTACGCGGTTCGCCGTCCTTGTGACGCGCGACAGACTGGCCTTGTATCGCTTCTCGTCAATCGCTCCCAGCCTAAAAGCGTTTTCGACCTGTCTAACGCTTTCCAGGGCAAACTGCGGTCTGCGCGTGCCGGCGACGCATTCCTCGGCTTTGCGAACGAGTTCCACGCAGTAAGGTCCTTGCGGACCCACGCGAAATGCCTCGCGTGCTACCGCAAGCGACCTGGCCGCGCTTTCAGTGCGCCCCGCGGCGCAAAGGCGTATGGTAAGCCTGCATGCTTGCTCAAAAAGATCAAAAGTGCGCTGCTTGCGTTCCGCTTCCGGGTTGTCAATCAAAAACGGATTCTCTGGAACGTCCACTTTGGCCGGGCGCGGGGCGCGAACCGGGACAAGCTCCTCAAGGTAAGCGAATGCTTCCTCAATCGCCCACTCGTCGAGCGCGATGCCGAACAGCAATCGCCGAACCGTCCACAGGTAGGCTAATGCGTTCGTCGTCTCACCCGATGACCCAAGCGACTCCCCGTCCCCACCGACGATCGGCTCTGCGCCGGCCTCTTCTACGAGGAGTCGGTGGAGCATCTCAAACGCGCGATTCACCGCGATCATATCGTCATGCAAACCGCCGCGGTCAGGATGGCAACGAAGCGCGGCAGCCCGGTAGGCGGCACGAAGGTGCTCCACATCCCGACCGGCATCGTCTCCGAGAATCTTCATCCCTTTTGGCTCAACGCGTCGCACACGCTCGGCCGGAGACCCGGGGGCTTGCGCGCCCGGTGTTCGTTTCTCCTCACGGAGATTCGCCGTGATAAGGTGTTCGAGTAAAACGATCCCGGCGTCATCCGCGAGCGAGAGCACCCTCAGTAGGACGGCCCGAAACCTATCATGGAAGGCACGCCGCGCGTCCTTCGGTCGTTCGGAACTCTTGAGAGACCGGTAATAGGCTTCGTGCTCACGGGCGTCGAAAAACGCCCTGGCCGTGTCGTGACGCAGGTAGTCTAAGGGCGGTGGCGAAGGGCTCACCGAGCATGACGCGGCGGGCGCGCTTGCGCGTGCGCAGCCCGATATCTTCCCCGAGCGGTAAGAACAAGAATCCATTGGACTCGCCCGTTAATCCCTCCGCCCGCGGGAACGCTTTCTGCCCAGCGAACCGCAAGGTCGTGCAGCGCATGGCGGTCAGTGACCAGGGCTAGCAGAACGTTGACGTCACAAAGTGCCGGCACGCGCAGCATCCTCCTGCTGGGCCGTGGCTTCTTCAGCGGCTCGAACCTCGTCCCCGCCTAAGGTTCTCGGCCGGACGCTGTGGTGCAGCGGAAAGGCGATCCGCTGGTGGCTGCCCTTGTGCGTCTCGCCCAAGGCCGAACGCAACGCATGGGCCATCACGTCGTCCACCGGGATGCCTTCCCGGGCCGCCTTCGACTCCGCCTGTTGGTACAACTCATCGGGAATATCGACGGTCGTTCACATTGCTCCATTCTAAGCCGAACCGCTCGTCCGCGGCAAGACCCACGCTCCCCCGGCGTTATCCCGGCGTTTCCAGCGGGATTTCGGCCGCGGCTTCTTCCACGCTGCGCCGCGCCGCCCGCAGGCCGAACTGCCAGAACAGGGCGGGCCGCACGAGGAATTCCAAGAGCGTGCTGCTGGTGAGTCCGCCGATGATCACCGTGGCCACCGGGTAGAGGATTTCCTTGCCGGGCTGGCCGGCGGCCAGGGCCAGCGGCACCAGGCCGATGCCGGCGGTCAAGGCCGTCATCAGCACCGGCGCCAGCCGTTCCTTTCCGGCGCGGATGATCATCTCGCGCGAAAAGGTTTCGCCTTCATACTTTACCAGGTGCAGGTAGTGGTCCAGCAGCAGGATGCCGTTGCGGGTGGCGATGCCGCACAAGGAAATGAAGCCCACCATGCTGGCGATGGTCAAGGTTTGGCCGGTGAGTTTGATGGCGGCCACCGCGCCGATCAGGGCCATCGGCAGGGCGGCCATGATTTGCAGGGAGAAGTTGACGGAGCGGAACATCGTGAACAGCACCAGGAACATCCCCGCCAAGGAGACGCCGAACAGCACGCCGATCATCCGGGCGGCCGATTGCTGGCTTTGGAACTGCCCGCCGTACTCGATGAAATAGCCCGGCGGCAGTTTGTCTTGCAGCGGCTTGAGCCTGCGTTGGATGTCGTGGACAACATCCACCAGCCCCCGGCCGGCGATGTTGCACTGCAACACGATGCGGCGGCGGACCTGTTCGCGATTGATGGTGTTCGGTCCGCCGGCCGGATAAATGTTGGCCACCGAGGAAAGCGGCGTGGTGCCTCCCTCGGGCAGTTCCAGGGAGAGCCGCTTCATGGCCTCCAGGTTGTCGCGGAACGGATCGTCCAACCGCACGAACAGCTCAAACGCGCGTTGGCCCAGCAGCACCTCCGAGACGACCTTGCCGTGCATGGCTGTTTCGATGAAGCGGTTCACGTCGTCCGGCGTCAGGCCACGTTTGGCCAGTTGCGAGCGGTCCAGTTCAATTCTCAGTTGGGGAATGGTGATTTGAGGTTCGGGTATCAGGTCCTTGACGCCGGGGACGCCTTCCACAATGGTCTTCATCTCCTGCAATTTGGCCCGGAGCACGTCCAAATCGTCGCCATACAGTTTGATCGCCACTTGCGCCTGCACGCCGGAGAGCATGGCCGAAATGAGGTGCGCCAGCGGCTGCTCCACGCTGGTGACGATGCCGGGGATGTCGGCCATGGCCTGGCGGATCTCGTCGAGCACGGCTTCGCGGCTGCGCCCGCTGTGCGGATTGAAGTTGATGATGAACTCGGTCATGTTCACGCCGATGATGTGCTCGTCCAGTTCGGCCCGGCCGGTCCGGGCCACGAATCCTTCCACGCCCTCGATTTTCTGCAACCGCTGCTCGACCATTCGGGCAACCTCTTTGGACCGGCTGAGCGACGTGCCCGGCGGCAGCAGCACGTTCAACTGCGCCACGCCTTCGTCGAACGGCGGCATGAAATCGCTTTCCGTCCGCAGCAGGACCACCACGCTGAGGGCAACCGCCGCCGACGCAGCGACTAAAACCAGCTTGGGCAGCCTCAGGCTTCCGCCAATGACCCGGCCGGCCACCGCCTTCAGCCCGCGGAGCACGAACCCTTCGGTTTTTCGTTGGGTAATGCGAGCGTTGGGCAGCAGCCAGTAGCAGAGCACCGGCGTCACGGTCAGCGAAACCACCAGCGAGGCAAGGATCGAAACGATGTAGGCGACTGCCAAGGGAGTGAACAAACGCCCTTCCATCCCGCTGAGGGCAAAAAGCGGAATGAACACCAACACGATAATGATAGTGCTGAATACGATCGAGTTGCGAATCTCCGCGCTGCCTTGGAAGACGACCAACAGGGCCGGCTTGGGTTGGCTGCTCTGCCGGTTCTCGCGCAAGCGGCGGAAGATGTTCTCCACGTCGACGATGGCGTCATCGACCAATTCGCCGATCGCCACCGCCAGGCCGCCCAGCGTCATGGTGTTGATCGACATGCCGAACCAGCGAAAGACCAGTGCGGTGACGACGATCGACAGCGGAATGGCCGTCAGCGTGATCAGCGTGGTGCGGAAGTTCAGCAGGAAGATAAACAGGATGATCGCCACCAAAATGCCGCCGTCGCGCAAGGCCGCCACCACGTTGGCGATCGCCAGGTCGATGAACTGCTTCTGCTGGTACAGATCGGGCGCGACGCGAATATCCGCCGGCAGCGAGGGCTTGAGTTCTTCCAGGGCCGCGACGACCTGCTTGGTCAGCCGCCGCGTGTCGGTGCCGGGCTGCTTGTTCACGGTCAAGACCACGGCCGGACCGCCCGCGAACTCGCCCTGCTTCTGCCGCACGAACGCCGAGCTATCGCCCCGCTTGACTTGCGGCCCTTCGACGACTCGGGCGACCTGTCGCAGCAGGATCGGCCGCCGCTGGCGAATCTTCACCACCAATTCCCGCAAGTCTTCGATCGACTGGATTCGCCCCAGCGAGCGGACCAGGTACTCGTTGGGCCCTTGGGCGTCGAGATAACCGCCGGTCACATTGGTGTTGCACTTCTCGAGCGCCGTTTCGACCTCCTGCAGCGTCACGCCGTAGGTCAGCAAGTTGGCAGGATTGATGAGCACCTGAAACTGCTTGCGCTGGCCGCCCATGGTGGTCACTTGCGATACGCCCGGAATC
>Ga0315289_10003260_pt1 | contig 24636 bp, 22 predicted proteins | sample YL17G11_40_MG_FD_203452 | JGI IMG/M metagenome (GOLD analysis project Ga0315289, IMG submission 203452) | Sediment microbial communities from Yellowstone Lake, YNP, Wyoming, USA - YL17G11_40 | ecosystem: Environmental > Aquatic > Freshwater > Lake > Sediment | place: USA: Wyoming | collected...
ATTCGGAAATAGTGAGCGTCAGGCTGGTGACGTCGCGCTGTGATGCATCGAAACGCTCGATCGATTCCGCCGCGAGCTGCATCATTGCCTTATGGTAATTGGCCACGGCCACGGACCGCACCTGCGGCCCGGTGGTGAGCGTGGCCGCGGTCTTGACATAGCGGCCGTCCGCCTCTTTGCGGATGAATTTGAGATCGAGGAGCAGGCGCACCGACTTTTCGGCCTGCTGCGCGGTGATCGGCGGGACCACCATCTGGCCCAGGCGTTTGAAATCATCCACGAAATCAACGGCAGTCGACAGCTCGCGGATGACCGGATGATACCATGCGGAATAATATTCGAATTCCGACTCTTCGATCTGGCGCGCCGTTGACTGCTTTCGGTGCCGCATCATGCGGCCGAGGTAATGGTTCTTCTCATCAAGCGATTCGCTCTGGTTGAAAAAGACGAGGTGCTCGAAATAGTCGGCCTCTTTTTTATTCAGGCGGAGCGCCGTTACGAATTTGAAGACACTTTCCTTGGAAAGATTGCGTTTGCCGTCGATGATGAGCTTGAGGAAGTTGGGTGAGTTGAAGCCGGCTTTCTGGGAGAAGAGACGATACGAGTAGAAGGAATGCTCGCGCTTTTTCTCCTCATAATAGTCGTGGAGAAATTCGCGGTAGTTGAGATAGTCGAATATGGGCTTCATGGGTGGTTGATGGTTGATGCATAAAATGTACCATATTGCGGGAGGTTTGGCAAGTGGTTTGTGAATATAGTGTATTCTAATGTTTATTATAATAGTATATTAAATAGCATAACATATTGAATTATATATAGCTATTGATTACTATTCTTATCAATATATTTAGTATTGTGACTATTTTGTTTTGCATGTAGGGCGATGCTGATGCGGCTATTTTGAGATACACCATCCTGCCGGGCGCGCCTCATACCCCGGCCGTGCCTTCGCGCTCGTAAGCGGCAACGTCCCGGCGGGACATCCTATATTCCCAGCCCCTCCCGCAGCCGGTTCCGGACCCTCTCCCGGGCGTGCGGGTCCTTAAGCGCGGCCACGGCCATACGGGAAATGCTCTCAGCCCGCGCGGCATCCCTGAGATCATTGATTGCGATATCCAGCATGTCAAGATACGCCCGTATTTCCTGCGGATACTCGCGCACTATCTCATCGTAGGTCCCCAGCGCCTCCTCGAACTTTCCCTGAATGCGCCTGGCCCGCGACAGCAACCACCATGCCGCGGAAAAAGGGATTGCCGAAACGGCAATCCGCCATGTAAGAGTTTGGGACGGTGCTGATTTAATGATTTAGCGCAATGCTATGCTGTCGAGGAATCTGCTGGCCTTGCGGGAAATCCGATCGGCTGCCGGTTTTTCCGCGCCCGGAAATTGGCCTAAAACAGATAGTATTTGTTTTCTCACAGAAAACGGTATTTTTTTCCGCTATGGAAAGCTGGCATGGACACGGAGTATCTCCGGAACTTTGAACTCTCTTTCTGCGGTACCATGGGGGAATAATCAATTTATCGCGGTTGGCGACAGCGGCATGATACTTTCATCTCCTGATGGAATCACAGGGGACAGGCGGAACTCCGGCATGATGAACACCCTATGCGCAATACTATGCGGGGCTGGAAAGTTCGTTGCCGTCGGCGATTCCGGAACGATCCTCTCTTCACCAGACGGGACCACCTGGAAGTCAAGACAATCCGGTATTAATTCCACCATCCTGTCGATCGCGCGGGGCGATAGCCACTTTATTGCTCTTGCAAACGACGGCGTCCTTCTCACTTCGTTTGATGGGATCAACTGGACAAAACGCACAATAGCATACCCGCTTTCTTCCATACTTTGGGGCAATCATTATTATGTTGCCGCCGGATGGATGGGCACAATCGTGGTTTCCGAAGACGGGGTCAACTGGGCGCAACAGAAATCCGGCGCGAAGCAGAAATTGAATGATATAGCCTATGGGGACGGTCAATTCGTCGTAGTCGGCAATAACGAAATCATCCTGACGTTACCCGCGAAAACTTCCGTTGTGCCTGCATGGGACGGTGCTGATTTAGTGATTTAACGAAATACTATGCTGTCGAGCAAGCAATTCTCCTTGCGGAATCATTCGGGATACTGCTGAACCGCTGACTGATAGAAACCTGGCAATTGCCGCCACCGACATATCAAGCTGGCGATTGCCTAAAAAAGCGAGGATCTTTTTTCCCTTCGATGGTAAACCGGACCGTGTCCTCGCGAGGAACAGCTCCGGCGCAACGCCGAGTTTCTGCGCTACCATCATAGAAAGCTGCGGCAAACTCCATCCTTCCGCGGCAAACCGGGCCAGCTGCAGCTGTCGTTCCTTGACATTTTCAAGAGCGCGCTTGACGAATATCTGATCTCCTATGACCCAGCGCGCCGGATCCGAAGCATTCTGTCCGCTGTTGGTACATCGGCGGATCAGGTCCATCGCGGATTTGTCCGCGTTATCCAAACCCTCTTCTATAAAATAACGGTACTTCAATCGCGCATTCCCCGTGTCTTTACCAAATCGAAGCAATATCGTCCGCACGTCCTGAAACGCACATTTCTGGTTCCCCAGCAGCACACTGTGCCCCGTCCATTTGTACTTGTCAAGATCCGCCAATCCTTTGCACACACCTGCACGAACAGGATTCAAATGCACATACCGTATCATTTCCTCAATATAGCCCTGGTCCTGGCTTGCCAGCGATTTAAACCTGTCTTGAAACAGATAGCCGCGACGATGATATCGTTTGTTGTAGTATCCGGCGAATTTTGAATTCAGCGGTTTCATGAGGTGCGCCAAAGGCCGATCGGCTGTTCGAACAACCAGGTGGTAATGATTTGACATAAGCGCCCATGCATAACATTTACCCTCGCTCTTATCAAGAGCATTGCCGAGAAACCGCAAAAAAACCTCGCGATCTGGATTGTCACGGAAAATATCCATGCCATCCAGACCGCGGGCTAGTATATGGTGCAAGCACCCGGGAATGAAAATGCGCGCTTTCCTCGGCATAGTGCTAATATATATTAAGTCACTAAATCAGCACCGTCCCTAAATTAATGAATTGTTGCAATCACCGTATCTCAAACACCCCGTCCGTCACATCATAATACATTCCCGGTATATACTCGCGGACCTTGAGCTTGCAGGAATCCGATTCGGTGCCCGCGGATTTCTGCACGATCGCGCCCTGCGCCGCGTCGTATTCGCTCCAGTAAACGCTGTCGGGGATGTCGAGCGCGATGGCCGTGTCGCGGGTCGTCAGGTATGTCTCGTGGTCGCGCGGCAGCTCGTACCAGATTTTCCCGTTGTTCACCGAAAGCTCGAACACCGCCTGGATCACCAGGATGTCCGGCCGCGCGCGGATGAGCACTCGCAGGGAATCGGAACGGTCGTAGATCTCTCCCCCATTGGGGAACAGGATCCGGGGGTTCCCCGAATCGCCGGATGACGCGGGGAGCCTTCGGATGGCAAAGGCCGGCGACGTATCGGCAATGCCGGAACCGGCGGCAATGCGCAGGCGGCATTGTTCGCCGATTTCCGCGGCCGTCAATAATTCGGGGACGACCCATGCCCATCGCATGGTATCGCCGGAATCGATGCACACGCATGAGTCAAGCAACCGCCATGATACGCCGCTGTCGGTCGACGCTTCGATGCGCACATCGCGGAGGGCCGGCTGCGCGTTGTCAAAGCGGGCGGCCGCGATTACCGTATCGCCGCTGAAGAAGATTTCCCCGCCGGCGGGCGACAGCACCAGCGCGCGAGGCGCCCGCGTTGGCCCGGTATCTCCGCATTGAAACGCGGCGGCGGCGCACAGGGCGATCGCCCATGCATGTCGCATGCGACTGTTCATGGCGCGGGAAGAAGCAGCCGGGCCGATTGCCCGTCCTGGCCGCGGATGATGGCAAGGTACAGTGCATGGGCCGCGGGAAACCGGCGCGTTCCCGGTCTGCCGTCGCGACTTTCGATGCGGCCGATCGCCCGGCCGTCGACGCCGGCGATCACGGCGCAAAACGGCCGCCCCGAGGCGTTGCTGATTGTCAATCCCCCATCGCGCAGGACAACGCCGAAGCGGTCGCACGCGGACCGCGGCAACGCGCCGCGCCGCGCGCGCTGGTTCCCATCAAGCCAGAGATTGATATACTGGATGACCCCGGAATCCTCGAAAACCACGCGAACATACTGATTGGTATAGATATTCTGCGCAAAGCCCAATTGCGGCTCGATCTGTTCCGAAATCATGGTCACCCAATGTTTGTCGTTTGACCACTTGAACGCGCTCAGCACCATCGGCTGGGTCGCGGAATCGATGATCGTCAGGCTGGTGTCGGTCGTGCGCTGGAAAATGTAATAGGAACGGTGTCCTGCGCGGTTGATCATCAAGAGATCGCCGTCGGGAGAAAAAGTCGGATTGCAGGCGGCCTGCCGGCTTACCATCAGCTCTTTGCCGGTGGACCGGTTGTAGATCCAGACCTGGCTTTTATCTTTCCTGTAGGCGATCAGGTTGCCGCAGATATCGTTCCAGTCGGTGATCACCGAATCGAAATTGCAGGCCATTTCCGAAGCGCCGGTGTCATCCATCACATAGAGTTTGGTGTGGCGCCACGTGTTGTCGTAGGGAGAATCGCTGGAGGCAAACAGAATGCGATCCGGCGCTTTCCATGATTGCTTGTACCAGGCGGCATAGGAAAATGATTGGCGAGAGAACCGCTGCTTGTTGGCGCCATTCGTGTCCATGCGCCAGACCTCGCAATTCGTATCATCGGGACAGACGCGATAAAAAACATGACGGCCGTCGGAGGAGACCATGGGCCGCGGCAGCTGCGGCTCGGTATTGGCCGCCTGATACAGGACCTTCGCGTCCACCGTACCGGTACCGTCAAGAACATACTTCATGATTGCGCCATTGCGGCTGTACACCACGAATCCGGCGCCCAGGGAAGCCAGCGCCTGCTGCTCGACGGGCGAAGGAACAGCCGCCTTCGCCGCTGCGGCGATGCAGAAAATCATGACCGGGCGAAAGCGCATATGCATCCGCCGTGGAGACGGAATTTCGGAATTTCCGGAATGCCGGTCATGCACATTGCGTATACGATTAAAACAGCATGCTGCCTTATAGAAATCCCGCATACTAGTCCCCGTCATCCGCCGATGTTTCCGCGGCCGGTACGCTTTGGGGAAGTCCCATGTCGATGATGGCCTGCCTCACGCGCGCCGCCAGGACCGATTTGTCGCTGATGCCCTCCGCCGCCGCATCAATCGGTGTACCAATCCGGATTCGGGCATAGCCGGGCGTGATGCGTTTGCCTTTTTTCGACAGCACGGTCCGCGTGCCGTCAATGGCCACGGGCACGACGGGCAGCCCCGACTCCAGTGCCAGCGAAAAACTGCCGCGCTTGAATGGTCCCACGGCACCGTCGCTGCTTCGCGTGCCCTCGGGAAAGAGGACCAGGGAAATATCTTCGCGCTTAAGCCGCTCAATGGCCCGCGAAAACGATTCGCGCGCCTTGCGGGCATTGGAGCGGTCGATGGCGATATGCCCTAGCGCGCCAAGGCCCCAGCCGAAGAAAGGGATGAGGAACAATTCCCTTTTAGCAATAAACGTCAGCCGGTACGGCAGCACGGAAAAAAGCGCGGGAATATCGAGCTGGCTCTGATGGTTGGCGATGAAAATGTATTTCCGCTCCGCATCAAGCCGTTGCGCCCCCGATACGCTCAGGCGCAGGCCGCACGCGGCAACAATACACCGCAGCCAGAGCCTGCCGATGGCGTGCGCCGCCGGGCGGGAAAAAGCGCAGACGATAAATACGGGAATGCTCAGCACGATGCAGCTTATCGCCGCCCACAGGACCACAGCCACGGAACGGGCCATTGAGCCGCGGCGCGCTATGCCGCTGTTTTGCCCAGCCATACGTTCTCCTTGCCCAGACGGTCCCGCAGGATTTTAATCGTGGCGCCGCCGGGATTGATTCTGCAGGCGCGGGCGCGCACGCGGTATTCGTTGGATTCCTGCGTCATGAGGTGCAGGATGATCGCGCACTCGCCCGGCATTTTCGAGCATTCCGCCTGCAGTTCCTGGATGAAATCCTTCTCAAGAGCCTGCGTCCGAACGCGGACATGTACGCTCTTCGCCAGCTTTTCGCGGGAATCGACCAGCGACATGACGTTTTCGATGCGCACCTTGGGACTGGTCTCGCCTTCGCGCATCATCACCTGGCCGTGCGCCAGCACCATGGAGTCCGGGGCCAGGAGATGGCCGTACTTGGCAAAGGCGTCGCCGAAGGCGATGAGTTCCATGGAGCCGTCGAAATCCTCGAGTTTGATAAACGCCATGGGCCGCCCGTCGCGCTGCATGTGGCTGCGCAACGTGGTGATGAGCCCGCCCACGGTGACGTTGTCGCCGTCTTTGAGCTTCTTCAGCGCATCAGCGCGCATGGACGTCGACACGAAGCCGCGGACCTCGTCCTGGAAATGGTCGAGCGGATGGCCGCTCACGTAAAAATTCATAATCTCTTTTTCTTTTGCCAGCAGTTCGTTGTAGGGCCAGGGCGGAATGTCGGGAAGCTCGGGCTCGGGAATGTTGACCTCGGCCGTCGGGGTCTGCCCATCGGCAAACAGGCCGTCGAACAGGCTGGTCTGGCCCGTCAAACGGTCTTTCTGGAAGCCCGAACCGTATTCGATCGCCGCGTCGATGGCGGTAAAAAGCTGCGAACGCCGGCCTTTAAGCGAATCCAGGGCGCCGGCGTACACCATGGATTCCAGGGCCTTCTTATTGACCTGATGCACATCAACGGACCGGCACAGGTCGAAGATGCTCTCGAATTTTCCCTTGTGCCGGCGCGACTCCAGAATGGCTTCGGCGGCCTTGCCGACATTTTTTACGGCCTTAAGGCCGAGGCGGATATTGCCGGCCTCCACGCTGCATTCGATGTCGCTGCTGTTGATATCGGGCGGCAGGACCTTGATCCCCAGCCGCTGGGCCTCGTTTTTCATGATGAGAAACTCGTCCTGGTCGCCGAGCCATGAAGTCAAGTTCGCCGTCATGTATTCAAGCGGGTGATGCGCCTTGAGGTATGCCGCCTGATAGGCAACGTGCGCATAGACCGTGGCATGCGCTTTGTTAAAGCCGTATTCGGCGAACCTGGCCATCAACTGGTACACCTCTTCGGCCGATTTTGTATTGATACCTTTTTTGACGGCTCCGTCAATAAATTGCGTCCGCATTTTTTCCATGACGTCGGCCTGCTTTTTTCCCATGGCCTTGCGCAGCGTGTCCGCCTGTCCCATGGAAAAGCCGGCCATATCCCGCGCGATGCGCATCACCTGTTCCTGATACACGATCACCCCGTAGGTGACGTCCAGGATGCCGCTGAGCATGGGGTGAGGATACTCGACCTTTTCCTTGCCGTGCTTGCGGTGGATGAAGCTGTCGATGTTCTGCATGGGCCCCGGCCGGTAGAGCGCGGCCATGGCGATAAGGTCTTCGATGCGGTTCGGCTTGAGCTTCCGCAGATAATCCTGCATGCCCTGCGATTCGAACTGGAAAACGCCCGTGGTTTCGCCGCGGCCGAAGAGATCGTACGTTGCGGTGTCGCCCTCGGGCAGTTTCCATAAGTCAATATCAACGCCGTGGTCCTTTTTAATAAGGCGCAGCGTCTCCTGCAGCACCGTGAGCGTACGCAGGCCTAAAAAGTCCATTTTGATCAGGCCGGCCTTTTCGACCCAGTCCATGTCGAACTGCGTGGTAATGCTCGCGGAATTGGGCTGCTTGAAAAGCGGCGCCCAGTTGACAACCGGCCCGGGCGCGATGATCACGCCGCCCGCATGCATGCCCGCCTGGCGCACCAGCCCTTCGAGCGCGCGCGCATGCCGGAACAGCTCCTTGTACTGCGCGTTCCCTTCGATGGTCCGCGACAATTCGCCATTGGCCTTGATCGAATCGGCAAGGGTCTTTTCGGTCACCATGCCCGACAGCCGCACCGCGTCCGCAATCGGAACGCCCATGGCCCTGGCCACGTCTTTGACCACCATCTTCGCCATCATCCGGCCGAAATTGATGATCTGGCACACCGATTCGCGGCCGTATTTATTGACAACGTAGTCGATCACCTTGTAGCGGTCCTCGTCGGCAAAGTCGATGTCCGCGTCGGGCAGGGAGATGCGCTCCGGATTAAGAAACCGCTCAAAGATCAGGTCAAACCGGATGGGGTCTACATCGGTGATGCCGATGCAATGCGCCACAAGCGATCCCGCGGCCGAACCGCGGCAGCCCACCATGATGCCCATGTTCTTGGCTTTCAGGACGAAATCCCGTACGATCAGAAAATAGCCGGCGAATTTCATCTGGCATATGACCGACAGTTCGAATTCGAGACGCTCCGCATATGCCGCCGGCGCCCCACCATAGCGCGTCGCAAGGCCTTCGCGGGCAAGGCTTCGCAGATAGTTTTCCGTGCTGTCGAACCCGGCGGGCAGATCGGGTACGGGCAATACCGTGTTTTCCTTGACCGATACGCTGCATTGCTCGGCAATACGCAGGGTGTTGGCCAGCGCCTCGGGTTGATCGGGAAAAAGCTTGGCCATTTCCTGCGGCGACTTGAAATAGACCTGGTCGGTTGAAAACCGGTACCGGTCGGGATCGGCCATGGTGGTCTGGGTCTGGATGCAGAGCAGGATCTCATGCGACGGCGCGTCATTGGCGTTGAGATAATGGGCATCGTTGGTGACGATGAACGGCACGCCCAGTTCGTTGCCCAGTTTGATCATTTCATCAAACACGATCAGCTCTTCGTCAATGCCGTGGTTCTGCAGTTCGAAATAAAAATTGCCCTCGCCGAAAATCGACAGATATTCCTGCGCGATTTTTTTCGCCTCCTCGCGCCTTCCGTCTATGAGAGCGCGGGGCACGGCGCCGGCGATGCAGGCCGTGGAGCAGATAATTCCCGCGGAATGCGCGCGCAGCGATTCCATGTCGATGCGCGGCTTGTAATAGAAGCCTTCGGTGTAGCCGATGGTGGACAGCTTCATCAGATTTTTATAGCCGTCCCTGTTTTTCGCCAGCAGCAGCAGATGATAATTCGAGCGTTCGTCGCGTGTGGTGCTGCGGTCAAGCCGCGAACCCGGCGCCACATAGGCCTCAAATCCGATGACCGGCTTGATGCCGGCGGCCATGCATTTTTCGTAAAACTCGATGACGCCGAACATGCCGCCATGGTCGGTGATGGCAAGTGCCGGCATGCGGAATTCCACCGCGCGCTTTACCATATCGTCAATGCGAACGGCGCCGTCTAAAAAGCTGTATTCGGTATGATTGTGCAGATGGATGAAATTGCTCATCGTCTTCATGCGTGCAGGACCCCGATGGTATCAATCTGCTTCATGATGAATGTGCGCACGGTTCCGGACGGCTTTGTCTGGCCGATAAGCTGCGGTTCCGCTCCCTTCTGGTATGACTCCGGATGCAGCAGGTAGGCGCCGCGCCGGATGCCCGGGCTGCCGCGGTATTCGACCTTGACCTGATAGCCCATGAGTATTGCATAATCAAGCACATGGAACAGATCGTTGAGTTCCAGCTTTTTCATTTCGCTTGAATATTTTCCGCTGGGTGCACGCTCGGGCACGTCGGCGCCGCCCAGATCGCCGAAATCCGCGACCGGGCGGCGCACCGGCGCATACGCGGCAGGCGCACCGGCATCGCCGGCCGAAGGCGTATCCTGGGGCGTGCGGGGATCAAAACCCAGCGTCTGAAGCAGGTCCCATACCTGACGCTCCCGGCCCTTCTTCACTTTAAAGAAACTGTGGGCCGGCACCGGCTCAACGCACTGACGCAGGGGCGCATACGATATAAGCTGGGCGCTAATCGCCGCCTCCGCCGAAATCACAAAGGAGCCGCTGTCCACCGACAGCCGCGTAAACTCGCGGACCCACTCTTTGACCGTGGCCACGATGTTGCCGGGCGTCTGCCAGCGCGAAAGCTGCGACAGCAGCTCGTCGCCGCTGATGCCCTGCACCAGGGATTCGCAGATGGTCGCCCGCTCGATGGTCCCTTTATAGATTTTGTCCAGCGAGGAGATCGTGCCGATCCGTAAAAACCAGTAAAGATCCGGCGGCGACACTTCCTGAGGGATGATCGCCGCAAAATCGGGGGTCACCACAATGCTCCGGGTGGGGGCCGGCCCCGACGTGTTGTTGACGAATGCATCATAGTGCCGGCTGCGCGACAGGACCCCGGCCGCGCCGATCCTGAGTATGCCGGCCACGCCGGTGTAGGCGAGAAGTCGCGCAGCGTCAAGCGCCGCGTCGTCCGACCGGTTGGCGGTCATGTCGGCAATGCCCGCCGGCGGCCGGCCGGCGCCGACCAGCGACAGCAGCAGGTCTTCGCGGAGGCCTCCCAGTCGCTCCATGCAAAACCGGAGGAAATCGCGGTGCCAGGCGGCAAGCGGCGCCATCAGACGGGAATGAAGGACCTGGTGGTTGACGGCATATTTCCCATCGCGCTCATAGACGATCCCGGCGTCAAGGCAGTAATCGAGCAGCAACCCCAGACATTGGTGCGGCGCATGCGGCAGACCGGAAGGCACGTCATGCGCCGTTTCCGCAAACGCCTCAAGGGAGCTTTTTGCAAAGGTGTTTCCCTTTGTCAGGCGCACAATGTCATGGCCGGCCAGCACGGCCGCCATGACGCAATCATTCAGACAGTACCAGGGAAGATAATCGCGCGGCGCGTCGTCCGCCCCGGGCCGCCGGTGATTGCCGGCGAGCGTCTGCAGCAGATGCGGCTTGAGCGCATCGGCGAATTCATCAAACCCGAGATAATAGAGGCGGCCGCTGTCGTCGCGCGCCGGATACGCCAGAAAAGATTTCAGCAGTGGATCGCTGAAATTGCCGATAGCGGAGGCCGGCAGGCCGCTGCGTCCGGCCAGGTATGCCGCGGCGCAGCGTTTCCGGTCATCGGCCGAAAGTGCCGCAAAGCGGCCGGACAGCGCATCCGGCAATGCATGCCGGTGCGCAAGTTCCCGGCATGTGGTGGATGATACAATTTTGCGGCCCGTGCCGTTTCCACGAAGAAGATATTTAAAAACCAGCTCGTGCGGCAGGCTGCCGATGTATTCGAGGAATGTCAGTGTTTCGGAAGATATCACGGTGGATTAGTCGGATTTCTGATTACAGGAAAACGTACCGGGCATCCTAAAATATACCTTGTAACGCGCTGCTTCAATCATACCATTTCCGGATATTGCGCGGGAAAGCATCGGAGCGGGCACTGGGATCCGCCCATATTTTCCATCTTGCGCAATCAGATGCCATGAAATAATTTTCTCAAAACGGCCGGTGGAAACCGGCGGCTGCAATGCGCTATTGCCTCCGGGATAAAGCGCTTAAAAAGGGGTTGAAATTATCATCCGTAGCAGGTACAATACTATCAAATACAATATTCCCGGAAAAAAGCACGTAGTAGGCTCAGAACATTCAGAGGAGGGAAGGCGATGTTGATGCAGGAAGATTATGATGCCGATGAAATACTCCGCGATGATTTTGAAGCCGATGATCTGAATGCGGATGACGTCGACGAACTCAATTTTGAAGGCAAGGTATCGGGCGGGCTCGATGATCTGGCCGACGATATTGAAGACCCCACGGAACTTCTGGAGTAGCGCGCGGCCATGACCTGATCCCCCCTCCCCTGCCTGCTTGCGGAAAAGCCGCGAAGGTTCCTTCTCCATGCATGAGATGAGGGCTTATCGCGGTTTTTTTATCGGGCGCCGGCCGCCGGAAGCGCATAGATCACTCGCAGATATTTTGCCTGTTCCTCGATCTCTTTTTCGTCAACGTTCGCCGGGGACTGGCCGATCCCGGCCTCGCTGAGGAATCCCCGCACAAACGCCCAGTAGCGCGGATGGTTTTCGAACAAGGGCTTGACCGATACCATGGTCTGGGCGGCCGTTTCCGCCCGATCGGCCCGGATATACGCCATGCACAGCCCGATATAGGCCTCGATGTTGCCCGGCCCGGTTATCCGGATGCTCTCTTCAAAAGCGCGCAAGGCTTCGATCAGCTTTCCCGAAAGCAAAAACGACCGGCCGGCAAGGGCATGGATTTCCGGGCGCTGCGGCAGCTCCGCAAGGCCGCGCTGAGAAAGAGCAGGCGTCTCGGCGCCGCGGCCGTTTTCCCGCAGCAGGCGCTCCAGCCGCATATAGGTTTTGATGCGCGCCTCGCGGAAATCAACGCTCACATCCAGCGGCTTCTCTTTCATGTCAAGTATTTCACCAAGCACGTCGATGGCCTCCGCGTCGCGGCCGGCAAGGTCGAGGGCCACGGCCAGGCCGTAGAGCACGTCGGTGCGGTCGGGCTCCAGGGCAAGGGCGGCGCGGAAATGCCGTTCGGCCGCGGCGTAATCGCCAGCTTCCGTGTCGCCGGTACCAAGGCCCAGGTGCGCCTGGCTGGCGATGGACGGCATGATGATCTCGATGGAGCCCAGGTCGAGTACGTTTTGGTACCAGGCGCGCGCCTCCCCGGGTTTTCCGTAAATCCGGTAGGCGTCCGCGATTTCGATGGCCATCACGGGGTCCGGATCATCGCGGTCGTATTCGTCAAGAAGCATGGTGATATTGCGCTCGGCTTTTTTGCGCACGGCCTCGGCGTCGCCATACCCGTGGTGTTCGATGACCACGGCCTGCTGCTCGAGCAGAAGCCCGGCCCGCAGCGCCGACAGCGTGATCTGTTCGTGGATGCGCCGCTCGAAAAACACGTCGTCGCGCCGTGGAAACATGCGCGCCTGAACAAACGCCGAACCGGTGCCGCCGGGACGCTCGTTGCGCACGACAAACGCGAACACGCGGTCGGGGGATTCGCGGGTCAGGCGGCGCAGCGCTTCGATGGATTCGGCGGGCACCACATCGTCGGCATCGAGCCAGAGGATCCAGTCGCCCGTGGCGTGCTTGATGGAGATGTTGCGCGCGTCCGAAAAATCGTTTTTCCATTCGGTGTGCACCACCATGGCGCCATGCTCCCGCGCAATGGCCGCGGTGCGGTCGGTTGATCCGGTGTCCACCACCACGATCTCGTCCGCGGCGGGCTTGACGCTTGCGAGACAACGCGCCAGCACGGCCTCTTCATTCCTGACAATCATGCAGACGGAAAGCCGGTTGGCGCGCGCGGGCTGGTGTTGGGGCATGCGGAATTCCTCGTATTGGAAATGCGGATAGATCAAAATACTACCATGACGGCCGTATAATGTCGAACCGAAGGCCCCTTCCCAAAATTCGCACAAAACTTAAAGCGTTCCTCTAACTTCATCCGGCATAAAAATTCAGCCCCTGAATCTTTTTGCCGCGTCGCGGGCCCGGTTCGGCGCGGACGCAACGCAGAATCAACCCGTTATGCCGTGGCACGCCTCTTGCATTAATGATTCGCCGAACGGATTCGCGAAAGGACTCGCGCTCATGCAGGTGTTCAATATTCCACCTCCTGTTTCTTCTGCTTCCAACGCCAACGCCGAACGCGCTCGCTGGGCCGCCAGGGAGTTTGAATCGCTCTTTGCATCCATGCTCCTGCGTTCCATGCGCAGCACCGTCGGCGACGACCCGCTTGTCCCCCGCAGTTTCGGCAATGATGTGTATACCGAAATGCTCGACGACGAATACGCAAAACAGCTTGCGAACAACGGCTCTCTCGGCCTTTCGGACCTGATCCTTAGGCAGATGGGCGAAACCGGCGACGCGCCATCGGCCCTTGATGCGCTCAATGGGCTGCGCGCGCGGTCGTGGCAGTCCGATCCGCGGTTCGCGGCACAGCGGCTGTCCGCGCCCGATGCAAAGTCCCTGCGCGAACGGGTGTCCGCATGGGACAGCTTTATTGACGAAGCGAGCAAGCGCTACGGCGTGGACCGCGATCTGGTCGCTTCGGTGATCGCGCAGGAATCCGGCGGCAATCCCAACGCCGTGTCTCCCAAGGGCGCCAAAGGGCTCATGCAGCTGATGGACGGCACGGCGCGCGACCTGAACGTCACCAGGGTCTTTGACCCGCGCAGCAACATCATGGGCGGCACGCGCTACCTGCGCGAACTTCTTGACAAATTCAACAACGAGCGGCTGGCGCTGGCATCGTACAATGCCGGTCCGTCGGCCGTGGAACAGCACCAGGGAGTTCCTCCCTATGCCGAAACCCGGAATTACGTGGAACGCGTACTGTCGCTCCGCAAAAGTTTCGCGGCACAGGGCGATGAACAATAACCGGGAGGGATCATGAAAGAACAGGCGCAAAAACTGCGGTCCGTCCTCGAAACCGAGCTTGGCGCCCACGACCGGTTGCTGGCCGCGGCGCAGGCCATGAATGCGGCGCTCAAGGGCGGTCAGGTTGCCGAAGTAAAGCGCCACGCCGCACGTTATGACGAATTGACCGTGCAGATCGAGCGGCTCGAAGAGCAGCGGCTGGCCGTATGCGACGCCATTGCCCGGTCCGCGGGGCTTAACGGACATCCGAATCTTTCGGCCATCATCGCCGCACTGCCCGCGGAACATCGCAGCAACCTTGACAGCGTACGACTGGGCCTCAAGCGCGCCATCACCGGGCTCACAAAAGCCAACACCTCCAACCGGGTGCTGATCGAGTCGGCCTTGACAAACGTGGCGCAGATCATGGATGTGCTGACCAGGCCGGACACCCGGCTTGCGGGATATAAAAAGCACGGCGGCATGGACACCAGGCCCGTGCGCAAAACGCTCTTTAATCAAATAGCATAAAAGAGGAACTATGGCGGGACTCTTCTCAATTCTGCAGACCCAGACGCGCAGTCTATTCGCCTCACAACTCGGGATGGATGTGGCCGGCCAGAACATCTCCAACGCCGATATCGACGGCTATTCGCGCAAGCGGCTCAACATGACCGCCGATTACCGATTCGACGGTACCTTCGGCCAGATGGGTTTCGGGGTCAATGTCATCAATATCGAGCGCGTGCGCGACACGCTCATCGACCAGCAGATCCGGCGGCAGAACCACCAAGTGGGCGTGTATGAAGAGGCGGATAAAACCCTGGAGCAGATCGAAAACATCTTCCTGGAGCCGGGCGATACCGGCCTGCAGGCGTACATCGATAAATTTTTTGATGCCTGGCAGAACGTTGCCAATAATCCCGCCGATCTTTCGGCCCGCACCATGGTAAAGACCCAGGCCGAAATCCTGATTGAAGTGTTCCACAATGTGTCCGGCGAATTGCGCGATCTCAAACAGAACATCAACGCGAAGATCTCCAACGATGTCGCGCGCGTCAACGAAATATCCAAAGAAGTGTATAATCTGAACCTTGAAATCGGCACGGTGGAGGTGGGCAACCAGCACGCCAACGACAGCCGCGACAAACGCGACAAGCTGCTCAAGGAGCTGGCCAAGCTCATCGATATCGACACGATCGAAAACGACCAGGGCCAGATTTCGGTCACCTCGGCCGGCAATATGCTGGTATCGCCGGCGGGCTATCGCCTGCTGGAAACCACCACAACCGCGTTCCCCCAGCCCGACGGCACGCAGGAGAACAACATCGGGATCCGCTTCCAGGATTCCAAGCGCGTCTACACACCGCTCAGTGGCGCCATTTCCGGGCTCTACCAGTGCCGCGACGTGATCATCCCCGACTACGAAGCCAGGCTTGACACACTCGCAAAGACCATGGCGGAAAAAATAAATGAGATCCACGAAAGCGGCTATAATCTGTATGGCTATTCGGGAAACGCATTCTTCGATCCGCGCGTGACCGGCGCCTCCGACATCAATCTGTCGGCGGAGGTCCTGCAGGACGTTCAGAACATCGCCGCGGCCACGGGCGGCGAGGCCAACTACGCAACACCCAATGTCTTTGCCGCCGGCGCGCTCGATTTCGGCAATGTGCAGGCGCTTTCGAAAACCAACACCCTTCCGCCCGCGGGGACCGACGTGGCTCGCAACACAATCCATGGTTCGCTTACGCTCACGGCCACACTTGCGGGCGTTACCACAACGCTTCGGGAAAACATCGATTACCATGTTGATTATGTCAATGGCACGGTGCAGATGCTCCATGCCGGCTACAATGGCGCGCAGATGACCGCCACGTTCCAGTATCGCAGCGGCGGCTTCAAGGGCCAGGGTGACAACGCCAATGCCGTGGCCATCGCCCAGCTGCGCGACGCTCTCACCATGGAGCCCGACCCCATCGGCAACCCGACGAACACTTTTTCGCAGTACTATGGCGCATTCATCGGCAAGCTGGGGCTCAACCGCAGCGAGGCGCAATCGAACCTGGAAACACGGAATTTTCTTGTGGACCAGTATGAACGGCACCAGGATTCGCTGGCGGGCGTATCGCTTGACGAAGAGATGGCGGACATCGTGAAATTCCAGCACACCTATCAGGCGTCCGCGCGCGTGATCAGCACGTGCAGCCAGATGCTTGATGTTTTAATGAATATGGCGGCATAGCGGATGATGACGTGCAAGCAACGGGGCGCCAACCCGCCCTATCGGAGGAGTATGAGTAAGAGTACGAGCAAGAGTACGAAGAAAGAGGGATTCCGATGCGAATAACGATGCGGCAGCTCAATAAAGACATGCAGTATGTCCTTGCCGACCGGCATGGGGATTTGGCGCATTTGCAGGAGGTGCTTTCCACCGGCAAGCGCCTGATGCGGCCGTCCGACGACCCCGTGGACGTGGCCAACGACCTGCAGCTGCGCACGCGCGGCGTGCAGCAGCTCCAATTCAAGGACAATCTCAATGACGGCCTTGCTTTCATGAGCATCACCGACACGGCCATGGGCAGCATGAATGATCTCTTCCAGCGCCTGCGGGAACTATCGATCCAGGGATCGACGGACACGATCACCGGCAAAGAACGCTCGTATATACTCAAAGAAGTGGACCAGCTTTTCCGCCAGCTGATAACGATTGTCAATACCACCTATAAAGGCGACTATATCTTCGGCGGAACGCAGACGAAGATCCAGCCCCTGCCGGTCAAATCGTCCGCCGGGGGCGATCCGCTCAACTATTCGCAGCTTGCCATGGCCTGGTACAACGGCGCCGCGGGCGGCGTGGGAGTGCCCGCGCAGCTGCGCAATGCCTTTACCGGTGAAAATATCACCCAGCTGGCGCCCGGTTCCTTCCGGATGAGCGTAGCCGGCGTGGATTACGTGGAAAACCGCGACTATACGGTTGATTATGTCAACGGCACCGTCACGCCCCTGGTGCCGGCGCTGGCCGCCGACGTGTCGGACGCCGGATTGTTCGCCGGGCCGAATTACGCCGCGACCGGGTTCACCATCGCCTTTGAGTATGTTTCGCACGGCCGCGACGTCTACGGCGACCCGGTATCTAGTACCGGCGATGTTTTGCGGGAGGTTGAAAGCGGCACGGTCATGCCGGTCAATATTCCGCTTGACGAACTGCTGCGCGACCCGGACACCGGCATTGACATGGTGAACACCGTGGTGCGCCTGGGGCAGGGCCTTGTGCAGAACAACCGCGGCGCCATAGAAAACGCGATCAATGAAATCGATACGGTATTCAAAACCATTCTGTCGTCGCAGACCAAAAACGGCGCGCGCATCAACCGGTTCGATACCACGCTGGCCCGCAACGAGACGCAGCATATCGAAACAACGCGCCTCCAGGCGAATATCGAAGACGCCGATTTTGCCGAAACCGCAAGCCAGTTCTCTCTGCTGGAGACCGTGTATAACGCCGCTCTCAAATCGACGTCCTACGTGATCCAGCCGACGCTGGTAGATTTTCTCTAGCGAGAAGGTAACTTTTGCCGCATGAGAACGGTGACCTGCGGCAGAAGTTGAAGAAAGCAGCGAACATACCACAACGGATTGCTTGGCACGCGCTTTGCAAATATAGACAACCAGCAGGGATGCGAGACAGGTCAGGATGACCGCAGCTTAAACGTCTGGTTTGCGTACCGGCTGCAGGGACGCACCATCTGATCCAAAGGAGGGTCGTATGCCTCGTATCAATCACAACATTCCCGCAATGACAACGACCGGCGCCATTCACCAGGTCGAAGTCCGCCTGTCCAAGTCGCTGGAAAAGCTGTCCACGGGTCTGCGCATCAACCGCGCCGCCGACGACGCCGCCGGCCTGAGCGTGTCGGAACAGCTGCGCACCCAGGTCCGCGGTCTGGCCATGGGCATCCGCAATGCCCAGGACGGCATGTCGCTTTTAAACATCGCCGAAGGCGCGCTGATCGAAATGGAGAACATGCTCCAGAGAATGCGCGAGCTGTCAATCGAGGCGGCCAACGATACGCTCACGTCCAAGGAAAGGGCCTATATCGAGGTGGAGTTCGACCAGCTTCGCGACGAACTCGACCGCATCGCCAATGCCACGCAATTCAACAGCCAGAAGCTGCTCAACGGCACCGCGCCCTGGTCCACCGGCGGCGTTATCCATGTCGGACCGAACAACAATGCCGGCGGCACGGACGTCATCCTGATCACCATCGGCGCAATCACCACCACCGGCATGCGGATCGCCACCACCAATAACGTATACGTGACCACCCAGGCCATGGCCACGACCGCCATTTCGGCCCTGGATGTGGCCCTGGACAGCGTCAACCGCCTGCGCGCCGACCTTGGCGCCAAGACCAACCGTCTGGAACATGCACTGATCAACCAGTCGAACCAGGAACAGAACATGACAGCCGCCGAATCGGTGATCCGCGATACCGACTTTGCAACGGAAACCACCGAGTTCACGCGGAACCAGATTATCCAGCAATCGTCAACGGCGATGCTGGCGCAGGCCAATGCGATTCCGCAGAGCGTGCTCAGCCTGCTTAAATAGCGGTATGCGATTGTTTTTCGTCAAGCGCCCCGCATTCCGCCGGGACGCTTGACTCTCTTTCGGCGATAAACCATATTACGTGCGTCGGTTTCTTTTTACTTTAACCGCCGGAGTCGCGGCTGTATGGCTGATTTTTTCAAGGACCTGGTCTATTCCCCAAACGACGTCATCACCTTTCCGGCCGGCATTCCGGGCTTCGAAAAAAACACACAGTATGTGCTGGTGCGTCAACCCGCCTACGCGCCCTTTGAGTGGCTGGCCTGCGTCGACGGGACCCGGCTGCGGTTCGCCATGGTGAACCCCTTGCTTTTTATTCCGGATTACGCGCCGAAGATGACCAAAGAACATATCGAAGACCTGCGCATCAGCAAACCCGAAGACCTTCTTCTCTATGTCATCGTCACCATCCGCGAAAACCCGGGCGAGTCAACGGCCAACCTTGTAGGGCCGGTGCTGATCAACAAAACCACCCGCGTCGGCAAGCAGGTCATCATCGAAGACGACCGCTACGGCACCCAGGAACCGATCCTCAGAAAGAAATAGATCATGCTCGTTCTTACCCGTAAACTGGGCGAATCCATCCGGATCGGCGATACGATCATCGTCAAGGTCGTGGAACTCGACAGCCGGCACGTGAAGCTGGGCATCGAAGCGCCCAAGCACATCGCCGTCAACCGCGAAGAGATCTACGAACGGATCCAGAAAGAGAACCGGGCCGCATCCGAGTCCAAAGACGCCAATGTTCAAAATATTGCGTCGGCACTGCGGGACAAGAACGCATAACCGCTTTGGATTAGCCGCCTTCGCTCAATAAGGAAAAAAATTCCGTTTCCGGCAGATTATCCCGCACCGCTCTCCGGCCATCTCTGATCCATCACGTTGATTATCAATGGCTTAGTGCCGATCCCGCATCTGGCGCGGCATTTGCATTCTATTCTGATAACAATCAAAAACCTGCGGCAAAACATCAAGTAATGGAGGATAGCGCCATGGAACAATGCGATGTCTATACCCGGCAGCGCGGCATATCGATCGGCGATGTATCAAAAATCTGCCAGGTCCCCGCGTATACGATCCGCTATTGGGAAAAAGAATTCAACTCCTATCTCGTCCCCAGCCGCACGCAGGGAAAGCAGCGGCGCTATGCAGAGCAGGACATCCGGAAGCTTCTGGAAATAAAAAAGTTATTGTGGACCAGCAAATTCACCATCCAGGGAGCACGCATGATGCTCGACGGGTCATTGCCCTCCGAGCTTTTCTCCATGAACAGCAGCAATTGACTTCCCATAGAAAGCGGCGAACATGAACAGAATCAGACACGTCAATCGTCCGCCGGAACAGGCCGATATCATGCACCGCCTGGCCGGTCTTCGCGTCGAACATCTTGACAATTCTATGCGTTTTGAGGAATACTGCTATCACGCCGCAACGCTCTACCTGGAACTGGAAAAGCCGTTGCGCGCCCTGCGGCTGCTTAAAAGGCTCAATGCCGGATATGCCCCGGCCATCTGTCTTCCGCCGGTATCGGCGCTTCTCGAACGCGCCACAGCGCGCATCAGTTTCCCCTATCCGCTCTGCACCGTGAATATGATAGCGCGGGACGAGGAAAAAAACATCGGCCCTGCGCTGGATTCGATCGACGCGATCGCGGACGAAATCGTCGTGTGCGACACCGGCTCCGCCGACGCCACCGTGCGCGTCGCCGGCCTTTACGGCGCGCGGATCATCGATGCGCCCTGGACCGGCAGCTTTTCCGATGCCCGCAACCGCGCCATCGCCGCCAGCACGGGCGACTGGATCTTCTGGATGGATGCCGACGACCGGCTCGATGCTTCGTGTGCGGCCGACTGCGTGCGTCTGTGGCGCACGGCCCGTCCCCACGCGGCCCAGTTCTGTATTGTCAACAACCGTCCGGACGGAACGTCCCCCCGGTTTCTGCAGGCGCGGCTTTTCCCCCGCCGCGAAGGCGTGCGGTTCGAGCGGCGCGTGCACGAGCAGGTGGTGATCAGCGCCCTGCGCGCCGGATTCCCTCTGATCAACCATGAAAACATCCGCATCAATCATGCGGGATACGCCGATGGTCCGTTGCTGCGCGTCAAGGCCGGCCGCAATCTGCCCATGATCGAGGCCGACCTCACGGACAATCCGGGTGACCCGGTTCTGCTGATCGGGAAAGGCGATTGCCACGCGCTGCTGGGCGATTTCCCGCAGGCCATGGCAGCGTATCGCGAGGTTGTCAACAACGATCGCAACTTTTTCCGTCAGAGCGATGTCTATATCCAGACGCATTACCAGCTGGCGCAGGTCTACCGCGCAAACCATGACAGCATCGAAGCCAAGCGGTACCTGCTGCGCTGCCTGTATCTGGATCCGCAGCACATCGCGGCGGCGCTCCTGCTGGGAGAACTCTATCTCGACGAACGCGACCTCAAACGCGCCATGTTCTTTTTTGTCAAAGCCGCGCAGGAACAGCCGGCTCTGCGCACCACGGCTATTGACACGGGTATGGTGAAAATGAAGGCGCTGTCGCGGCTGGCCGGCATCCTGCTTGACTGGAAGAAATATAAAGAGGCCGAAGAGCTTCTTGCCAATGCGCTGGCCCTGTATCCCGATACCGTCGATTTTTATTCGCAGATGGGCCGCGCCGTCATGGCCCAGGGCCGGCCGATTGATGCAACCCGGTATTTCGGCTGTTCAGCGCAAAAATGCCCAGCAGGCAATCCCGTGGCATATCAGGGCCTTGCCAGCATCTATGTGGCACTCGGCGACCTGCGGAAAACCGCCGACATTCTGACGCAGGCTCTGGAAAACAACTCGGCTTCACCCGAAATCTATGCGCTTCTCGGTAATGCGCTTTTTGAACTGAACGATCCGGCCCGTGCTCTCGATGCGTTCGAACATGTGCTGGATAGCAAAGCCATGATTGTAAGCGAATCCCTGCTATGGCGAGCGACGTCATGCGCACTGGATATGCTGGATATTCGCCGCGCCAAAACGCTCTTGGAAAGAATCCTTGATCGGAATCCCGAAGATCACAGGGCGCAAGAGGTGTTTCAGAAAATCGAGATAGTAGAAACATAGCGGCAACATATTGATTTAATATGGAATACGGGTTTTTTTCAGGTATTTGATTAATCGCTCAACTTCGGCCCGTTTTTTTCCGATAGATACTATAAAGGCAGGCAGAATATGAATCAGATGAAAGAAGAAATGATCAGACGCGCTCAGGAAACCTATCGCGAAATCCTGCCCTGCACTACAAAAAAAGACCTTACTGATTGCTTCACTACGGAAGAAGGCAGGATCTGTTTCTGGTTCAATACCGCGGATAAAACCACCCACATGATCACGGCCAAGATCTGATTTCCCGGCTGGAAAAACCCTGATTCCCGCAACGCATGTGCAGGCAGCGATCCTGTTCGCAGCGTCGGCGGATTTCCATATGCTATTTTCATAGCGGCGGGAGAGCATACGGTCCGCGGGAATTCCATCAATGAAAAGAAACATCAGCAGAAAAGCGAAATTGCCGTCCCGACGCTCGCCGCTGAACAAGCAGTTCGAGCGGATCACGGCAATGATCCGCTTGGCGCGCCATGCCGCATTCCGCACCGTCAATGCAACGATTATCGAGCTGTATTGGAACATCGGCGCGCATATCAGTAAAAAGCTCGATAGCGCCCAGTGGGGTGAAAGCGTGGTGACCGAACTGGCCAACTATCTGCACCTGACGCTTCCCGACCCACGCGGGTTTTCCGATAAAAATCTCTGGCGCATGAAGCAGTTTTATGAAACCTACCGCCAGAACACAAAACTCTCAACACTGTTGAGAGAATTGCCCTGGTCCAGCCATTTGCATATATTATCAAAAACAAAATCGGGGGAGGAACGCGAGTTTTATCTCCGGCTGGCGATCCGCGACCACTATACCGTCCGGGAACTCGAGGAGAGCATCGATGGCGGCCTTTTTGAGCGCACCATAGTGCACCCGCCAAAACTCTCAACATCGTTGAGAGAAATGCATCCGCAGATCGAATCGATGTTTCGGGACCGGTACCTGCTTGACTTCCTGCATCTTCCCGAGGAATATTCCGAGGCGGACCTCCGCACGGCGATTATCCGGGAACTGAAGCGGTTTGTCCTCGAGTGCGGCCGCGATTTCACGTTTGTCGGAGAAGAATACCGCGTCCAGGTGGGAATGACCGACCGTTCTGTCGACCTGCTTTTTTACAATCGGGAACTTCAATGCTTAGTCGCTGTCGAACTTAAAATCGAGGCATTCAAGCCGGAGCACCTCGGCAAGCTGAGTTTTTACCTCGAGGCGCTGGACCGGAAGGTCAAGAAGCCGCACGAAAAGCCCAGCGTGGGCATCATCTTGTGCAAAAGTAAAGACGAGGAAGTCGTGGAATACGCCCTCAGCAGGACCTTATCGCCGGCGGCCGTTGCCGAATATCGCACGAAGCTTCCCGGAAAACGGATGCTCCAGGATAAGCTCCGTGAATTCTTCAATTCCTCGGTGCGGGAAATAGGTGCAGCATATGAAGGTCGCCGTGCATAATCGAAAAGACCCCGCGGCGAACAACGCCGCCCGCCCCCTCGCCCTCACTATGGGCGATCCGGCGGGCATCGGCCCGGAAATCGCGCTCAAGGCTTTGACATCCGGTGATCTCCCGCCGGACTGCCGCATCATCGTCATCGGCGACCTCTCCGTGCTTGAGCAGGCCGCAGGATTCGTCGGGCGACCGGCGCGCATCCATGCCGTGTCGTCCGCGGCGGAGCATCGTGACGGTTTTGTCAACGTGCTGGACATGCGATGCATTGCGCCGGCCGATTTCACCATGGGCGTTGTTTCGGCGAAATGCGGCAAAGCAGCGTATGCGTATATTCTCAAGGCCATCGAACTGGCAAAGGCCGGGTTAGTCGCCGGTGTGGTCACCAATCCCATCAACAAGGAAGCGCTCAGGGCAGCGGGTATCGATTATCCGGGGCATACCGAAATCTTTGCCCATGAGACCGGGGTGACCGATTATTCAATGGTCTTCCAGCTCGATGCGGTCGCCGTGGCGCATGTGACCACGCATTGCTCGCTGCGCCAGGCCATCGACCTTATTACCACCGACCGCGTGGTGCGAAAGACCCGCCTGCTCGACGCCACGCTGCGGCGGATGCTTGACGGGCGCGCTCCGGCCATCGCCGTGGGCGGCCTGAACCCCCACGCGGGGGAAAACGGCCTGTTCGGCGACGAGGAGATCTCGCGTATCATGCCTGCCGTCAAGCTGGCGCGCGCCGAGGGCATCAATGTTTCCGGACCGTTTCCGCCCGACACCGTGTTCATGCGCGCATTCAAGGGAGAATTCGACGGCGTGGTGGCCATGCTGCACGATCACGGCTTTGTGGCCCTGAAGTCGCGTGATTTCGAAAATGGGGTGAATATAACCGTGGGTCTGCCGATCGTACGCACCTCGGTGGGTCATGGCACGGCATTCGATATCGCCGGCGCCGGCGCAGCGTCGGAAAAAAGCCTGCTGGCGGCGATACGGGCTGCTCGGAAGCTTAGCGCTCTGCGCTAAGCTTCCGCCTCATGCCGGTTTTCCGGTTTATCAGAAATCAATCAATTCCACATCAAATATCAGCGTGGCATTGGACGGTATCGGGCCCATGCCGCTCTCACCATACCCGAGCGATGGCGGGATGATCAGCCGCCGCTTTTCGCCTTTCCGCATGCCCAGGAACGCCTCGTCCCATCCGGCGATCACCATGCCCATGCCCACATTGAACGCAAACGGCTG
>Ga0315289_10003262_pt1 | contig 24631 bp, 25 predicted proteins | sample YL17G11_40_MG_FD_203452 | JGI IMG/M metagenome (GOLD analysis project Ga0315289, IMG submission 203452) | Sediment microbial communities from Yellowstone Lake, YNP, Wyoming, USA - YL17G11_40 | ecosystem: Environmental > Aquatic > Freshwater > Lake > Sediment | place: USA: Wyoming | collected...
GGCGGCTTTTTCGGCGTCATGAGTTGAAGCGATGACGTTGTATCCTTTGCTTGCGAACCCGACGGCGGTACATAAGCCGACGTAGCCTATGCCTAGGACAGATATGTTTGGTTTTTTCAAGTCCAACTCCTCAAATCAATATTATGATTCAGTTTCAATCTTTACATTAAATATATATTAGTTATGCATAAAAGTTTAGGGAAGACGATGTAATGATTCGTAAAGTTGTGATTCCAGCTGCGGGTTTGGGAACGCGTTTGTTCCCAGCGACTAAGGAGCAGCCTAAGGAGATGCTGCCGATTTTTTCTACAACGGCCGATGGTGATGTGTCTGTGAAGCCTGTGGTGCAGATGGTTTTTGAGCAGTTGTATGATGCTGGGCTCAGGGAGTTCTGTTACGTTGTTGGACGGGGAAAACGAGGCATAGAGGATCATTTCACTCCCGATTCTAATTTCGTCAGACTGCTTGAAGGTATGGGTAAGAATGGTCAGGCTGCGGAGCTGGAGGGTTTTTACGAAAAACTCAGGGCTTCAACCATTATGTGGGTTAATCAGCCTGAGCCTAAGGGGTTTGGCGACGCTGTGTTGATGGCTCAGCCTTTTGTGCAGAACGAGCGGTGCTTGGTGCATGCTGGTGACAGCTGCATAATCTCGAAGGATATGGATTATATTAAGAAGTTGCTTGGTGCGTATGAACGGTTTAATGCTGACGCAGCGTTTATTGTGCTGGAGATTGAGAATCCACGGGAGTATGGGATTATTGAAGGTGACGAGGTGGAAACGGGGATTTACAGGGTGAAAGCTGCGGTGGAGAAGCCTGAGAAGCCGGCAACTAATTTGGCGATTATGGCTATGTATGTTTTTCAACCGGTTATTTTTAAGGCGCTAGAAGCAACTGAGCCTGGGAGAGGTGGGGAAATTCAGTTGACGGATGCTATTCAGAAGCTTATTGATTGGGGTTTGAACGTGTACGCAGTTAAGTTGGATGATAATTATGCGCATTTGGACATAGGCAGCCCTGAAAGATATTGGGACGCGCTCGCCTTGTCTTATCAACGTTTTTGCAGGAGGCCTACGTGATGATAGATGAGACGATCCTTGAAGATATTGAAAAAATAAAGAGTGATTTGAAAGGGGTGGGGTTTGCAGGAAAAAAAGTGTTGGTTACTGGAGGCGCAGGATTTATTGGCAGCTGGCTCTGCGATGTGCTAGTTAATCTTGATGCGAAAGTCGTTTGTTTAGATAATTTTTCTAGTGGATTGTCGAGTAACATAGAACATCTTCACGAAGAAGATAAATTTGAATTCATTAAACACGATATGTCTCAACCAATTTCCTTCAAAGGTAAAATTGATATGGTATTTCATTTCGCAAGTAGAGCTTCACCATTAGAGTTTGATAAATATCCTATTGAGATTCTTAGAGCCAATACGTTTGGTACGTGGACAGCATTGGAGCTTGCTTTAAAAAATAAAGCTAGATTCATATTAGCTTCTACAAGTGAGGTTTACGGTGATCCTGATCCAAAATTTATTCCAACGCCTGAAACTTACTGGGGTAACGTCAATTCCATCGGGGTGAGATCTTGTTACGATGAAGGGAAAAGGGCGGCTGAAGCTTTTACGATGGCTTACAAAAACCAATTTGATATTGATGCCCGCATCGTGAGGATTCATAATACCTATGGCCCCAGGATGAGGAAAGGTGACATATATGGTCGAGTTGTTATGCGGTTTATTGACCAAGCGATTAAAGGCTCGCCTTTGACAGTTTTTGGCGATGGATCACAGACGCGATCTTTTACATATGTCACAGATATGATCGAAGGAATCATAAAGATAGCACATAGACCAGGGATCTCTGGGGAGGTGATAAATCTGGGAAGTGGGAAAGAGACAAATATCATCGATCTAGCGAAAATCATCCTGGGCTTAACTGGATCAGATTCAAAAATAGAGTATAAACCACTTCCGAAAGATGATCCAAAAAGGAGATGCCCGGATATTTCCAAAGCATATAATCTACTTAATTGGAGAACTGAAATTTCTCTTAAGGAGGGTCTGATAAAAACCATAACATGGATGAGAAGTCATAAAGACGAAGACGATTCCTCATAAGATGATACTTTTTCTAAGTTCAATATATGAATTTTATCGCGCGCGCTGGCTTGTCCCGATATTGGTCTAAAATGGTTTTAAATCCGTATTCACCTTCACAGTCAATTAATGGACCCTATTGACGAGAGGATCATAAAATGCTCAGGGACAGCGGACCCAGGGAGTTCCAGGCATTTTCCTCGGCGAAACGGGGTCTACCACAACACACTGAGCATCCGCCTCGGCTCACCGGCGTTGCGAGGTGCAATGTGGTGGGCAAGCGGCCAGTGAAGGGCTGTTTGAGGCCTAGATACGCTTCATCGGTGCCTCTCGGATCCGGTGAGGTCTCGCGGATACTCCTAAACCCGTCGATCGGTGTCGTGTCGTTGAGTTTTGGTAGGCTGAGCCAGATTTGCAGGTTCGAGAAGGGCGGCTTCTGTAAGAAGATGAGGGGTCCCTGTAAGGCTCAGAATTGCCCCCAAATAAATAAATAAGGATTATAACCATTTAAAACCAATTTCTAAACAACCTAGCGCGCGCAGCATTTTTTAAAGGTAACATCATATTAATTGATATTTGATATGCATACAGTATATTTCATGAAAGGACATGAAATTATATTCCAGCACATATTGTACTCTAAATTTGTGGGGAAATAATATTTTTCCACTTATTACTCAACCGACACGTCCCTAAGATTAGCCGAAGAACTCTCCAAGAGGTGTTCTCAACACGGTATTCCCAGGGGATCTGGCGTTGAGGGGTTGACCCATGCTCACTGATCACTAGATTCACCGAGTCGAGAACGATCTCCACGTCCAAACCGGTGAGCACAATTGTACCCGCGTCAACCGCTTCCGGCCTCTCAATAGCCTCCCTAATCGTCACCGCAGGAAAATTCAGGATAGCAGATTCTTCAGAAATCGTCCCGCTATCAGATAATGTGCATAAAGCGTTTTGCTCCAAATAGACGTAATCCGTGAATCCAAAGGGTTTGCACAGCTTAACTAGTGAGTTCAGTGAATACTCACCTACACTTGCAAGCATTTTCCGAGTTCGCGGATGAGTTGAAACAATAATTGGAATCCCATACTTTTCCGCTAGACAGTTAAGGATAAGCAATATCTTCTTTAAGTTATCTGGGTTGTCAACATTCTCCTCACGATGCATGCTTACAATAAAATAGTTACCCGATTCTAAGTCTAATTCCCGGAGGGTATTTGATGATCCAATCTTCCCCTTATAATAATTAAGAACTTCGAATAGAGGTGAACCCGTCAAATATATGTTACGTGCAGGATACCCCTCAGCTAACAGATTCCGCCTCGCATGCTCCGTATATACCAAGTTAAAATCTGAAACATGATCAATCAACCGTCTATTGATCTCCTCAGGCACATTAAAATCATAACACCTGTTTCCCGCCTCCATGTGATAAAGCGGGATCTTGAGCCTTCTCGCAATAATACCTGAGAAACAACTATTTGTATCACCTAGAATAAGTACTGCGTCAGGTTTCTCCTTGAGAAGTACTCCCTCCGTCTTTGAAATAGTATCTCCCAGAACTTTACCAAGAGAAGTGGTTTCAACGTTCAGGAAATAGTCAGGTTTTCTAATCTCGAGATCCTTGAAAAAAATTTCGTTTAGCTCATAGTCATAGTTTTGCCCTGTGTGTACAATCACATGATCTAGATGCTCATCGAGGAGAGCCATTACACGTGAGAGACGGATAATCTCCGGTCGTGTACCTAGGATAGTTACAACTTTAACCATTCTTTCACCTTAATCGACTGTTGCTGATTCATAGAGTTCAAACCTCCTCATAGTACGTATCAGGGTCATGTTTATCAAAAATTTCGTTTGTCCAGAATATAGTCAATAGATCTGTTTTCCCGATATTTGCGAGGTTATGGGTATAGTACACAGGCATATCAATGTAACATGGATTAGTTCCGTCGACTTGATAGGCGATAACTTCCGGAGAACCGACCCGTCTTAACTTGATCATTGCTTCACCTGAAATGACGCTAAACCGTTCAATCTTGCGCTTGTGATAATGGTTACCCCGAATTGCATCAGGACGTGTGACAGAATAAAACACCTGTCCTCCTATTCGTTCCTTAATAAGTTCGATCAGGGCTCCACGTGAATCGGCGTTGACAAAATACTTCACAGGAAAGAAATTAGGCTCTAAATAGGAGCGGAAAGTGTTAAAAAGGGCTACATCGAATTGCATTGGTAAATCAGGCACAATGCCTCTAATTACATATTCATCTTTGAATCTAAGTAATTGAGCGAGTATTTCACTCACCTTTCTCTCAGCATCACATTCAACGAGTACACGAGGGGAAACGTTTTCGGCTTTAATTTGTTGAAAAATAATTTCAACTAACTTTTCGACGTATATCAGTTTTATCGAAGCATCACATTCAACTCGACATTCTTGATCGTGAGACAGCTGATAGCAAAAAGTGGAGACTACTGAATTATAAAATGGTTTACAGAATGGCCCGAAGACGTTAGGGATAATGAGAGAGACGAAGGAAGCTTGAGATTTAGCCGCCCAAAGCGAGATGATCTTCCCACTCTCCTTCTTGGAAAGCCCATAAGGGTTGTTTTTTTCTTCGTGGATCGATGAAGAGTATATAATCCGGGGTTTAGAGTTGGTTCGTTCGAGACTGGCTACGAGACGAGTTGTCAACGATTTGTTAGTTTCATAGAGTGTAGTTTCATCTCCACGGTTCATAGCTGCAAGGTGAACAATCACATCACACTTCTTAACGAAGAAATCAAGGAGATCTGAGTTTTCAAAGAAGACCTTTTCAAAAGGGATTACTTCAATATCTTCCTTTTTTTCACGGAGCAGACGGATTAAATGCTGCCCTATAAAGCCCGATTGCCCAGTGATCCCAACTCGAAGCCTCATCCCGATATACTCCGAATCTCCTTTATTGAAAGGAGGAGGTCTTTAATCTCTTCATAGGATAATCTGCGTGTATTTTCAGACGTATATCCTTTAGTAGGAAAATCTTTGTAGGAGCCATCAGTAAAGAACCGGTCATAGTTGACTTGTTCTAAATTTTTAATGCGATAATATCTCTCAAAGTCTTCGGCCCGCATAAGTTCTTCAGTCGATACAAGAGTCTCATGTTTTTTTTCACCCTCTCTTATGCCAATGACTCGGATTCCCTTTTTATGGTTAAAGATCTCTATCATCGCTTCTGCTAAATGCTGTATGGTTGATGCAGGCGACTTTCTGACAAGGATATCACCATTTTTTCCCTCCGCGAGAGCATAAAGGACGAGATCGATTGCTTCGGGGAGTGGGAGAAGGAAACGTGTCATAGTTGGATCCGTCACGGTAAGTTCCTGATTTCTCTGGATCTGCTCCAGAAAAAGGGGAAGTACAGAACCTCTACTGAACATGACATTTCCATAACGAACGCCACAAAAAACTGTACCACTTTGGCATAGTCTCGCTTTAGCAAGCATAATCTTTTCAAGAAGTGCTTTCGTCATGCCCATTACATTTATGGGGTAAACGGCTTTATCCGTGCTTAAGACAACGACTTTAGAGACGCTGTTCTCTTCCGCGGCATCGAGCACGTTTGATGTTCCGAGAACATTTGTTTTTACAGCTTCAAGGGGGAAGAATTCACATGTGGGAACCTGTTTTAGAGCTGCTGCATGAAAAATATAATCAACGTTCTTCATGACTTTAAAAACGGTCTCACGATCACGGACATCTCCAATAAAGAATTGAAGTTTTGGATTTGATAAACGGTTTCGCATATCAAATTGCTTCTTCTCATCACGGCTAAAGATAATTATTTCTTTAACATCAGATTTAGTTAGTAGTGTATCAACGACTTGATTACCGAATGATCCAGTTCCCCCGGTTATGAGTACTCTTTTTCCTTCCAGCATTATAGTTTCACTTCATTTTTGTTTTGTGAGATAAGATGATGAGCCTTATCCAGTCGCCTATAATTTCGAACTTCTGCTCTTATGTTATACAGCATTTAGCCTTCTTTTATAGCTTTTTTAAATATAAAGTTTTTCTGCAAAATTCTAGCAGGGATTAACGAAAAAATCGTCAAGCAAGCAAAGATAGAGAAAGAAACTGTTAATCCTGTTCTGTATAATTCTTGAGTTGCAAAATCAATAATTACGTTAAAATCGCCGGTTTTATCAATCCAAAAACCGTTGGCGAAAAAATTAATCTTAAAATGTTTAAATGTTAAATTATCGAATGACGCCACCCAGCGAGGATCAAACATTTCACTGAATATAAGAAAGAAAGGGGTTGTTGATTTTATGTGAACGATATATTTCGTGGGGTCTATTTTTTCAAATTGCACGTTCGGAGGAGAAATGTTTGTTGAGGGTTTGCTATAATCGACTATAAATGATCGCAGAATTACTTGGCACCCACTATTCGGAACACTTATTGCTAACTTTATTTTATGCATACCTTTTGTGAGATAAATTTTCTCTTGAGTAAATGTATTGAATATACCCTTAGTGGAATTTAACGTCATTTCAAGAGATGAATTATCGTGATATATTATGAGATTAGGATCGCCAGAATTTGAAAGAGCTTCAATTGAAAATCGATACTCATTGTCGAAAGGTACCCAAACCTCAAAATATTTTGTGATGTTAGTTATTACATTCTCGGCATTTGTAAAACCGCTTTCAATGAAGGATAGAGAACCGGGAGTTGAGATAGTTTCAGATGGTTCTCCAAATTTATCAAGTCTAAAAAAGAAAGATAGGTTCTTCCCATTAGCATACGTTTCTGCTTTTTGTTCAGCATTAACTAATTCTGCTATGGGAGCGATAATTATATTTGAAACAACGATTGTACCACCATTGCTAACCAGCTTCAGATAGTGTTTACCTTCGCGTAACATAACTTGTTCAGTATTTATCCATGTGAATTTATTTGTGCCAGCATCATTAGTGGACACTTCCTTCAGTTTGTGATCGTCAACGAAAATTTCTAGTGACAGATTTTTTGTCCAATAGGTATAATATCCAAAACTACCGCTATTCCTTATGTCCCATTCTGCACCGTCATTTGAGTAAGCGGTTACTCCTGGAGCTTCATGATCCCAAGCCCATCCATAAGTATTGTTAACATCCAAACCAGCTTTATTCATCACTATCCAATACTTCTCGCCCGGATTTACTTGCACGTTAAGATCAATATCAAACCAGACGCCATAGTTGGGAATCCGTTCTTTCGGCATGGCAAACTTAACAATGCTTTTTCCGCCTTCAGGAGTATTGCCATTATCTGCCCTGATTTCGCCAGTAAGATCTTCAGATGGATCACCCCATTTCATTAAGTACGTAGAGATTCTAGTTAGATTACTTACACGAGGCGTGAAAGGCATAGCCCAATCCTTATCATTTAATGGAACAAAACCACTTTTAACTGTCGGATTAACCAGATCAGGTTGTTGGGGCAAAGCGGGGTTAAGGTAAACTTTTGCACACACTTGATATTCTTCGGAATTTGAAATTTCAACCGGTATCGTCAGCGTGTCAGGTACTGTTGTCACAATACTGTCCCTAACAGTAGCGGATTGATACCAATCAGTTGGAGGGGAATTTACATCAAGATCTACCCATCCAGCCTCTTTAAAATGCGTTAAAACGTACAATGTGGGGTTAATTTTATTATTTTCTGGGAGAAATAATTGAATATAATCGAAGTAATTTTCATCTTGGATCGATATCTTATTGACCATTAGAGAAGATATTGAATCGGAAGATTGTTGATCCGAAAAGAACGTAGCGTTGTCATTTGGAAAATCAAGATAGTAGGATAAGTCGCTCGCAGCCAATGTTCCTGTTTTCGCGGCGTAAATGTGGTTCATGAAGTTAGTATTCCAATAAAGGAGAATATTTTCGCCATATCCTCTTTGAAAAACCAAGTCACTCTGAGTATTTAATTTATCCAAAGCAAGTTGATTTGAGCTATATGGAGGAACGAGTGAAGAAAAATCTTTCCGGAAAACCACTTTTTTGACGTTCATCAACCCAAGCAGTCTACCAAGATTGTCTATTTGTGGTGCGGTAGGTGAATAGATAGAATTCGCTAAAAAGCGTACAAGCTTCTCGGAGTCGTCGACACCGGATATACGGTTGTAGAGAACAGGTTTTCCAAAGCTACCGAGGAGAGGATCGCCACCGCTGAATTTCCCTTGAGACGGTACGATAGATTCCACAACAGGCAACATAAAAACTTTGTAATCTTCTTTGTCATTCGTTAAGTCACGATAAAGATTATAATAATTCTGGTCAAGATTAAACGTTTGAATATTATTTCCAAAAATTTGACTGAAATATGGAAGCCCGTAAGACAAGACCAAAATAGAAAGGCATAAACCGACCAAGAACTCGCCTTTCCTCTTGGAGATTCCTATTTTGGGTGACTGTTTCATCAACATATATTGATTTTTTCTTAACCTTATTGGTAATTGCGTCAGATGATTTATTGATATCCCAAGCAAAACAGAAAGAGATACAGAAACTAGAGGCACAAAATTGTAGGGGTCTCGAAACATTTTTCCGATAATTGAATTTTCGAAAATGGATATGTTAACAAACTCAGCGGGCGGTTTTCCACCTTTGGCTAGAAATATTCCAATCAAAAATAGGGATGAAAAGTATAGAACTTTTTTGTTTTTGGGCTCCAACAAGATTGATGAAACAGCGATTGCTACCAAGACAAAACTCAGGATTAGCCAAAACTGTCCAGTGGAGGAATAAACCACAAACCACGTAAAATAATCAGCTATATTTCCGAGGAGGCCGAGTAATCCAAGAGCTTTGATCAGCCCTGGCGAAAACTCCACAAAACGGCTAGTAATAGCCAATGCCCCAGTATGTACACTTATACCCATTGAAAAGGCGGAAGATGGATCTGAGAATAGTGGAAGAAGCCAGGCTAATTGAGCTCCCACAAAACTGACGACAATTAATAAGAATAATTTTGAAAAAATGAAAAACGTTTTTTTGACTTTCTTTAAGGAAAAAAGCTCAAAAATGAATTGCCATAAAAAGAAAATAATAAATAATAGAAAATACTGCAAATAATCACTAATTAAAAATAAAAGAAGACTAAATATTGGTATGGACATAGATAAACTTTTGAAGTTATGAGAACTTTCTGTTAATTTGAAAAGAAAAATAAGTAAGAAAGGAAATATTGCGTAGGATATTACATAACCATATCCTCCTGCAATTGTAAAATTAAAGAAAAAAGGAGTAAACATATAGAAAACTCCGCTAAGGAATGCGGAAAGAGTAGATGATTTTAAGAATTTAGAGAGATGAAAAACTGAAAAACCGCTTAACGCCATGACAAAGAGAAAATACCCTATAGAAATAACGTCTCCATTTAATCCTAAAGAAGACAATAAAAGAAAAATTGCCCTCAGATAATATCCGGGGGTTAGATCCATAGGTCTTCCAAGCGACTCTGGTAACCAATTATAAGAAATTGAGTCGTACATTCTTTGAGAAATGTGTTCTGGAAAGTAAGGAAGCCAATGATCCATCATATACCCTATGGTGCCGCTAGACATAATTACATTCTTAAATGAAATGAAAGCAATGAGAAAATAAAGGAAAAGTATTACTATGGATACTAAATTACGTGAAAAATGTTGACGTATCATATGAATATAAGAGATTTAGAGTCCCATCCTTTAGGTCTTATTCAAGTTTATTTTCATAAAACAACTGGGTAACGTTATTATTCTATCATTTATGGCTTTTGAACCTAATTCATTCTGAAAAGATAGTACTTTTTTACAAAGAATACTTAATGCTTCACAACTTTTTACATCAGAGGTAGTATGCTCTATTTCCATTTCTCTCCCTCCCCGATTACGATAATTACATGCGCGCGCGTGATCATTGAGTGATTTTTCATTCATAACTTGTTTTGCACATCTTTACTATAATTATATGAGTTTGACAATACTTAGTCACATGTCACCTTAAAATAAATTCAGTTTCCTACCATTCCAATCTGATTGAAGTTTATTCTCATAAATTAGCATAACTTTTTGAGCAATATTATCCCAAGCGTATTTCTCTGCTAATTTCGAAGTTTTTGCTTCGAGAGATTTATCGAATTCTCTGCAATTGACGATCTTTTCAATTTTCATAGCAAAATCTTCTATGTCAGATGGTTTAGCAGTAAATCCAATTCTTTCTTTTTGAACAACTTGAGGTATATCGCCCACTTCACTAACTAATATAGGTCTTGCGGCGCAAATTAGATCCCCAAACCTTCCAGGCCATCCTGCCTTGTAGACGGCGTTATCCAAAAGAGGAAGGACAAGCAAATCAGCAGCTCCTAGAAATAGGTAAATTCTTTCTTGCGGTTGGCGATTAATAAAATAAACTGTGGTCTTTATGTTTAATTCGTCTGCCATCATATAAATCGGCTTTGTTATCGTACAGCCAATTATAATAAGACGTAAATCGGGATTGCGTTTAGATGCTATACGAAACGATTTTAGAAGGTATAATATTACATCTTCCGTAGTGCTACTTCCCCCTTCATAAACAACAAATTTCAAATTTGTTTCATATCCAAGTTGCGTTCTAGCATATTCTTTGGATATTGGTTTTATTAAATCCGTATTAGAACCAGTCGGAATATGAAAAATGTCATTCGCACCAAGACGCACAGCATGGACTGCTAAAAAGCTACTTGTTACAGTTAGCGCATCAGCTAAGGTAATTATTTTTTCTTCCAGTATAGTCAACAAAAGGTGAATTATTTTGTTATAAGATTGCCCAATGCCATCTTCTCCCCGAATGTCAACCCAATCGAGGACCAGCCTACATCGTTTAATAATTTTTGAGGAGAATGCCGCGGTTGCGGCTAGAGGAAGAGAAAAACTAAAACAATGAACAACATCGAAATCATAAAATAAACTCATCAGCAATGATATTATTCCTTGAAGGAATTGCCCAAGGTATTCTTGAGGTTGAACACGAACTTTGCCAGTTTTTGAAAAACGATTTTCTAAAGAAAAAGGATGCAGATAGGGGAGCTTAATAATCCGCACGTTTTCTCTCATTTCTGTTTTGATTATTAAAGATGATTGTGTACTTCCACAAACAATGGTTACTTGATGACCCATTTTCGCTATGTTTTTAGCTATTGAAAAACATCTTTTAAATTCTCCATATTCTCTTATATCAGAAATAAAATAGCCTATTTTCATTTTCCCATAACCCGTAACCTGACTGTAGGGCACCCATCATTTTTACATTTTCGGCGCATTAAAAATCTCATTAATTTTTTAGTACAGTACGCAACAATTTCTTTTCCTTTGACATCAAACAGCATTTATCCTCTATCTTTGCGCTAACCCTGAGTCTATGCTAAAAGATTAAGCGACTAGTATTAAGGGATGTGCAACGTGATTCTAAAACCTAGCACACTTCTCTTTTTAATAAGTAACAATTCTCAGACATAACGATTACATTTGATAATTATTTTTACACTTTAACGTTAGAAAATGCTTCAGTGAATATCACATCCCAATCCAACTTTGAGGCAAAATTTATCGCATTCTTTCGACATGTCTCATAAAATTCGTCGTCCATTAGAAGCTTAATAATCGCATCAATCAACTCACGCTCACTATAGTTGATTACTACACCCATAGTCTCATCTTCTATTTTCTTGGCTGTCCACGGAACTCCAGTAATAATCACCGGCAATCCACAGGCCATATACTGTTTGGGTTTACTTGGGTCAGTGTACTGCGTAATGCTATCAGGATTAGGCTCATACATTGCAAGCCCAACGGCACATTTTACAAGCATGTTTTCAACATCTCTGTGATCTTTGATGAATCCTTTGAATTCAACATTTTTATTTATGCCCAATTCTTTCGCCATATTCTTCAGATGATCTTCAAGTTGCCCACTACCAATGATAAGAAGCTTAATATCAGATATTTTATCCACAACTTTCGGCAAAGCACGAATTATTAGTTCCAGCCCTTGTCCTTCCCTAAGATGACCCATATAAACCAAACAGTGTCTGTTGATTTCTTCAATTGGCAGATGTCTTATTCTGACAAAATTAACCCCAATCGGAATGACTATCTGCTTATCAACGTTTAAAATGCCCTTTTTTTTTCTCTCCTCGGCCATCCTAGGCGAAAGATTCCAAATCTGATTACTATGCGTAACACAATAACTATCTAGCTGATGGTATAGCCAGTTTAGAGATTTATTATTAAATCTTTTTGGAACGTAATCAATGGTATACATAATTACTTTACGGGTTTTTTTAATTTTATTTAAAAAAATTCCTGCGAAAGAATTAAGTGGGTCTACTCCAACGAATACATCAAATCTCTCTTTTAATTTAACCGTCCACATGATTGTATAAATAAAATCTTTAAAATATGTGAAGGGATCTGGTAACTTCCAAGCTTTTCCTTCTCCTTCTTTTATTAGTTTACCATCTTTATATATCTTGTAAAAGGATTGTATGTCCTTTGCATATGAGAAAGGATGACCTATGAACATTAAAGTGTTAACTTTACCCTTTAGGTACTCTTCTAATTCTTGAGACGGACCTGTTGCAAAAACATGAGTTACTATAGCCACGTTAAGTTCTTTTAATTTTGAGTACTTCATTTTTATACCAATCAATTGTCTTCTTTAATCCTTCTCTGAGACCCACTTTTGCTTCAAAGCTGAATTCTTTTTTAGCCTTGCTGGTGTCAAGGCATCTTCGCGGTTGCCCGTCTGGCTTTGAGGTGTCCCACACAATATTCCCTTTATAACCAGTGAGTTCCACTATTAGATTTACAAGTTCACGTATTGTAATTTCCTTGCCCGCACCTATATTCACTGGGTCTGCCTTATTGTACTTCTCAGTTGCAAGAAGTATGGCTTCGGCAGCATCTTCTACATATAAAAATTCCCTCGAAGCCTTCCCAGTTCCCCACGCTACAATCTCTTCTTTATTATCCCACACTGCTTCCACAAATTTCCTTATTAGCGCAGGTATAACATGAGAACTCTCTAAACTAAAGTTATCCCTTGGACCGTATAAATTGACCAGCAGAAGATGAATGGCGTTAAACCCATACTGCTGCCTATATGCTTGCGACTGCACCAACATCATTTTCTTGGATAGACCATAAGCAGCATTAGTTTCTTCCGGATAGCCATCCCACAAACTTTCCTCTTTGAAAGGCACTGCCACATATTTTGGATAAGAACATACAGTTCCAATTCCGACAAATTTTTCGACACCCTCTTGTCTTGCAGCCTCCATCAGTTGACTATTCATGACAATATTGTCATAAAAAAGCAGACCAGGATACTTTCTGTTGTATTCTATTCCCCCACCTTTGCCAGCCAAATGTATGACAATGTCAACATCCTTAATAACCTCAACACACTTCTCCCATTTTCTCAGATCCGTGTTTGTACTCCTTGGAACCTTAATATTCTCTTTGCGAACTTTTTTTTCCCTAATTAGGCGGTCTACCACAAAAGAACCTAGGAAACCCGTGCCTCCCGTCACTAAAATTTTTTTCTTATCCCAAAAGTTCATCATTAACAGCTCCAAATGCCTTAACCACGTAATCGAGATCTTCCATTGTTAAGTACTGATGACAACCAATGTAGAACCCATTGGAACCCACAAATTCCGCAACAGGCAACAACCCTGCATACTTTTCTTTCAAGTAACTGTACGCTGGTTGCTGTGTAGGTATGCAACCAAACAACGGCCTTGTCTCGATCCCCCTCTGCTCCAATTCCATTCTAATTTTCTTCCGGGCTGTCTCCTTTGGGTTTTTGATGACAATAGGATAAGCCATGTAACTCACGTTTTCATCATATTTAGGCAATTGCATTACACTTGAAAACTTCTCTAGCCCCTCATTTAGATATTTAACGTTCTCCCGCCTACGTTCTATAATCCAATCTATTCTTTTCAATTGCGTTAACCCTAGAGCGGCCTGGAGTTCCATTGTTTTGAAATTATACCCTATTATATCGTGAGTAAATCTAGGATCGAAATCGTTTTGATTTAATTCCATCTTTGGACAACCTGTAGTGTTTCTTGTGCAGATGGGGCAATCACACATTCTCCCATTGGCTTTTATTTTTTTTACCAACCGGATTATTTCATAATCGTTAGTTGTTAGTGTGCCCATCTCGCCTACTTGGATATTATGTGCAATGTAGAATGAGAAATCAGATAATAAGGATAGAGAACCAACCTTATTTCCCTTGTATAAAGTGCCGTGAGCCTGTGCTGAGTCCTCAAAGACATATAATCCATATTCTTTGGCGATTTTATTTATCTCATCCATGTCGCAGGGAAACCCCATTAGATGGACCGGCAATATCAAGGAATATTCTTCAAGATCATCCACCTTTTCTAGATACGCTCGAATATTTTTGGGGGTTATACAAAAAGTATCCTTATCAACATCAATAAAAGTAGGTTCGAAACCACTCAAGACTATTGCATTGCTGGTTGCAATGTATGATATCGGTGTAGTAATAATTTTGGCCTTCTCTCTTATTGAATCTTTATGAATATGTTTCAAAGCAGTCAATCCGGCTATCAAAGCGGAAGTGCCAGAATTCAAAGCAACTGAATACTTTGTTCCAATGTACTTTGCCCATTCTTGCTCAAACTTTCGGACTGCTTCTCCCTCAGAGATTCTCCCAGAGTCCAGGACTTCTATTATGGCGTTTCTTTCCGCTCTCTCAATTCGAAATTCACCAACAGATATTCTAATACGCTTATTAATAGGGTTCACTTTCAATCACTTTTCCACCATCTATCTAAAATTTTCTTTTGCAATATCTCATCCCCTTCTCCAATAGGATCTAGACCGGCTTTTCGCATGTCAGCATCTATCATTATTTTTATTAATTCCTTGAATCCAATTTTTGGTTTCCATCCCAAAGTTTTCTTGGCTTTACTCGAATTTGCTATTAAACATTCTACTTCGGTGGGTCTAAAATATCTTGGGTCGATTTTCACATATTTTTCCCAATCCAATTCAACATAAGAAAAAGCTTGTTCAACAAACTCTCTTACAGAATGTTGTTCTCCTGTGCCTATCACGAAATCCTCCGGTTTATTTTCTTGAAGGATTCTCCACATTATCTCTACGTATTCTGGAGTATATCCCCAGTCTCGCTTTGGCTCAAGATTTCCCAAATATAAAAATCGCTGTTTCTTGGCCAATATTTGCGCTACTGCCATTGTTACTTTTTTCGTAACGAATGTTTCGCCTCTCCTAGGAGATTCGTGATTGAACAATATTCCGTTACATGCAAAAACATTATATCCTTCTCGATAGTTCTTTGTCATCCAATAAGCATATGCTTTAGATATTGCATATGGGCTTCTGGGCTTGCATTGTGTTTCTTCATTTTGGGGGGGTAATGCATTTCCAAACATTTCACTACTAGAAGCTTGATAAAATTTTACATTGTTTCCACTTCTTCTAATTGCTTCTAATATTCTAACGGTACCAAGAGCATTAACATTTCCAGTGTATTCCGGCAGGTCAAAACTTACTCTTACGTGGCTTTGTGCTCCGAGATGAAAAACCTCGTCTGGTTTTATATTATATAAAATGTTGGATATCTGTTCTGAATCCGAAAGATCACCGTAGTGAAGAAAAAGTCTTGCGCCGGGTTCATGAGGATCTACAAAGATGTGATCGATTCTATAAGTGTTGAAGGTGCTTGCTCTCCGGATGATTCCGTGCACCTCGTAATCCTTTGAGAGTAAGAATTCTGCGAGATAAGAACCATCTTGGCCAGTTATACCTGTGATGAGGGCTTTTTTACCCATTGTTTTCTCCCAACTTTTTTTTTATGAATATGAAATTATACAGAAACATGGTATCGCTTCGTGCTTTGAAGGTATCCTATGGCGACTCTGAGTCTCAAGTAGTACATTGCAATTGTGAATAGAGGATATCTTATTAGCTTTTTCCATTTGCCTTTTTCAACAAAAACACCCACCAACCTATACCAAACGCCTATTTGCTTCATTGTTCCCAGATCATTAAGTCCCCATTTTCTAACGTAATTTTTAATCCCGATGGCATAGTAATTTTTCTTTTTCAAATACCTTTTCATGTCAAACCTGCCTTCGTTGTGATAAAGAGCTGCCTCAATTATTCCAGTTCGACCAATTTTCCTAATTCTCCTGTCGAAGTCCCAGTCTTCTGGGCCGATAAGACTCTCGTCGAATCCTTCTACCCTCTCAAACAAATCTTTTCGAATAAATCTTACTGCATCAACGACTGTTCCGGTATAGAAACTTCTCTCAAAATCTCTCACTTTAATCCAAAAGCCTTCGCCCACTATCCTCTCCGGAATATAAATCGCACCAACTCTGTCGATTTCACACTTTTCCACGCAATCTTCTATTACAGTTGGACTCAAAGTCATATCCGCATCCAAATAAAGCACATACTCACCCCAAGCAACTTGGGCGCCATAATTTCTTTGCGAAGACCTTTCTGGCCCCTTGAAGTAAACTTTTGTAGTATACTTTTGGGCGATTTCAACAGTTTTGTCTTCCGAGAAATTATCAACCACGATTAACTCAATGTTTTTAAAAGTTTGGTCTTTTACTGATCGTAAACAGTTTTCGATGTTTTGCTCTTCGTTTTTCGTAGTGATAACCACAGTAACTATAGGATGATTTTTTACCTGCGCAGAGTAAAGGACAGATTCCTGTACAAGGCTACTTGCTTTTTGCAAAATCTTTCACATGGCCTAAAACTTTAATAAATCCTCTAACCACGTGCTCCACATCTCTCCAAGAACGAATCATAGCCAATTGTTTTAATGCATACTTCGGCGATAAAAAGATCTTATAAATCTCATCACAGATCTTCATAACCTCTTCAGGTTCCATATCCACAATTTTCAAAACAGTATTCTTCATATCGAATTGTTCGTAATCCCTCGGATCGACTCTAAACCAGCCTTTTGCCAAAGCTTCGTCGAATAGTTTGGTTCCAGGATAGGGTATGATGACTGTAGACTGAAGGGTGAAGGCTAAGCCTTTCTCCATCAACATCTTTGCAAGATTCAGAGTTGTTAAGGCGTCTTCACGCTTCTCCCAGGGGTATCCTACCATGATCGTTATATGAGGGGCCAACCCAGCTTCTTTAGCCATTTTGCACCCATCAACAATATCATTTACCTTGATACCCTTATTCAATTTGTCAAGAGTTATCTGATTAGCTGACTCCAAACCGAAGAGCAGCATTCTGAAACCAGCTTTCTTCATAAGCTTATAGTCTTCGAGTTTTAGCGAACCGAACCTCATATTGCAGCTAATACGAACTTTCTCATTGTAACCATGCTCGATCATCAGCTCACAGAATTTTCTTAGCCAGTCTCCAACTGGAAATGTGCCTGTGTCGTCAAAGATTTCCTTGGCTCCATATTTTTTTATCAATATTCCGATCTCGTCCACTAATAGCTCTGGTTTTATTTCCCTAAAAATAGGATACAAGGTTGGCCATGAACAAAATGTGCATCCACCGTTTCTTCTCCACCAGCAGTCTCGCCCAACCATCGTGTAAAATCCCGGAGTAGCTTTGAAATTTCCGTTTTTATATGCATAGAGATGCCATTTTGTTAAATCCCGATCTATAAAGGGAAGAAGATTAAGATCATGATTAAGCACAAAAACTCCACTAGACTTTATCTCCCCATCTTTTCTGAACCACACTCCAGGCTCAAGAACATCAGTCTTACCGCTCAAGTACTCTACCAAGTTTAATAGGAGAAAATCATAATCTCCACCAGTGAGAATATAATCAGCCTTACTGTTCTCCATGGATTCTCTCGGCAGAGCGGTAACATGATCCCCAACAAGAGCAACCCTGGTTTCAGGGCTAACCACCTTAACATCTTCAATGATTTTCCAGTGCTTCTTCACAACAGGGGTCTTCGTCTCAACCATCATTATATCGGGCTGACTCTTACCAATGCTACTTAGCCACTCCCCATAGATTTTCTCTTCAGCTATAGCATCGTCCCAGACAACATCGTAGCCAGCTTCTTTAAGCAGAGAGGCGGCATAGGCTGGAACCACTGGATAGATGTAGGTTGGCTCTGAGAACCATTGGAACTGCCGGTTCTGCGAAAGCAGCGGTACGCCCTTCGTGTTTTCAATTGGCGGATAAGAGATGTAGACTTTCATCTTTGGAGATCACTCTCGACAAACCCGATTATGAAGGATACGCCATACACCAAGTGCGTTAGAACTATCCCTAACCAAATAAGAAGTATTAGCTTCAAACCTTTGACCTCAAGGAAGGAGGTAACAAGGCTAAAAAACAAATACCCGCCCACCAAAGAAACAAATACAATGAACGTAAAATAACTGAAAAAGGATAGTATACTTCCTGTAAAAAGAAAAGCGACGAGAAAAGAAGGCGCAAAATACAAGGTTCTCAGAGAATTTTCCCCGAATTTTTTAGCGAAGAAACCTCTATGAAGACCGTAACTTGACACTTGTATCAGGTGTTCCTTGAAGAGGGGCCTTCGATGATGATAGACAACTACATCAGGCGATTCGATCATTTTCTTACCTAGCCCCTTTATGGCCCTGCAAATCAACGTGTCTTCACCAGGCCAATATTTTTCGTTCCATCCACCTATCTCCAATAAAACAGATTTGCGAGCTATGAAATTACATGAATGTATGTCATCTGATTCACGGGTATGTTGGAACTTGTACCTTTTCGATAGATTACCAACCATAAAGGAGGATAGAACAAGGCCGCTAGCTTTTCGCATTGAGTTATCCTCTTCGGGTGTAAGTCCTGGACCCCCTACAGCTGCAACCTCTGGAGCGTCTAAATACATAACTGCATTCTTTAACCAATTCTTTGTTGGATAAGCATCAGAGTCTATGAATGCACAGATCTCACCAAAGGAGTTTGCAACCCCAATATTCCTCTTCGCCCCAGGAGACACAGAACCAGTAGGAATGACTTTAACCCCATCCACCCTATCCGATTCGACATCAGGGAGCAGAACAATCTCATAATTCCCATAGTCTAGTTGCTTACAGTGTTCAATGCATTGTTTTGTGTAATCATCTATTCTTATGCATGGGATTATTATCGAGACTGAGAGATTTTCGTGCATCTTATTCATATCTCTCATCATAGGCTCATAACTACGTTAACGTTACGAGTAACACTCTCGTGGATCACTATTTACGAGCGCGACTTTGCGTCGTCCAAGTTGGATTGATACCATTTTCGAACCCTTAGCCTATACGAGATCCCAAGTAGGTCTACGAACATCTTCCACACCTGGAAAGGACTGAACAGTAGATTCGTTAACTGGATCTTAACTGGCAGCTCTATGATCTTCAAGCCGTAGAGATTAGCTATTGTTAGCAATTCCACATCAAAAGCAAAACGGCGAACGGTCAATACAGAGAACACTGGCTCCAGTGCCTTTCGCCTAACCGCTTTCAACCCCGTCTGAGTATCACGTATTCTAAGCCCAGTCAATAATTGGACCAATATATGAAAGCCATAACTCAGAAACCTACGCAATAACGGTACTTCAACAACCGACTGGGGATGACGTTTCGATGCAATAGCAAGATCCCCATACTTCAACGCTTGGAAATAGGAGCTTATCTGACTTGGATCGATGTCTAAGTCGCTATCAATGAATATAACTGCATCACCGCGAGAAAATAAAAAACCCTTAATAATTGCATAACCCTTCCCCTGATTAACATCATAACCTATCACTTTCAAGTGATTATTAGTCATAGAAAGGTTCAGAGCCCTTTTCAATGTCGTGTCCCAGCTTCCATCGTTAACAACAATAATCTCATATCTTAGCGCGGTTTCTCTGAGAACTTGGTCTACCCGAGCAACTATTTTGTCGATTGTAGTCTCTTCGTTGTAGGCAGGTATGACTAACGAGACATCAAGATCGTTTTTCAACACTCGTTTCCTCCACTCTATCTCTATGATAAAGAAAAGAAACTAACTGCAAGACGACACCGATCACTAAAGAATAATACGCGTATATCGCGACACCATTAGCCAAGTCAGAATATCCTCTAATTAATAAAAACGCACAAGATAGCAGGAGTATCTGAAAAAAGATGATAAACGGAGCCCCAAAATTTTCTCGAAAATACTTAACTATTTTAGTGATATTTATTGTCACTTCCATGACAGAAACCTAGGAAACATTAATTTCGCCGAAAAAGACCAAAGGAACGTATTAACTTCAGGACTAACAGGCCTGTCAGCGAATCTAATCGAATCCCGACTAGGCAATACTCCTCGTAGTACCTTAAAGTATAGCATTAAAATCAACAACGAGAACAGTGTCCCCAAGATGGCCAAGATTACAGCACCAGCAGAGCTAGGTAACAACGCATCCTGAACAACATCTCCAAAAGGTGCAGCTATACGAAACAAGGGAGCCAAAACACCACTATTTAACGTGGCAACGGGAAGCAGATAGTAAGGGAAATTCTTCTGCGTATACAAGAAAGCAGTAAGCGAAATCAACCCAAACAGCTTCACCGAAACCACTCCTTCCCCTACCAATAGGACAAGGAAAGGCAGCAGCCAAACAAAACGAGCCTCACTAACAAGGTTACTGCTCAAGAAGAAGGCGGCAGCAACCAGATAAGTCGCCATCGTTAAACCCTTCAACGAATCGTCAAACCTAGCCTTTGAAACAAAATAGATCGAAATGAAGGAGAGCACAGTCATCAAGAGAGTGGATACAGGCCCCCAGATATTCGGGTCTAGAGGAAGCACCATGGACCAAGACCAATAGGTTAAACCAAACCCAAAGACACCATTAATGGTTCCACGAGTAAAGAAGAAGCCAAGTATAAGACTTGAAAGGTTATTTACTGCTTGGATTCCACTTGAAGCCAAGAAAATAAGGTAAGGTACTATAAAAAATAAGAGATACTTTAACAACTCCTTTTGTTTCCCCCTCTTAAACAGATAAACCGATGCTGGAATGATAAAAGCCGCTGGATACACCTTGAAAAGCGTGGCAAACAACAAGGATATCACTGAAGGAACAACTCTATCGCCGAGTAGCAAGTAAACGGAGAGAACTGTGAAGAATGCGGGTATCGCATCGTTCTGCCCCCACCCAGAAGAAATCCAGATCGAGATCGGGTTCAAGTAAAAGAGCGCAACCACCTTCTCAGCCAACCCCGTCTTCGAAAACCTCTTCATCAAACGGTACAAGACCAAAGCAGTTCCCACATCAGCCAACAACATGGGAACCTTAACCAACGCATTGAACAAAGGACCGGGAACCCAAGCTATACCATAATGCGGATTAAACGAGGCTGGTAAAGCATCCACGGCGGTCGCCCCCCAACCCGTAGCAGAAGACAGGAACCCGTACACGAAGGCTATAGGAGTCAACGTTAGCCACCAGAGAGAATTTACAGACGTTAAGATGCTGAGATCAAAACCGTGCCTTAAAACGTCCATACAATACATGTACCACACAGAGACATCGAAGGGATGAGCCGTGAATGGCATCAACAACAGCCTAACAGCCGTTCCTACAAGAAGCGTCGTACGCAGACTGAACTTAAACACGAAGCGCTCCCGAAGAGACTCATAGGTCCGCGCGAATAGACCTCGAAAAGTCCTACTCACTTCTTGCTCTACGCCCCACACTCTTTATCGCGTAGAGCATCATGGACGATATTATCAGAAGCATCCCCAGGAAGACCGCCCCCACCGTTACCAACGCCATCGGGACACTGAAATACCGTGTCAAATTGAAATACCATAGGGAATACACGCCGAACCCGACCCCGACCAAAAACAGAACCGTGCCGGGCAGAGCTAGGAACAGCAGTGGTCTCTCCATGACGACCAGCCTAAGAACCGTATCAACGAGCTCAAAACCATGATATGCAGGATTCTTCTTCGACGTCTTCTCCAGACCTCTATACCTTATCGCCACAGGCACCTCCACAACCCTCAAACCATTCTTCTGCGCCAACGCCAGCTGCTCTGTCTCCACGCCATAACCCTCAGCCTCGGACTCTAACATAACGTCTAAGGCTTTAGCGGAGAAAGCCCTGAAACCGCTCTGAGTGTCGCCCACACCCGAGTCACCGCTCCCACCGCTCAATGCGTTGATCAACCTCAACCCTACCCTCCGATAGAACGGCGCATCCACCCTAGAACCCTCAGCATACCTCGAGCCCACAACCATATCCGCCTCCCCCTTCAGAATCGGCTCAACGAGCCTAGGAATCTCCTCAGGATCATGCTGACCATCGGCATCAAGCATCACAACCACGTCCGCCCCCAACTCCTTTGCACGTAGGAAAGCCGACCTCAAAGCCGCACCCTTGCCCAGATTCCTCTCATGCCTGATCACGACAGCGCCGAGACCCTCCGCGATCTCCCCCGTCAAATCCCCTGAACCATCGTCGCAGACAACGACCCTATCCACAAACCTCTCAGCCATTAAAACCACCCTCGCAATACTCGCCTCCTCGTTGAACGCCGGGATACAGGCGATGATCAAACTAGTTCCACTCAGACCTACAGAGCCGCATCGAAGAGCCGGTCAACCGTCCCGAAGAGAGGGAAAGCAGACATTAGAACTCTGAGACGTGGAGAACTTCTATCGGAGGCGACTTCAGCCTTACCCTATCCACGAAATCTTCCCCATCCAAGGAGACTAGAGTCGATTCAGCTTCAAGCGCCGTCTCCAGATACAATGAATCCACCGCATAGACGTCGTACTCGTGGCACAGCGCATAGGCCTTGAGGCAGAACTCCCTGCTGCAGGCGACCGTGAGCAGAGGGTTCACCATCCTGTCGAGCTCAGCCTTCGCCCTCTCAGCCAACGCCACCCCAACCCGCCTCGCCAAAGCCCCCAGAACCTCAACATACACGATGCTAGGTTCAACCAGAACGAAGCCTCCGGGGACCCGACTCAATATCTCTGAGCACTTGCCCCTGTAAGGCTCATCCGCCTTCAGAGCCGCCACGAAGACATTCGCGTCTAAAGTCAGGAACTTCTTAGGAATGGAACTCATGTCCCCTGCTCTTCCTGAACTCCCCTAAAACAGAGGGCGCCCCCACCCACCTCCGAGACACCTCCCCCCTAAGAGCGAGGAAGCCCCTCACAGCCGCCTCAACCTCCCCCTCGTCAGCGGCCAGAGAAGCCCCCAGCCTAAGCTTAATAGCTGACAGCTCCCGCTCAATCTCACTGAGCCGGTTCAAGACCTCGATCAAACTAGTATCCAAGGTCCTTCCACACACCTGTTAGAGGAAGCCACTATTTTAACCTTCAACCCTCATCCATTCATGATCTCCGTCAATGTACCGCTAATGCCGCACCCCACAGCCCCAAGCCCCTCAGCTATCGCCCCCGTCAGATCCACGGACCCATCGTCACAGACAACAACCCTGTCCACGTACTTCCTGGCCTGAATCACCACCCCAGCGATGCTCCGCTCCTCGTCGTAGGCCGGGATACAGGCAACGATTAGAGGCTTATTGCTAACGGCGCTCATTAAACGATCCTGGCTTGACGGCAGCTCTATTCAGCTCCTTGACGTCAAAGTATCTTCTCAGCGTCTCGTCGAGTATCCTCAGCCTAAACCCATCATCAATCGACAGCAGGAGCTCCCCCTTCGTGAACACGTGACACTTGAACGACAAGGGCGCATCGTTGAGCACGTGGACGTCCACAGGCACCCCCGCCTCCACTTCAAGCCTCGCCGACAGGTCGACGGCATAGCTGAACGCTTCCTCGGGATCCTTAACCCATAAGGCTACATCGACATCCCTGAACTCGTCAAGTTCAACGAAGCTCCCATGAGCATACGCGAAGACTATGCCCCCCACACCCTCCAGAAGCCTCCTAAGCCCGCGGAGCAGCCCCTCCCTCTCCTCACCCTCCATATGAAAAGTTCTGAAGTCGAACCCCATCAGACGCTCAACCTCCCTCACCCCATCCTCTCCTATGAGGTCATCCCTTCTATGAACGACCTCACGTCCTTCTTAAAAGCTTCAAAGTCCTCGACGCCCTCCTTGATCGACGAGTAGACCCGTCGATCGTCGACCTCCCAGTACCTGTGAACGAGCAGATTTCTCAGCCGGGCGGCTGATGCAAGCCTCTCCGCCAACCCTTCGGCGATCACCTTTCTCTCACCCAGCCTTCTGAAGCAGTCGGCGTAGCCCTCAGCCCTCTCATCGAAGAGCCTCGAAAGCAGATGCACAGATATACTGGCCGCAGCCTCAACGATCTGAATAACGAGATACCTCATCGACATCCTTTCATGGACCGACAATTCCTCGAAGTTCTTCCCCAAGAGTCCTCTAAGATCGGTCAAAGCCTCATTTATCTCCCTGAATCTAGCCTCGACAGCATCAGGATTCAGGCCCATTATGCCCCTCCCCTAGCTATCCAGGATATATG
>Ga0315289_10003263_pt1 | contig 24629 bp, 17 predicted proteins | sample YL17G11_40_MG_FD_203452 | JGI IMG/M metagenome (GOLD analysis project Ga0315289, IMG submission 203452) | Sediment microbial communities from Yellowstone Lake, YNP, Wyoming, USA - YL17G11_40 | ecosystem: Environmental > Aquatic > Freshwater > Lake > Sediment | place: USA: Wyoming | collected...
TGAGCAACTCGAGCAGCAGTTGGACAGCTTCGATCCCGCGGCGCGAAAGCAGGCGCTGCAATCGCTGCTCAAGCGGGTCGAGGCCGGCGCGATCAAATTGCCCGAGACCGGGCGATTCGTGAATCTGCATTGCCACACGTTCTTTTCTTATAACACCTACGGCTACTCCCCGACGAAATTTGCCTGGCTGGCCCGCAAGGCAGGCCTGGCGGTCGTCGGCACGACCGACTTCGACGTGCTCGATGCGCTCGACGAGTTCCGCGAAGCCAGCCGGCTGCTGGGCCTCAAAGGCTGCTCGGGTCTGGAGACGCGCGTCTATGTGCCGGAGTTCTCGACGCGGGTCATCAACTCGCCCGGCGAGCCGGGGATCTCCTACCACATGGGCGTCGGATTCCCCCGCGCGAAAGTCCCGCTGTCCCAGCGGAAATTCCTGCGGGGCCTCAAGCAAACGGCGCAGCAGAGGAACCGGGACCTGATGCAGCGGGTCAATCAGCACTTGAGCCCCGTGGAATTGGACTATGAGCGCGACGTGCTCGTCCTGACGCCCGCCGGCAACGCGACGGAACGGCATATGTGTCTGGCCTATGCCCGCAAGGCCCGCGAGCGATTCGGTGACACCGACGAGCTGGCGGAGTTCTGGTTACAGAAGCTCGGAACCGATGCCCGCAAGCTCGGCCTGCCCGAGGGGCGTGACCTGCTCAATACGATCCGCGCCAAAACGATGAAGCGCGGCGGTGTCGGCTACGTCCAGCCCGACAGCGGGTCATTTCCCTTGATGGCCGACACCAATCGATTTATCCTTGCGGCGGGTGGCATGCCCGTGCACACGTGGCTCGACGGCTCCAGTGCCGGCGAGCAGGCGATCGAGGAATTGCTCGATGTGGCGATGAGCACCGGGGCCGTGGCGATTAACGTCATCCCGGACCGCAATTACACGCCCGGCGCGCAGGATCAAAAGGTCAAAAACCTTTATCAGGTGATCGAGGTAGCCCGGAAACGTCACCTCGTCGTGGTCGAAGGTACCGAGATGAACAGCCCCGGCCAGAAGTTCGTCGACGACTTCAACACCGAGGAGCTCGCCCCCCTGCTGCCGGTGTTCCTGAAGGGCGCACATATCGTCTACGGCCATGCGGTCCTGCAATACCAATGCGGCCTGGGATACACCAGCGCGTGGGCGGACACGCACTTCAAGACCGCCGAGCGAAAGAACGCCTTCTTTGAAGAAGCTGGCATGGCCTTACATCCGCAGCGGGAGAGTAATCTCGATCGTCTCAACAACAAGGTTCGGGTGTCCCCGAGCGACGTTCTGGAAATGATCCGGGCGTGATCGGCCCGGCGAATCGGCAGTGCAAAGGATAAAAGCATCGATGAAAGAGAACATCCCCGCGAAACAATACGCCGTCCAATTAGTGGGGCCGGACCAGCTTGTCCTGAACAAGTCCAAGGATGTCTTTCGGCCCGGACCGCCTCAGGTCCTCGCGCGAGTGGAGGTCGTCGGCTTGTGCTTTTCGGATTTGAAATTGCTCAAGCAGTTCACGGGTCACGTCCGCAAGGGCCAGGTCGTGGCCGGCATTGATCTCGGCATTCTCAAGGAGATTCCGAGCTACGTGCCGGACGAGGCGCCGACGGTCCCGGGGCATGAAACGGTGGTGCGCATCGTGGCGGTTGGATCGGGTGTGCAGAGACACAAGCCCGGCGAACGTTATCTCGTTCAGACCGACTATCGCTGGCTCCGCACGGCCACTTCCAACGCCGCGTTCGGTTACAATTTCGAAGGCGCCCTGCAGGAATATGTCCTGATGGATGAGCGGGTCATCACGGCACCCGATGGCGAGTCCATGCTGATTCCCGCCCCCGAGGACCGAGCCGCCTCCGCCATCGCCCTGGCCGAGCCCTGGGCGTGCGTGGAGGATGCCTACGTCTCGAAGGAGCGGACCACGCTCCAACCCGGCGGCCAGATGCTGGTCGTGGCGGATATGGAAGTCGGCCTGGGCCGCATGAGCAACCTCTTGCGAAAGTACGGCACCCCGGCCAAGATCACGTGGGTCTCAAAACTCCTGCCCCCGGCTGATCTCGAGATGCCGATTGCCCGCGCGAAGCGGGTCGATGAGCTTGAGGAGGCGGCGTATGACGATGTGATCTATTTCGGGTCGAGCCCGCGCACGGCCGAACAGTTATTCGCCAAGATCGCGGCAAACGGCCTCTTGAACCTCGTCCTGGGCGGCGAGCGATTCGGCAAACCGGTCGTGACGATGGTGGGCCGGGTCCACTACGGCGGAATTCGCATCATCGGCACCGCCGGCCCCAACCCGGCGGAATCGATGAAGTATATCCCAAAGACCGGCGAGATCCGCCGCGGTGACCGGGTCAACGTTGTCGGCGCCGGCGGGCCGATGGGCATGATGCACGCCATTCGCAACATCTGCCAGGGCATCGAGGGCGTCAGCGTGTTCGCGGGGGACGTGGACGACAAGCGGCTGGCGGCGCTGACGAAGATTGCGGAGCCGCTGGCCCGCACGAATCGCGTCGAGTACCAGACGTACAACGCTCAGGATCACGAGCCCGCGGAGGACTTCACGTACACGGTCTTGATGGCCCCGGTGCCCGAGCTGGTGGCCGCCGCCGTGCGCGGGTCCGCGCCGCGCGGCATCATCAATATTTTCGCCGGTATCCCGGCGACCGTCACCGGCGAGATTGACCTCGATGCCTACGTCGAGAAGCGGCTGTACTTCATCGGGACCAGCGGCTCGACGCTCGACGATATGAAACGCATGCTGGAGAAGGTCGAGTCGGGCCGGCTGGATACGAACGTCAGCGTCGCGGCGATTTCCGGCCTGGAGGGCGCCGTCGAAGGCATTCGCGCGGTAGAGAACCGGTCGATTGCCGGCAAGATCCTCGTCTATCCGGCCTGCAAAGGTCTCGGCCTGACCCGGCTGGAGGAACTGGGCACGAAATTGCCCGACGTCGCGGCGTGTCTGAAGGACGGCCTCTGGACCATCGAAGCCGAAAAGAAATTGCTCGATCGGTATGCAGAGAGCGGAAAGTGATCGATTTCGCTGTCATGCTGAGCGCGCGAAGCATCTGGCCCTCGTAGGGGCAGGCCCCCGTGCCTGCCCCCAGGATGTAGGGCAACCACAGGGGGTTGCCCCTACAATACCCAGATCCTTCGCTTCGCTCAGGATGACAAATATAATAGCATGTTCGTGGCGAAGCATTAGTGGATTATGGAAAGGACAAGAGGATGAAACGGAACGGGAGAATCACATCACAGCAATCTCATCTGGCGCATCTCTTCATGGCATTCCTGGTCCTCGGTTTGGGAGCGGGCGGGTTGTTCGCGCAGGGTCGGGAGTTCAACGGCCTAGGCATGAGTCTGGGTAACCTGCCGCGGCTGTCAAACGCCAGGACGCGCTCGATCAGCCCGGAAAACTTCACCGGTGAGAAAGGCAAAGGCGGCATGGCCACCGAGGGCACCGGCAAGAGCGCGGCCCGCGAGCTGGGCCAAACCTGGAAGGTCTCACCCTCGGTGAGAATCGATCCCAACCAGACCTTCGTAATGGCCGACGTCAAGGCGGAAGGCACGATCCAGCATATCTGGATGACGCCGACCGGTAATAATCGGATGAACATCCTCCGGGTCTATTGGGACGACGAGCAGACCCCTTCGGTGGAATGCCCCGCCGGCGATTTCTTTGCCTGCGGCATGGGAGAGTACACCCAGGTCACTTCCCTGCCGGTATGCGTCAATCCGAAGAGCGGCTTCAACTGCTACTGGGCCATGCCCTTCCATAAGGGCTTCAAGGTCACGATGACGAACATCGATAGCAAGCCGATGGTCCTGTACTATCAGATCGACTACACTCTGACCAACGTGCCGGAGGATACGGGGTATTTCCACGCGCAGTTCCGCCGGGTCAACCCCCTGCCCTATAAGAACGACTACACGATCGTGGACAGCATCAAGGGACGGGGACAGTACGTCGGGACGTACATGATCTGGGGCTCGAACAGTCCCGGCTGGTGGGGCGAAGGCGAGATCAAGTTCTTCATGGACGGCGACCAGAAATTCCCGACCATCTGCGGCACGGGCACCGAGGACTACTTCTGCGGCTCCTACGGCTTTGAAAAGTTCCAGGGACAAGGGTACCAGGAGTTTTGCTCACCGTACACCGGCATGCCGCAGGCGACTATGTCTGAGAAGCAGCCGCGCTTCGGCCTCTACCGATGGCACATCATGGACCCGATTCGCTTCGATAGCGATCTGAGAGTGACCATCCAGGCCCTGGGCTGGCAGAGTGAGGGCCGGTACCTGCCGCTGCAGGACGATCTCTCGTCGGTCGCGTACTGGTACCAGGGAGAGCCGCACACTCCCTTCCCGAAGCTGCCAGGCAAAGAGGCCCTGAAAATTGTGAAGAAATAATGGCGCATGTAGATTGGTGCCCTTCGGCATCTGGTTTGAGGCAATGTCATTGCGAGGCCCCATGAAATGGGGCCGTGGCAATCTCTTTTCCCGTGATTGAGATTGCTTCGCTTCGCTCGCAATGACATGCTCGCGTGAGACGAGAGGAGTACAATGGCGAACTCGAGGCAAATTGAGCAGGCGTACAAGATGGCGCGCGAACGATACGCCGGTCTGGGCGTGGATACGGACAGAGCGATGCGCCGGCTGAGAAAAATCGCGATCTCCTTGCACTGCTGGCAGGGAGACGACGTCGGCGGGTTCGAGAGCGCCGGCGGACTCAGCGGCGGCGGGATCATGGCGACCGGGGCCTATCCCGGCAAGGCGCGGACCGCCAACGAGCTGCGCGCCGATATCGAGAAGACCCTGAGCCTGATTCCGGGCCGGCATCGGCTGAACCTGCACGCGATGTATGCGGAGACCCGGGGCAAGGTGGACCGCAACGAGCTGGAGCCCAGGCACTTCAAGAGCTGGGTCCAGTGGGCGAAGACCAACGGCCTGGGCATGGATTTCAACGGCACGTATTTCTCGCATCCGAAGGCCGCCGACGGCTTCACACTGTCCAGCCCCGATAAGCGCATCCGCCGCTTCTGGGTCGAGCACGGCATCGCCTGCCGCAAGATCGGCGCGTATATGGGCAAGCAGCTCGGCACGCCCTGCGTCACCAACACGTGGATTCCGGACGGCTACAAGGACATCCCTGTGGATCGCAAAGGTCCGCGGGAACGGCTCAAGGAGTCACTCGACGAAATCCTCGCCCAGCCGATGAACCGCAATTATCTGCGGGACGCCGTCGAGGGCAAGCTCTTCGGCCTCGGCTCAGAGAGCTACGTCGTCGGCTCGCACGAGTTCTACTTAGGCTACGCTGTGGCGAATGGCACGCTGCTGTGCCTCGACATGGGACATTTCCATCCGACGGAGAGCGTCGCCGATAAGATCTCCGCCGTGATGACGTTCGTGGATGAGATTCTGCTCCACGTCAGTCGCGGCGTGCGCTGGGACAGCGACCACGTGGTCATCCTGTCCGACGAGCTGGAGGCCCTCGCCCAAGAGCTGGTGCGCGGCAATTATCTCGACCGCACCCACATCGGCCTGGACTTCTTCGATGCCAGCATCAACCGCATCGCCGCGTGGGTCATCGGCACGCGCTGCATGATCAAGGCCCTGCTGCTGGCGCTGCTGGAGCCGACTAAGCAACTGCGACAGATGGAGGCCAGAGGCGACCACACCTCGCGTCTGGCGATGCTTGAGGAGACCAAGACGCTACCCTTCGGGGCCGTCTGGGACTATTATTGCCTGAGATCGAACGTGCCGGTCGGAGATGCCTGGCTGAACGAGGTCAAGGCGTACGAACAAACGGTGCTCGCCGGACGCGCGTAGTATCGCTTCACGGCTGTATGTGGTATCATTGTCCCGCCCGACCTGGGTGCCATGCCCACGCTTGCGTGGGCACGTGAGAATGCGCGGTGGAAGACATGCTTACGCGAGCGTAAGCATGGCACCGGAACATATAGGCAATGTCGAAGTCACGAGCCACGGGGAACCAGAGAATGGATACAGAACAGCAATCACAGCAAACGCAGGGCGGGAGTGAATTCGAGCGAGAGCCGGTGCCGCAGCGGGCGCTGCTCGGTTTTCGGAGCTTCATCGGCATGTACGCCGGTGAGCATACGGCCGGGACCGAACTGATGATCGGCCCCCTGTTCGTGGCCGCCGGTGTCAGTGCATTCGACGTCGTCATCGGCCTGCTCGTGGGGAACCTGCTGGCGGTACTGAGCTGGGTCCTCCTGTGTGCACCCATTGCGACTCGGGCCAGACTCACGTTGTATTACCAACTGGAAAAGATCTGCGGACGAAAGCTGGTGACGCTGTACGATCTGGCTAACGGCGTGATGTTCTGCTTCCTAGCCGGCGCGATGGTAACAGTCTCGGCCACGGCGCTGGGCGTTTGGTTCCATTTCGAGATGCCGGCGCTGGAGGATATCTATCCCAATAGCATCGGCTGGGTCATTGCCGTGCTCGTATCCGGTGCGATGATCGCCATCGTGGCCGCATATGGATACGAGGTCGTGGCCAAGATAGGGAACATCGCCTCGCCTTGGATGGTGCTGGTATTCATTGCGTTCGGACTGGTCGGCTTGAGGCAATTCATCGACGCCACCGGTGCCCAGATCGCCAATCTCTCCGACGTATGGACTCTGGCCAAAACACAGATATGCAGGGGAGGTGATCCGTTGCCGGGCCAGACAAAATTCACGTTCTGGCACGTGATGTTCTTCGCCTGGTTCTGCAACATGGCGATGCACATCGGCATGTCCGACCTCTCGGTGCTGCGGTTTGCGAAAAAGTCGTGGTACGCCGTGGCCAGCGGAGCCGGCATGTTCCTCGGTCACTACCTGGCCTGGTTGGCCGCCGCGATTCTCTACGCGTTCCAGTTGCACCAGGAACCGGGCAATACCAAAGTGCTGCCCGGGCCGCTCGCTTACCAGGCGGCGGGCTTGACGGGGCTTATCTGCGTCATTATCGCCGGCTGGACCACGGCGAACCCGACCATTTACCGTGCGGGCCTGGCCTTCCAGGCCATCGTGCCGAGGGCCCCGCGGTTCTGGGTGACGCTGGTCACCGGCGGCATTGCCACGGTCACGGGCATGTTCCCTGCCATCACGATGAAGCTGCTGGGGTTCGTCGCGCTATATGGGCTGCTGCTGATGCCGATGGGGGCGGTGGTTTTCGTGGATTTCTGGCTGATCCGCAAGTTCGGGCTGCAAAGCTACTATGCGGAGCGCAGCGGCGCGGCGTTCAATTGGGCCGCCGGAGCAGCCTGGCTCGTGACGCTCGCCACCGCCTGGGCATTGGTCAAATATGCGGGCCTGCAGATTTTCTTTGTCTCGCTGCCCGGCTGGTTCATCGCGGCAACGCTCTATGTCGGCTTGAGCGTGGTCTATCAGCGAGTCGTCCGTCCCGCCGTCGAACAAGCAAAACCCGGCCCTGCCGTGGCAGAGGCATAGGAGGAACCCCATGCGTACCCTCTTGGTGGTCGTTTCCCTGTTGTCGCTGGTCGTGTTGATACTGCCCTCGATCCTCTTCCTGGCCGGCTGCATGGCGCTCGGCACGGCCAAATGGATCATGCTGCTGGCCACGGTGGTCTGGTTCGCCGCCGCCACCCCCTGGCTGTGGAAACAGACCGGCTGAGGCCCATGGGACCTGATGCAGACAACGTAACCGCATCGGTCCCGACAGCGAAATCGGAGATGCGACCATTGTCATGTCGAGCAGAGCGAAGCGCAGTCGAGACATCTGGCCACGAACCCGGCGTGTCGTTAATTCGCAGCCAGATTTCTCCGCGCGGCCTTCGGCCTTGGTCGAAATGACAACGAAAGGCCAGGAGTCATTCTGAACCGGTATCCCAGCCGACGGTGTACTTGGCCCGCCGCAATCTTCTTATGCACCCCTTCTTCGGGTGCGGCCGGAATACGGTGGCGGGCTATGTGCATCTGGTGTAGGGCGAGCGTCGCCGCTCGCCTAAAGAAGTCGTGCGGGGACGCACGACCTACTCTGCGGAGCCTGTCGGGATCGATCATGTATCTGCTGTTCCTATTGCCGGCGCAGGGCACGCCGCCTGAATCTGCCACCGAATGCCGACCGCACCCCTTCTTCCCGGCGTGCAAGAACAGCATGGACAGGCAACCGGGTGTGTGCTAATAATGGCGGCTTTGGTGGAAGGGTCTTGGGTTTATTGAGGTGCTTTTGCGATGGATAAGGCATTAGCAGATCTGATTCGGATCTCGACGATCACCGGCCGGGACCCGGCGCTCGTGCTGGGCGGCGGCGGCAATACATCGGTCAAGACCGAGGACGGCAAGCACATGTACATCAAGGCCAGCGGCACGGCCTTGAAGGATATGAACGAGCAGCGGGGCTGGCGGCGGCTGCGAATCGAGCCGGTGCTGACCATCATCAAGGACCGGTCGCTGACGAAGCTCGACGCGATCGCGAGGGAGAACACCGTCGTGAGCCGGCTGCTGGATGCCTGCGACGACGGCTGCGCCGGCGGGGCCCGGCCGTCCGTCGAATCGCATCTTCACGCCCTGCTCAACTCACATGTGATTCATTTGCATCCGCTGGTCGTTTCGGCGTACGTCAATGCCCGCCACGGGCGAGCCCAGATCGAGAGACTCTTCGCGCAAGAGAAACTCCCGCCGCTGTGGGTGCCCTACGCCAATCCCGGCTATATGCTGGCCAGGAAGATCGCCGCTCTCGTCGAGGACTATCAGCAGGAGCACCGCCGCAAACCGCCGATTCTTTTCCTCGAAAAACACGGCGTTTTCGTGACGGCCAATGGCGCCAACGGTGCCCTGCGACTGGTCCGCAAGGTCATTGACCTCTGCGAAAGCAAAGTCAGACCAATCAAAGCAAGAGCCATGAAGCCGCCGGCTGCGGCGGACATCACCTCCGCCCGGCTGGCGATCCGCAAGGCCGTGTTCGACGTGACCGGCCAATATCTGCCGGTGAGCTATTTCCCGGCGACGAACAGCGTGGCCGCCTTCATGGCCCACGGCCGGGCCAAGGCCCTGCTGTCCGCCCCGGCCCTGCATCCGGAGGAATTGGTCTATGCGAACGGGCCGGCCCTGTGGCTCGAGGACTGGCGTGCCGACGGGATTACCCGCAAGCTGCGCTTGCGGCTGGACAGGACGCGCAAGAGCCCCTCTGCTTTTCTCATCAAGGGTCTCGGCCTCTTCGTCGCCGCCGACAAATCCCTCGCCCCGCTGGTCGCGGAGATGGAGGACGGCTCGGTCACGGTCCGCATGCACGCTCATCGCTTCGGCGGCGTATTCGGCCTCAACAAGCGCGAGCAGGAGTTCATCAATAACTGGGAGTCGGAGGCGTTCCGCAGGAAGCTCGTCAGCGGCGAGGGAAAAGGCGAATTGAATAATCGCATCGCCGTCGTGACCGGGGCCGGCAGCGGTTTGGGCAGAAGCATCGCGGCAGGCCTGGCACGGGCCGGAGCGATGGTCGCACTGACGGATGTCGATGAGAAGGCCGCACAGGAGACGGCCGATATCATTACGCGCGAGCGGTCGAAGAGCCAAGTCAAGGTCTTCCGGTGCGACGTCACGAGCGAGGACAGCGTGCGCCAGACCTTTGAGGAACTGCTGGCCCACTGGGGCGGCCTGGACATCCTCGTCAACGCCGCCGGAATTGCACCGCCGTACGCGCTGGTGGATATGCCCGTCGACAAGTGGCGGCTGGCACTCGAGGTGAACCTGACGGGTTATCTCCTGATGGCACGCGAGGCCGCGAGAATCATGATTGCCCAGGGCATGGGCGGCAGCATCATCAATCTCAGCTCCAAGTCCGGACTCGACGCAAGCAAGAATAACACCGCTTATAATGCGACCAAGGCCGGCGAGCTGCACATGGCCCGCGGCTGGGCCCTGGAGCTCGGCGAGCACGGAATCCGCGTCAACAGCATCGCGCCGGGCAACGTGTTCGAGGGCTCCAAAATCTGGAACCCCGAGTACATCAAGGTCTGTGCCAAAAAATACGGGATCAAGCCCCAAGAGGTGATCCCCTACTATGTGAACAAGACGGCCCTGCGGCGGGAGATCAAGGGACAGGACATCGCCGACGCGGTGGTCTTCCTGTGCTCCGACAAGGCCCGCACAATCACCGGACAGACCCTCGTCGCCGATGCCGGCCAGGTCATGGTCCGATAAGAATTAACAGCAAACCTGATAGTTCCGGGCCATGATCTGTCTTCCCAACGAGGGCTTGAAGTCACGGCGAACCGCGATTTATCGGTCCCAAACACGGCACGTCCTAAAATCATGCCGGTTCCCGTGTCACTTCCCCACTTTCTGATTGCCGCCGCCGCCCGCTGCCGGTACAAGTACATCAATCGCTCGCATGGTCCACATGGATGGAGGAGATCATACCCCGTCGCAGTTGTGGATGGTCCACAGGATCATGCGCTCATGGAGGAGGGCCTCTGACAGGAGGCAGGGGCATGGCGACCGACAACAAGGTTTTGGGGATATGTACGCGGCTGTCGGCGTATCTCCGCGCACAGGCTAAGGCGTGGAGAATCAGCGACAGTCGGGCGCACCATTTTCGCAGGATGGATGACGGAAGACAGATGACGGCGACGGCCGTCAGCTTTCTGTCTTCTGTCCTCCGTACCATATCTTCTGTACTTCTCTCCTCTACTTATCTCTCACAAGGTGCTGTGCGGCCCTGGGTGCATAATGCCTGGGGCCACACAGCACCATTTTCTTTTCCGGGTAGAGGCGGAGCTTCAGCCGTAGCGATTTGCCGCATGAAGTCTGCGGACCAACACTGAGAAAGGAGTGGAATAGATGTCACGGAAGACCATCACCCTGCTTACCCTGTCAGCAATGCTGGCTGCGACCGCCTCCGCAGGTGAGATTAAAGTGCACGTGTGGCCGACCTATTTTCGTCCGCTCGAGATCCTCGCCGTCCCGGTCCTGATGGACACCGGCTATTGGGTCCGCATCCGAGACCCGGGGCCGATCCGGCTGCGCCAGCGGGATATTAACACGTACACGGGCTGTGTCAACCTGCAGGTGGAGTGCAACTTCAATCTCCAAATGTGGTGCAGGCTCACGCCGACGGGGGCGGTCCCGGGCAATTACTCTTGGACTATGGACCCGGCGGAGGTCCGCATGCCGGGGGCTCCGCCGTCCCCGATGCCCAAGGTGTGCGTCACTTTGCGCAATGCCGACCTCCGCATCATGCCGGCCGGTGCACGGGACGTGCAGGTGGCGACGGTGGTCGTCTCGGTAGCTCCGCTGTATTGACAAGTATTACCACTGCCCCGCATCGTGGCAATCCAGGGGCAGGGTTCCCAAACGCGAAATCTCGCGTTTGGGAACCCGCGCGCCGGGGGTGCTCCGTTTGGGAACGCTGTTACCCCCGCAAGCAAGTGAGCTCTTCGAGTTTCTACTGCCGCGACCCCTGGATTGCCCACTTGTACAGGAACCCAGAGCTGAACAGCAGAGCCCAGTCCTCCTCACCGCCGGTGGCGAAATGGCCCTCTTCGTCCGGGTACGCAAGCAATCATATGTTTGCGCACGAGTCAAATCAGACCGGTTTGAGACTTCCGTCCGGTGAGCCCGGCTTGATTTTCACACGGCCGCCGACACAGAAATAGAGGACCGCCAGGTCACCAGCGCCGGCGACCACACCGCAAACCAGCCAAATCACAGTCAACAACAGAGAACCTCTTGCCATCCTCATTTGGGGACCTCCAGAACGAGCGCCCAATCGTTATCACCGGCGGCATTTTTGCCGGGCGGCGTGAAGCGGCGATTACCTTCGCTACCGAACGGGGAACCTTCGACAGATTTATAGTGCCCGTTCGTCGGGTCAAACCATGCGGCTTCGACCGGCCCATGGAGGCGGCTCATGGCCACCTGAATCGCCCCGCCGCTTGGCAGATACGCGATGGCCAGGTTGCCACCCTCCGCCAGTGCGGCGGTCACATAGTCGGCCTGTTTCCACTGGCCATAGCCGCCAGTCACCAGCTCATGCTTCGTGTCCGGAGCCAGCCGCCACCAGGGACGAGGCTCGAAGAACTTCCTGATAAGTGGAGCTTGCCGCGTGGATTCCGCGCGCAACACGTCCCGCCAGTTGGGCTCGAAGCGCCACAGCCGCGTGCCGGCGCAGTAGCCGCAGGCGCCGGAGAGTATCGCCCACCAGGCGTTGCGGCGGATGCGATACGGATTCCAAAGGTCGCCCTTCTTCGCGTCCGGCAGCAGCTCGATGGCGTTCGGTTCGTCCTCGTAGCCGGTCTCGCCCAGAAGGACAGGGCGAACCGGGTCGGTCCGCTGATACTCCGGCAGCACGTGCAGGTAAGACGCGCCGTAGGTATAAGCCATGTTGACATCGAGCCACGGTTCCCGGTGGAAGAATGCCGCGCTGGCGAACTCGTGCGAAAGATGGGCGGTGTGCAGGTGGTGCGGCGCCTCCTGTTGGATGGCGCGGGCGAGCTGGTCCGCGCACTCGGCCAGCCGCTGGTCGGGATTGCGGTCGCCACAATGCATCCACATCAGGTTTTTGAACCGGGCGTAGCGTTTGCCCAAGAAGTGGCCGTAGGTCCGGGCGCTCTGGGGCGTGACGTGATGCATCCAGAGCCCTTTCCCGGCACCGTACCAGAGATCGGACATGATGACGAAGAAGCCCCGCTGGGTGACCTCGTCCATAACGGTATCCGCATACTGCCAGTAGGCCTCCACCGGCCTGGTGATATCCAGCTCCGGCTCGAACGCGACGTTGCCATACGCATCGCGCGACGGCAGCCGACTATCATCCAGGATTTCCAGAAACAGCGTATTGAAGCCCTTCGCCTTGCGATCTTCCAGGACGCGACGGACATCCTCCAGAGGGAGTTTTTGCAGGAACCAGGGTGTGTCGCCCAGCAGGAAGAATGGCTTACCTTGCGAATCCACCAGATACCGACGGTTTTCACTGACCTTCAGAGGAAAGGCAACGTCGCCGCCTTGTTCCGAGGTCACCGCCGCAGTCGCGTTGGCGGCACTTGCGAGCACCTTTCTCGCAGGCAATAACCACCCGGCGGCTATGCCGCCAAGCGCAACACCCTGGCATGTGAGGAATTGGCGGCGGGTGAGGGGTGAGTGCCTGGCGTGCACGTGTCGGTTCATTCCGAGCTTCCCTCCAAAATCAGACCCAATCGCTATCGCCCGTGCCAGCGGTATGGCGCAAAATGACAATAGCGCAACACGTTGCGGTATTTGTTGCGGCCTGACCCGAGATTTATGCTCACCGCGTGCCGGGCGGCGGGAAATTCTTGGCGACGTCGTCGAGGACGAGGACCCAGTCATTGCCTTTGCCCTGGAGCGGCGGCTTGAATTCGAGGTTGCCCTTCTTGTCGAAGACGCCGATTTCCTGGGCCGTGCCGTGGCGCGGGTCGTACCACCACGCTTTGATCTTCTCGCCGACGAGCTTCTCCAAATTCACGGTGACGGGCTGGCCCAGAGGCACGTAAACGAACGCATAGGTGCCGTCGGAGTCGCGGGTCGCCTGGATACGGGCGTCGCCGTCGCCGGTTTCGGAGACCACGATGAACTGATCCGGAATCCGGGTCAGATACGGCCGCGAGAGCATCAGACTCTTCACGTGGGTCATATCACAGGCGCCCCACAGGTCGAGGGATTCGTACCAGTAGTGATGCGCCCAGGAGATCGGGTTGCGGCCGGGGGCGTACATCTGCCAGATATTGTGGCAGCCGTAGGTGTGACCACAGCTCCCGGCGAAAAGATGCCAATAGGCCAGCCGCCGAACCAGCCAATCGGAAGAGAAGCCGAACTTCAGAGGATCGAAGTTGATGGGATGGTCTTCATACAGCGGTTCGCCATCCACCACCGGCTTGACGGGCGGCTTGTTGTAGTCCATCCTGATGCTGTCCCAGCTTCCGCGATCCTGGTGGCCGGTCTGGTGCATGTTGAAGTCGAGCCAATCATCCTCGTGGAAATACTCAGAGGACGTGCGGCCGCCGGTCGGATGAAAGGTCATCAGATGCCGGTCGCCATCGCCCTTGGCCAGGCCGCGGGCCATCGCGCGGACGATCTCCTTGTGGGCGTCATTCTCGCACGGCCGGTCGCCGCCCAGGATCCAGATGATATTGGGGGCGTCCTTATACCGCGCGCCCAGCCACTGGCCGTAGGTCTCGGCGTTCTTCGGTTTGAAGACCTCCGGCCCCACGCCCCATTTTTTATTCCATTTGTCGCCCCAGGTCGGCACCATGCCGATGAACATGCCAAGAGACTCCGCCTTCTTGACCACGTAATCGACGTGGTCCCAGTAGTCGTTGTCGGGGCCCTCCTTGATATCCGGCTTGTTCGGATCGTCGTCGATGAGCGGCTTGTGACCGTAGGCGTTCGGCACGTGCAGCCCGTCCAGCTCGGCCAGGGCCACCGCCTGAATCACGGTGAAACCTTTGGCGGCCCGGTTCTCCAGGTACCGGTCGGCCTCTTCCCGGTTGAGACGGTGGAACAACTCCCAGGCCGTATCACCCAGATAGAAGAACGGCGTCCCATCCGCATGAACGAGAAATCGTTTGTTATCGCAGACCCTCAGCGGCCCGTGATTGAAATCCACCACGGGCTTGGGGGCCGACTGCGCCCATGCCGCGAACGGCAGTGACAGCAGCAGACCACAGAAAACACAAACCGCGCCGGGACGTCGGCGCACAGACGTACGGATGGACCCTTGCAGCATGTGGTTGTCTCCTTGTGCCATGATTATTCAGGCCTGGTCACCCTTGTGCCACTGTGCCCCGGCAGGAAACATCGGTCGCCGGGGCCGCACTGGCTCACATGATTGTACGAAGCAGACCGGCCCACGTCAAACGGAATCAGCCTCCGGCCAACGACGATAGCGCCTATTCTCCCGCTTTGAGGTAGATGGGCGAGTTGGTGGCGGTGACCGTCACGTTGCCGGACGGGTCCGCCCGGACCGTCCTTCGCGTGCCCAGCATATCGATCAGAGTGGCTTGCGAGGCCGGGGCAATTCCGATGGTGACGTCCTGAGTGACCGGCTTGCGCTTGGCCGTCCCGCACCCGGAAAAGGCCACCCAAAGCAGCGAGGAGGGCTCGTTGCGGTCGTGGAAGCGATAGACAAATGGCGGGACGGGCTCATTGTACTCGCCCGAGATTCTGGCGTCGAAATCATAGTCGAAGAACCTGACGGTCTTGATAAGGGTCTGGAGACCTGACCAGGCCGGCCGGGGCTGCGGCGGATTGTGCTGGTCCAGCGAGGTCATCAGGCCGGGGTCGGCGGAGGATTCCTCGAAGAGGTGCGTTTTGCTGAAGTACTCGAAATAGACCCATCCCTTGACGTTTGCGTGGAGCGTTCGCGCCACGATGTAGGTCTCGACCACCTGCTCGGCATGGACCTGTTCCGGCAGCCCGCCCAGGTCATCGCCGCAACTGTACCCTCCCTCGTTCAGCCAGAGCGGCTTATCCGCATAGCCGTGCTCATCCAAGAATTTGCGAACATTCAGCAGCCCGACGACACCGGCGTACGCCCCCGGCTGCTCAAGGCAGGTGGCGAGCACGCCGTGGCTCTGGGCACCGTACCAGTCGAATTTGGGGCCGCAGGCAAAGGCCCGCCTGTGATACTCCTCCCACTCCTGCGGACTGTGGGCGGTCGTGGCAAAATTGAAGCCGATCACAATAGTTGTCGGGTCGGCCCGCTTGACGCCGTCGTACGCGGCGTTCAGATTGCGAATGACTACCTCGGGGTCAGTCTCGTGGTAGTTGCGGTCCCACACATCCGCCGACCCGCCCCAGACGGCGATGAGGCCCGACCAGGCCGGATGGTCATGGTAGCGGTTGACGACCTGATAGGCGAACTCCCCGTACTGGGCCGCGAACCTCGGGTCCGCGCGGTTAACCCTCGCGTCCCACGGCAGCCCGGGCGACTTGGGGCAGATCAAAGAGGCAATGACCTTGAGCCCCGCCTGGGCCAGTTGGTCCATCTGTTCGTCGGTGGCTATCCATTTCCAGACGTTGTCGCCCCGCTCGATGTTCCCCCACGTAAAATCGACCAGTCCCTGGACGTAGTCGATCCCCAGTTCCTTCATGCTGCGCCGCTGGAAATCATCATATCCCGCCCCGCCATAAGCCCGTGCCGTGCAAAAGAACTCCGGCAGGAGACGGGCCGAGGCCGTCATCCTCGCCCCTGCGCGTGGGATGGCGTTTTCCACAAGGTACCGGCTCTCGCCCTCACAGGTAACGCCCAATGCAACCACTGCCACCATCGCGGCAAGCAAAGTGCCAACGTTTTGCCTCTCCAATGTTTCCCAACGCACACATCTCCCTCCTATGCAGTGACTGTCTCAAAGGCAACGCGCATCGGCTGAGGTGTTCCAGCCAGGAAATTCAATTTCTCGAATCCAATGACCCGCCCTGCCTTGTCTTTCATCAGGATGATCTCCTCGCCGGTTTCTTCGCAGACATACTCATCCTGCGGATTGCCAAACCAGACGGTCAGCGTATTCCCAGTCTGGTCATAATACACTTTCACTTCGGCCATACCCGAACTCCTTCTTTCACCGCGTCTGGTTGGATACGTCGTAATCAGGAAAGCCTCTCCGTCCAATCGCTTGGTGACAGCACAAACCAACCGATCTTCGCGTTCTGATCGATAGAACAGATAAACCGCCGGGTCGCTGCGACTTAGCCGGATCTCGTCCGGTTCCACCAGTGTCTTTTCTACATCCGACTCGCGCCCAGCCATTACCGGGTGCTTGACAGTGATAATCAACTGCCAATAAGAACGATTTACGCGGACACGAAAACCCAATGGCCTAAGAACTACAAATAGCACATCCTCTGCATGGGCATTGTCGGTCATACGAGCGTATTATACCTCTGATTCAATGATTTTTCTGTCGGCTCTCCAACCCAAGCGTGGGTTGCACTGCTGAAATCAGGACCATAGCAGAGAAATAATGCCGCTTTCCATGGACAGCACTCCTGCAATTCAATGCGACCTCACCTGTGATTCATTCCTACCTCTTCCAGCGATGTCATAGTGGTTCTCGATCCGCCAGCCTGTGCAGAGTGTTCCCATATGGTCCATGCTATCGTCGAGCCGCGTTTTCCTCAATCCTCGCTCGCAAAAAATGCGGAAACGCGGGCGGGCGCTTGTTGGGGGGGCGGCAATCTGGTATACTACCACGTCTTTTGATGCCCCCAGTCGGAGGCTGTTCGGTGATTGCTGGCCGGGGGGTGGAAGGGGACGGGTTCCCAATCGCGACAAGTTGCGATTGGGAGCCCGAGCCCCAACGCGATAGATCGCGTTGGGGAACCCAAAACCGTTCTTTTGAGGAGTCGATGCATGAGTTTTTCTGTCGAGGATACGCGCAAGAAGGGCGTGCCTGCCATCAAGGAGCTCATTCGCGCCGGCGTGATTACCCTGGCGGATGTAAAGGACTGGCTCAGAACCATTTACGAGATTCGATTCTTCGAGGAGAAGGTCTACGACCTGCTCGGGCAGAACATCATCAAGGGGGCCTCGCACCTCTATGCCGGGCAGGAGGCGATAGCCACCGGGGCGGTCGCGGCCATCGAGCGGGGCGACGTCATCGGCTCCACGCACCGGGGACATGGCCATTGTGGAGCCATCGGCAACAAGTATTCCGACAGCGAGCAGGACCGTCAGAATCACTGGAACGCGATGATGGCCGAGCTGATGGGCAAAGAGACCGGCTACTGCAAGGGCCGGGGCGGCTCCATGCACATCGCGGAAGTGGAGAAGCAGAACAATCTCGGCTCGACCGGCATCGTCGGCGGCAACCAGCCTCCGGCCGTGGGCGCGGCACTGGCCGAGAAATTCAAGAAGAGCGGCAAGGTCGTCATTTCGTTCTTCGGCGACGGCTCATGCAATACGGGCACGTTCCACGAGTCGATGAACATGGCGGCGACGTTGAAGGTGCCACTGGTGGCAGTCATCGAGAACAATCTCTACGGCATGAGCGTGCCGTTCTCCGGCAGCCCGGTCGAGGGGACACGGTGTGCGAGCAGTATCGAAGACATCGCCGTGCGTGCCGCCGCCTACAACGTGCCCGGCGTGATTGTGGACGGCATGGACGTCGTGGCCGTCTTCACGGCGGTTCGCAAGGCGGTCGAGCGTGCGCGCAAGGAAAACCAGATGACGATGGTCGAGTGCAAGACCTATCGCTGGTACGGCCACAGCCGCAGCGACCCGCGGGAGTACCGCACGAAGGCCGAGGAGAAGGCGTGGCACGAGCGGGACCCGATCGTCGTCCTGCGGAACAAGCTCGCGTCGGAAGGGTTCTGCACGGAGCAGGAACTGGACCAGATCAAGGACAAAGCCTTTGCGACCATCGAGACAGCGACGCAGTTCGGCATGGACAGCCCGTGGCCGAATCCCGCCGACGTCGCCAAGGACGTGTACGTCGAGGAGACCTATCCGGCCCAGCTCATTGAAGACGAGAAGAAAACAGCCGCCAGGGTCCGAGAGGCAACGGCGGCCTTTGAGAAACTCGTGGCGACTTCCAGTGCCAAGACCAAGAAGGAGGCCGTCGAGCAGGCGCGGGCCCAAATCAAGTCCCAGTATGCCATGAACGTTCTGAACATCGCCCAGGCGGTATCGGCCGCACAGGCCGAGGAAATGAGACGCGACCCGCGCGTCTTTGTCTTCGGTGAGGACGTCGGGCTTTACGGCGGCGCCTACCAGGCCACACGCGGGCTGCTGGCCGAGTTCGGCAAAGAGCGGGTGATCGATACGGCCATCTCGGAAGCGGCCATCGCCGGGGCAGCCGTCGGAGCGGCCCTGCGCGGCATGCGACCCGTAGCCGAGATTATGTACGTCGATTTCGTCACCATCGCCATGGACCAGCTTGTCCACGTCGGCGCCTACAACCGCTACATGTTCGGCGGCAAGGCCAAAGTGCCGATGGTCCTGCGCACGGAAGGCGGCGTGGGACGATGCATCGCCGCCCACCACTCGGAGTCGCTCGAAGCCTGGCTGATGCACACGCCCGGCCTCTATGTCGTGATGCCCTCGACACCTTACGATGCGAAGGGTCTGCTGCGGGCCGCGATTCAGAGCGACAACCCTGTCGTATTCATCGAGCACAAGGCGACGTACGGGCAGACCGGCCCGGTGCCTGACGGTGACTACATCATCCCGCTCGGCGTGGCGGACATCAAGCGGCCGGGCAACGACGCGACGATTGTCAGCTACTGCCGGATGGCCATGCGGTCGCTGGAGGCGGCGAAGATCCTCGCGGACAAGCACGGCATCGACGCCGAGGTCATCGACGTGCGGACGCTCAAGCCGCTGGACATGAAGACGATTGCCGAATCCGTCCGCAAGACCGGCCGGCTGATCACCGTCAGCGAAGGCTTCGGCTGGTGCGGCGCGGGCCGGGAGATTGCCGGCCAGTTCCTGGAATACGATTTCGGCGATGGCACGCGCGGCTTCGACTACCTCGACACGCGGCCGATCAATCTCGCGGCCAAGGATGTGCCGCCGCCCATGAGCGAGCCGCTGGAGGAGGCCAGCATACCCAGCGTGGCGCAAATCGCGGAGACCGTCAGACATGCCGTAGGTGGATAGCGGACCTACGCAATCGTACCTGCAAATACGGGGACAACATACATGGCGAAAGAAGTCAGACTGCCGCAGTTGGGCCAGACGATGGAGGAAGGCACCGTCGTCAATTGCCTCGTGAAAATCGGCGATGAGGTCAAGAAGGGCGATCCGATCTTCGAGATCGAGACGGACAAGGCCACGCTGGAGATGGAATCGCCGGCGGGCGGCTTCGTGAAATACATCCTGGTGGAGCCCAATCAGACCCTGCCCGTGGGTGCGCCGATGATGGTCCTCGGCGAGAAGGATGAGCAGGTGCCGATGAGCTTCCTGGAAGAGCTGACGGGCGGCAAAGGCCTGGCGGCCGGCGCCATGTTAACGCCCGTCAGCCAGGTGCCGACCAGACCTGCACCGCCTGTGGTCGAGCCCGAGCCGAGTAAGCCGGCAGGCAAAATCATGGCCTCGCCGCGAGCGAAGAAACTGGCTGAAGAACTGGGCGTTGACCTGGCGACCGTCAAGGGCACGGGACCGGCCGGCAAGATTACCGAGGCGGATATTCAGAAAGCCGCCGAGTCAAGACCGGCAAGGACCGCTTCGCCCGCCCCGCCGGCCCGCCCCGCCGCTGCCACTGGAGCCGCTGAGGCCAAGCTGGGAGCCACGGTGCCCGTCAACCGCCTTCAGCGCATTACCGCCGAGCGAATGCTCAAGTCCAAGCGGGAAATCCCCTGCTTCTATCTGACCGTCAAAGTGGATATGACGGACCTCGTCGCCCTGCGTACCAAAATGAACGAGTCGAGTGACGTGAAGGTCGCTTTCAATGATTTCATCATGAAGGCTGTCGCAACCGGACTGGAGAAATACCCGCTGATGACCGGCCAACTCGCCGGCGATGTGATCAAGCTGGCCGATGCCATTCACGTCGGCCTGGCGATCTCCGTTCCCGACGGCCTGGTCGCCCCTCTCGTCAAAGACGTGAACAAAAAGGACGTCCGGCAGATCGCCCGTGACAGCCAGGCCCTGATCGGGCGGACCCGCAACGACAAGCTCGACCTGTCCGACCTGGAGGGCGGCTGCATCACGGTCAGCAACCTCGGCGCGTTCGGCATCGAGTCATTCATTCCGATCGTGGTGCCCGGCCAATGCAGCATCCTGGGCATTGGGCGGATCACCGACACGTGCGTCCCGGACAACGGCAATATCCTCGTTCGCAGGCTGATGAACATGACGCTCTCGGTGGACCACAAGGTCACCAACGGCGCCTACGCCGCCCAGTTCCTGGACTTCGTCAAGAAGATACTGGAAGACCCGAAAGAATTTACTATTTAGGATTGACGATTTACTATTTGATTTCGCCATCGCATGGATTGGAGGGCCGGGTGCCATGCTTATGCTCGGGTAAGCATGTTCCGAAGTGAGAGTTGGCATATCGATGTAAGGCATGTCCACGCAAGCGTGGACATGGCACCCGGGACTCAAATAGTAAATCACAAATAGTAAATCGTAAATCGAAAGGAGTGTCCGCATGGCCAAACGAGGTGAAGCGACGAGACTGCCGGGGATCCGGAAAGCTACACCGAAGGTTCCTGTGATCGGGGTTTTTGCCACCAGCGACCCGCGCATCGACGCAGAGAGTCGAACGCGCTGCCAGAACATCGCACGCATGGCGGCCGAGACGATCAGCGGGGCCGTGGTCCTGCCGGACAAGACGCCCGTGCCGGTCGTGTACTCCACCGTCCTCGTTGACGGCGAAGCGCAGGCTGACATCGTCGCGCAGCAGTTTCGCCGGGCCGAGGTGGACGTTCTCGTTTGCGTGCCGGACACGTGGGCCTTTCCGCAACTGACGGCCATTTCGCTGCTGCAGCAGTTCCCAGCGAATACACCGATCAACATCACCTGCGGCAACAGCGGACCCAAGCCGGGCGTGGTCTATGCACACGCCTTGAACGGCGCCTTGGCCCAGTACGGCCGGATGGCGGCGTTGAACGTCGGGACCTGGCCGGACACGGGTCTCGAGCCCGAGATGACCGACCAGACGGCCAAAAATCTGATCGACTGGTGCTATGCCGCCGTGACTACTGTCGCTCTGCGGGGTCGCCGCGTTGTGATTTTCGGGCACGATTCGATGGGCATGGAGACCGCGCTGGCCCATATCATTCCGACCCGCAACACGTTCGGCCTCGAAATCACCCGCCTCGATATGAAGCTGCTGGCCGACATGCTCGCCAGGAAGTCCTACGACGAAAAAGAGCTGAAGGACCTGCGCGGCTGGGTCAGCCGCTACATCGGCAAGCGGCTGGACCTGCGCGGCGACGAAGACAGCGAGCGGTTCAATATGTCCCTGGCCATGTACCTGATCGTCCGCAACCTTATGGCCGACCTGAACGCGGTGGGCGGCGGCTTCATGAGCCAGCTCGAATGGGGCAGCGACCGCCGGGGCATCCCGCTGCCCGTCGCCGACGTCATGGAGTCCTTCTTCAACGGCACCTTCGACCACCGCGGCGGCAAGGCCCCCCTGCCCTACGCGACGGAAGCCGATGTCCAGGGCCTGCTGACCATGCTGTTCATGACGTACCTCAGCGGCGGGAATCCCCCGCTGTTCATGGACTTCCGCAAGGTCTGGGAGGCCTGGGAGATCAAAGCCCTGGCGGAGAAGCTCGGTCTCCATAAGCTCGACACGAAGGCCGATTGGTACAACAAGGGATTGGTGGATGGCGACAACTCCGGCAGTGCGGCGTTCGACTGGGCGGCCGCGCCGGGCGCGACCGTCAGACAAATCATGGACCGCGTCTCGATGCCGCTGGCCGATCCGTCCTACTTCCCCGGCGGCGGCAATTCGGTCACTTTCCTGACACCCGCCGGCATTCAGGGTATCGCGGCCCGCATGGCGTACAGCAGCGTGGGCGGCCGGTTCAGCCTGATCTGGGACGAGGCCCGAACGACCGAGGTGCCGGAGGAGCTGAGCCGGGCCATGTGCAACCTGACAAACCCGACCTGGCCCCACACGTTCGTCGTGCCGAAGTATGCGAGCATGCTCGAATACAAACAATATCCGCCGGCCAATCACTTCCACATGACGTGGAACCTGCCGGTAGCCCGCCTGCAGCACTGGATGGACCTGACCGGCGTGCGGAGCGTCGCCCCCTGGGCCGCCCGCCCGGGATTCATCGAAGGTGTGGACCGCCCGCAGCCTTTGGTCCACCTCATCAACGGCGCGTAGAGGCGTACGAACTGCTGGGCCAACGCCGCTAATAAACAGCAATGGCATTACGGATTGTGGATTTCGGATTGCGGATTACTGCCGTGAGTCGAATCCGCAATCCGCAGTCATCAATCCGCAATCGACCGTAGGCATTTCGCCTTCTCCGAATAAGGCGATTCCCGATTCCTGCGCCGTGCCCGCCGGCTTAAAACCTACCTGTACTTGCTCAGCAGGGTGAAAAGCTTATCGATTTGGGATTTACTATTTACGATCTATTATTCGTTTTCGGCCCCGCGAGACGCACGCACATCAGCGCTCTCATCCGGCGCGGCGCGAAATAGTAAATAGTCAATCTTAAATAGTAAATCCCGTTGGGAGATTCGACTCATGCCGGAGTTTGTGAATCCATTTACGGGCGTCGTTCCCGGAGGCAAACTGACGGATTCCGAGCTGCTGCGGGCGCTGCGATTGGACCTGTCCGCCGAGGAGGAAGCCATTCACCTCTACCTGGCGCACGCGGATGCCACGGACAACGAGCTGGCGAAGAAAGTCCTGAGGGACATCGCCGACGAGGAGCGCGTGCACAAAGGCGAGTTCCAGAGGCTGATCAGCATTCTCGCGAGCGATGAGGACTCTTTCCTCGCCCAGGGGGCGGAGGAAGTCAATGCCGTGGCGGAGGGAAGGGAGCCGCCGGAAGAGCCCGGCTTACCGGAGCCGTCGGGGAAACAGGCGATACGAACGATTGGCGATCTTAAGGGCATGGAACGCAAGTAGGATTTACTATTTACTATTGACAATTTACGATTTGGGCTTGGCGGCGGACGGTAGGGGCAACCGGGACCCCAAACGCGAAAGAATGCGTTTGGGAACCCGACCCCGTGGTTGCCCTGGGCAGGCACGGGGGCCTGCCCCTACATCGTAAATCATAAATCGTAAATCATAAATTACGAATGTCAGGGGGGCAGCAATGGCGTCGGAGCAATATCTGAATCGAGGCGATGCGCCGTTCGGCGATAAGGTATGGGAGGCGATCGATAACGCGGTGGTCGAGGCCGCCGGGAGCCAGCTCAGCGGCAGGCGGCTTCTGCATACGATAGGCCCCGGGGGCCTGGGACTCAAAACTCTGCCCTTTGCGGATGCGCCGGCCAGCGGCAAAGCCGTCGAGGGCGTCACGGTAAGCTCAAGCTGCATGATCCCGGTGGCGATGATTCACAGCGAATTCGCCCTGTCGGTTCGCGACGTTGCGGCCTATGAGCAGTCGGGCATTCCGCTCGATCTCAATGCCGCCATCAAAGCGGCGCTCGCCCTCGCCCGCCAGGAGGACCAATTGGTCTTCAACGGCTTCCAGTCTCTCGGGGTCGCCGGCCTGCTCAACACGCCCGGCGTTCGCGCCATCAAGCTCCGGCCGTGGGACGTTGTGGGCGATGCCGTACAAGACATCATCAGCGCCGTCGGGGAGCTCGATGCCGCGGGATTTCTCGGGCCCTACGCGCTGGCTCTGACGCCCAAGTCCTACAACCATCTCTTCAGACTGTACCCGCAGAGTGACACCACCGAACTCGAGCATGCCCGCCAGGTCGTGACCGACGGCATTATCAAGGCGCCCGCCCTGCCCGGCGGCGGCGTGCTCATCGACACCAGCGGACCGTTTGCGAGTATCGTCCTCGGCCAGGACATGACGACCAGCTTCGTCGGGCCCGCGCCCGGACGATATCAATTTGCCATCCTGGAGAGCGTCGCGCTGTGGGTCAGAGTGCCGGAGGCTGTCTGCGTTCTGAAATAACTCCCGCAGGACCTATATCGCACCACATTCGGCGAGCTATCTCCTTTCCGCGTCCTCTTGGACCAGATCGGCCGCACAGCGAAAGC
>Ga0315289_10003264_pt1 | contig 24628 bp, 14 predicted proteins | sample YL17G11_40_MG_FD_203452 | JGI IMG/M metagenome (GOLD analysis project Ga0315289, IMG submission 203452) | Sediment microbial communities from Yellowstone Lake, YNP, Wyoming, USA - YL17G11_40 | ecosystem: Environmental > Aquatic > Freshwater > Lake > Sediment | place: USA: Wyoming | collected...
CGCCGGCCTGACGCGGATCAACCGGGAGCTGATCGCCAAGGTGGAAGCCATCGACTCGCCCCGACGAGTCGTGCTGGACCTGGATTCCACCGAGATCCCGGTCTACGGCCAGCAGGAGCAGAGCGTTTACAACGGTCACTTCGAGTGCACCTGCTATCATCCGCTGCTGCTGTTTAACCGCGAGGGGGACTGCCTGGCGGGGAAGCTGCGGCCCGGCAACGTGCATAGCGCTGACGGTTGGGAAGAAGTGCTGTTGCCGGAGATCGACTGGCAGCAGAAGCAAGGCAAGCAGGTGGTGTTCCGGGCCGATGCCGCCTTCGCCAAGCCGGAGATCTACGAAGCCCTGGAAGACCGGGGCGTGAAGTACGCCATCCGGATTCCCGCCAACCACAGCCTGCAACGGGACATTGCGGAGTTGCTGACGCGGCCGGTCGGGCGACCGAGCCACAAGCCGGTGGTGCGCTACAAGAGCTTCCTGTACCAAGCAGAGAGTTGGAAGAAGGCGCGGCGGGTGGTGGCGAAGGTGGAGTTCCACTTGGGCGAGTTGTTCCCCCGCGTCGGATTCATCGTGACGAACCTGGAGACAGACAGCCGGGCGGTGGTGCGGTTCTACAAAAAGCGGGGCACGGCCGAGCAGTGGATCAAGGAAGGCAAGCAAGCGGTGAAGATGACGCGCTTGAGCTGCCATCGCTTCCGGTCCAACGAGGTGCGGTTGTGGCTGAGCGTGATCGCCTACAACCTGGGGAACCTGTGGCGGCGGCTGGTGTTGCCACTGCGCGTCGGCAACTGGTCGCTGACGAGCCTGCAACAACGACCGGTGAAGACGGGGGGCCGGCTGATCAAGCACGCGCGCTACTACTGGCTCTTGCTGGCGGAGGGTCACTTGACGCGGCGGCTTTTCGGCGCGATGGTGCGGCGGATCGAGGCGCTGCCACTCCCGGCGGGATAGCCGGGGCCTCGGACGGGGGCGAACTGGGTGAACGACGCGACAGAGAGCGGACAGGTGTCTGAGAAGTGGCCTGCGGTAGGGGCAGTTTTCCGCAGTCAAGGCCCCGGCGGGCGTCAGGATGGACCCATGCGAGCAATGCGGAAGCCCTCCGGTGCCGAAAGCCGTGCTGGGGGGTTGACACGGGGGGGGGGTACGGTGTATGTTTGACCCGTGCGGGAGTTCAAAATGAAAATTCCCGTTAGGCTGTCCGAGGTCCGTGATTCAGCAGGAGGAATCCATGAGAAGACTTCTTTTCGTGCTCCTGACCGCTTCGGCGGTCGCGAGTCTTTCGGCGCAGACGTTCACAGGGACCATCTTTGGTACCGTGACCGATCCGACGCAGGCGGTGATTCCGCAGGCCACAGTCGCCATTTTCAACACAGACACCAATGCCAGAACGGAGGTGAAAACGGATGCGAACGGCGCCTACATTGCCCCTCTCCTTCCGCCCGGCCCTTACCGGCTGGAAGTGGAAAGCACGGGTTTCAAGAAATCTGTTCGCGAAGGATTGATTCTGCAGGTGCAGCAGCAGGCGCGGGTGGACGCGGTGCTGCAAATCGGGGCGGTCACCGATTCGGTGATTGTCCTGGCGAGCGCTCCCGTCCTGGAAGTGTCGAACGCGACCGTGGGGCGGGTCGTGGACAATCGCCAGATCCGTAACTTGCCGTTGAACACGCGCAATGTTTATTCGCTCATCTTCCTCACGCCGGGCGTGGCTGGCAGCGTCAGCACGAGCTACGGCGGGATGGGTTATTCCATCAACGGCGCCCGAAACCTCATGAACGAGACCGTCATTGACGGCGTCACGGCCGTGCATCCCACCGTCAACGGTGACACTGGGATCTCGGTGTTCCCGTCCGTGGACGCAATTGAGGAGTTCAAGGTCAATGCCGGCAACTTCTCCGCGGAGTTCGGCCGCAGCCTCGGCAGCGTCATCAATATTGCTTACAAGACCGGCGGCAACCAGCTACATGGCAGCGCATACGAGTTTCTCCGCAACTCCGTTTTGGACGCAAACAATTTCTTCGCCAACCGCCTCAGCCAGCCGCTCGCCAGCTTCAAGCGCAGCCAGTTCGGTAGTACGCTGAGCGGGCCAATCAAGCGTGATCGCACTTTTTTCATGGGGTCATTCGAGGGACTGCGTACGCGCTCTTTCTCGTCGACCACCACGACGGTCCCCACAGACCTCCAGCGCAAGGGCGACTTCTCTCAGACCTTTGCGGCTAACGGTCAGTTGGTTCGGGTTTTCGATCCGCTCACGACGCGGGCAAACCCTGCCGGGGGTTATATCCGCGATGCATTTCCCAACAACACCATCCCTGCCGCACGCTTCGACCCGGTCGCCGTCAACGTCATGAAGTACTACCCGGCATCGAATATACCCGGGAATCCGGTCACTTATCAGAGCAACTATTACAATGCCAATTCCGCTCAACTGAACATGAATAACATCGACAGCCGCATGGACCATGGGATCTCCGACGCTCAGAAGCTCTTCATCCGCTACTCATACCGGTCTACGGCAGATGCACCGGCGCTGCTGTTTCCCTCCGATCTCGCTGTCGCCCAAGGGCGGGTGATTCAGGAGAACCGCGGACACAACACGGTGGCCAGCTACACAAATACCATCTCTCCAACGGCAATCTTCAACGCGAGCCTGGGCTTCGCCAGAACTCTGTTCGTCTACAACAATCAGGGTCTGGGCTTTGTGCCGTCCGCCCTGGGGCTGCCAAAGAGCATCGATAGCGCTGTGGACCGGATGATGTTTCCCGCCTTTGGCGCATCCGGGTATGTCAACCTGGGAGGCGGCGATCACCGCCGGAGCGCCTTCATGACCTACAGCGCGGTGGCGAGCATCACGAGAGTCCAAGGGCGGCACACGTGGAAAGCCGGTTTTGACGGACGAATGTTCCGCGCCAACATTTGGGAAGCGCGAGCAGCCGGAACGTTTAACTTTTCAGCTGGCTTTACGCAGGGGCCGGATCCGACACGTGCCAGTGCCACTGCTGGCAACAGCATAGCCTCGCTCCTGATGGGAACCGGTACATCGGACAACGTACTTATTCAAAACTGGAAGAATGTGGCGTCGCAGAGCTTCTATCTGGCGGGTTACATCCAGGACGACTGGCGGATCACGACGAAGCTCACCATGAATCTGGGATTGCGTTATGACCTTGATGTGCCCCGAACCGAACGGTATAACCGGCAGAACTACTTTGACCCGTTCGTGCCGTCGCCGCTGGCAGGCAAGGTTGCAGGTTATCCGGATCTCCGCGGCGGCCTGATCTTCACCGGCGTGGACGGTCGCAGTCGCTATCAGTACGCCATGGACAAGAACAACTTCGCGCCGCGCTTCGGACTTGCCTATCAGGTGGACCAACGGACTGTTATCCGGATGGGATACGCCCACATCTTCGGCCTGTCGAACCAGGCTGCACACGGCACGGTCGGACCTTTCGGTTTTCGCACTGAAAACCCGTGGGTCGCTTCGCTCGATGGCATCACGCCGTACAATCTGTTGAGCAATCCCTACCCGCAGGGCTTCCGCCCGTCCCCAGGAGCGGCGGAGGGTCTGCTCACACAGGCAGGGGCGAATCTGCAGGCGCCACTGCACAACCAGATCACCGCCTATTCCATGCAGTGGAATGTCACCGTGCAGCGGGAACTACCCGCTCAGGTCCTGTTCCAAGCCGCCTACGTCGGCACCCGCGGCCTGCAACTGGAAGTGAATCATGAGGGCGGGCTCGGCCTGAATCAGGTCCACCCGAATTACCTGTCCCTGGGATCTCAGTTGAACGATCTCGTCAGCAATCCGTTCTCTGGAATCGTGAACAATGGAGTGCTTGCGGCAGCCAGAGTGAGCCGAGCGCAGTTGCTCCGGCCCTATCCGCAGTTCACCGAGATCATTCCTCTGTACATGAACGGCGCATCGTCTACCTATCACGCGCTACAGGTGACGGGGAGCAAACGCATCTCTTATGGAATCCAATTCGAGGGTTCGTATGCGTGGGCCAAGAGTCTGGAGAACCCCCGCGCGGTCCAGCAGAACAGCTACGATTTCGCATCGACGAGGTCGCTGGCCAGCAATGATATCAAGCACCGCTTTGTCATGAGCTACATCTATGAACTGCCGTATGGAAGGGGTCGCAGGTTCGGCTCAAACACGGCGCCCGCATTAAGTTGGATCCTCGGGAATTGGCAGTTCAACGGCATTACCAACTTCCAGTCCGGGACGCCGCTGGCAATCTCGGCCAGCAACACGACAGGTCTCTTCAATCCGCAAATCTTCGCGAACAACAACGGGCGAAGTGGCAAGCTCAGCGGCGCCGTTGACCAAAGACTGAACCGCTACTTCGATACCAGCGTATTCAGCCAGCCGCCTCCGTTCACGTTCGGCAACCTGTCGCCACGTGTAGCCGATATCCGCACCGACCGTACACGCAACTTCGATCTGTCTCTGTTCAAGGAATTCAAGCCCACGGAGCGGTTCCGGGTGCAATTCCGAGCGGAGTTCCTGAACGCCTTCAACACCCCACGTTTCGGATCGCCGAACACGACCGTAACGTCCGGCTCGTTCGGAATTATCACTTCTCAGGGCAACTCGCCCCGGCAGACGCAGTTCGGCTTGAAAATGCTCTGGTAAGGGAGCGGTGGAACAGAGAAGGGTGGTGGACGACGAATCGAAAAGCGCCGTTGCGGTTCTTCTGTGAACGCTTCAGGCGTTCCTCGCTTACATGCATCACCACGAAGGCAGACAGCCGTTGGTGACCTCCGGCGGTGTGTTAGAGCAACACGGAGCAGCACCTTGGAGGCCAGGGTAGTCTGGGGATGGCCGTCGAAACAGCGAGTGTGGCCCAGATGGTGTGGGCCACACCGCTGCAACTGGTTAGAAGAGCACCCCCGCCGCAAAACGGAACTGACGCGGCCCACCGTTTGACCCCGTGATAAAGCCAAACGAAGAGGCGTCAGACACGTAAACGTCCAACTAAAATGTCACCCTCGCTGAGAACCAGGTCTGCCGTTCGCCGCCGGTTCCCGTTCCTCGCCCGGCCAGGTTCAACGTCGAGGTAATCACCCCGAAGGCGGCGGTGTTCGTGACATCGGTGCCCGGATTGCCGTAATGCGGCGTGTTCGTCAGACCGAACATCTCCGCCTTGATCTGCAACTTCACTCTCTCGGTGATCCTGAAATCGCGGGAGAGGCTGCCATCCAGGTTGAAGAAACCCGGCCCCCGGACGATGTTGCGGCCGGTGGTGCCGAACCGCGCCTGCCCCGCCGGAACAGCGGCGAACGCAGACGGGTCGAAGTAGTGGCACGACATGTCCGTGGGAGCACAGCTTACGCTCGCTCCGGTTACTGGCGCGGGTCCGACACCGCCCAGAATACGCAGCGGGCCAACCTGATCCGGCGTTTGGGTATTCCCCGGAGCGTTGAGGCTGGCGCCTCCGCCACTGAGCGTGAGCGGGTTGCCGCTCAGCCGGCTCAGCAGCCAGTTCAACTGCCAGCCGCCGGCGATCATGCCCACGATGCCGCTCTTCGCCCACTGTTTCTTCGGCCCAAACGGCAACTGGTACACTCCGTAGATTTGCAGGTTGTGTGTGCGGTCGAAGCTCGCGAGCGCCTTGTTCCGGCCCCGATAGTCCGGATACGGCCAGAACAGGTAGCCTCCCGCCACCCCGAAGGTTCCGCTGACCTCCTCGTTGTCGATCCAGTTGATGGCTTTCGACAACGTGTAGTTCAGCCCGATGACGGAGCCGCCTGTCATCCGCCACGTAAGCTTGGTTTGCAGCGAATCGTAGTACATGTTCGCGTCGGGCGCCAGCATGTTCACGTCTCCCCAATTCTTGTTAGCGACGGGATACAGCCGCCGGCCGGGATTGCCGCCATTTATGGGCGCCGCGTTGATGTTCTCGTTCGTGAGCATGCGGATGCCGCGGCTTCCGACGTAGGCCGCTTCGGCCACCAGCCCTTTTGTGAACTCGCGCTGGAGGGCCAGGTTGTACGAGTGGGTATAGCCGCGCCGGAACTTAAATGGTATCGTGGCGCCGCCGACACCGGTGTTGTTGGGAAGCGGAATCACCCCCGAACTGAGATCCGGCAGCGTCGCGGCGGGGATTCCCACCCGGAGGCCCGGATAGGGAGCCAGCGTCTTGCCCGTAAGGCTCGCCGCGGGGTAATACGCCGTGGTGCCCTGGACATCCGCGTTCGAGACGAGCGGCCAATTGTTTCGGAAGAACCGCCAGTTGTTGCTATCCGCGCCCATCCCGTACCCGGCGCGGATCACCGTTTTCGAGTCCAACCGGTAGGCGATTCCCAGGCGTGGAACGAACTGTCCGTGTCCCACGTCAACGCCGCAGTCCAGCGGCACGCTGCCGTTCCCGCAAATGAGGACGTTGCCCGTCCCGGGATCAAAAAGCTTTACGCCTCCGTGGTCGGTGGTGGCAAACGGATAGTATTCCCATCGCACGCCGACGTTCACCGTCAGCTTGGAAGTGACCTGCCAACTGTCCCGCGCATACGCGGACCAGGTCTTCCAGCGCAGTGAGTTTGGATTGCTGTTCTGAACGACTTTGCCCAGGCGGTCGGGCACGCCCAGCAGAAACTGACCCAGTGAGTTGGCCTTGTTGGCGTTCGGCCCGCCGCTCAAGGCGGTCACGCTCCCTGCAAAATTGAATGAGCCGCGCGGGGTCCCGAAAGCTCCGCCCTGCGGTTGGTAGTGGTTCATCCCGCTGCGGCTGTGCTCCACGCCAAACCGCAGACCATGCCGCCCTTTCGTCGAGCTCAGGTTGGTGTTGGCTACGTACTGGTTGTCACGGAACAGGAACGGGTTGCCAGTGTCCGAGTTCCCCATCGAGTTCCAGTTAGCAACAAGGAAGGCCGGCGTGCCGCCCGTCAAGTAGGTATCGCCGTTCGTGCCGGGGATGCGCAGGGTGTTAACACCGAAGTTTCCCAGGTCCAGATCTGGGGCATAGGTGGCGCCCAGCCGCTGCCGGGTGAATCCGGCGTTGGCATCCATCACCATTGTGGGAGATATGGTGTAGGTGCCTCCCAGTCCGCAAAGAAGAAGAGCCTGTTCTTCAGGATCGGGCCGCCGACGCTTCCGCCGACTTGGTTCAGGATAGACTTCGGCTTACGGTAACCCCCCGGGTTGAATCTGTTCAGCGCCTTGAGCGCATTGTCGGTGTGGTACCCGAAGGCGCTTCCGTGAAACTCGTTTGTGCCCGACTTGGTCACCACGCTAACTACCGCTCCGTTCGAGTTGCCTTGCTCGGCGTCATACGAATTCGTGACGATACTGACGGACTCGATCGATTCCGCCGGTGGCACGTAGGCGGTATTGAATGGCAGCCACATATAGGTGTTTGCGGCTCCATCAATCCGCGTCAGGTTGTTCTGCATGGAACCCCCGTTCACGTTGCCGGTCATGGAGCGCTGCGGATTCCCGCCGTCCGAGCTCACTCCCTCGGTAACCATGCTGAAGCCCGGAACGAGCTTGTAGAGCGCCTGGAAGTTTCGCCCCGCGGAAGAGGTCATCGGAAGATTGGCGAGCTGCGCAGCTTCCAGTTGGGTATTCAGGTCGCCACGGTCCGCTTGGAGAACCGCCAGCGGAGCCGACACGAGCACGGATTCAGTCACCTGCGCAACCTGCAGCGTCGCATCGAAGCGCCGGACCCGGTTGGCGTCGATGGTCACGCCTTCCTGCACCACTTTCGAGAAGGACGTGGCCGAGACAGTGACCCTGTAAACACCCGGTTGCAGGTCGCTGAACAGGTAGATGCCACGCTCGTTGCTGGTAGTCCGTTTCGTCACGCCAGTGCCTAGGTTCAGCGCCTGGACGGTGGCCCCGGGCACGGCCGCCTGGCTCGCATCGGTGATTGTGCCGGTGAGCGACCCATAGAGCACCTGCGGCTGCGCCGGCCGGGGTATGGCGAGCAGGGCCAGCAGAACCGCACCACCAATGTTGATAGGCCGAGGACTCAGGCGAGCTCCCCGGAGAACAAGCCGCGCAATGCGTGCGAATCGCATAGACCGACCTGCTAGCCTTCCGGCTGACACGATTAATTCTACCCTCAAACTATATAATCCGATCCCCACTGAAATGTCAAGCCCTCGGTGAAGCGGAGAACCCAGGCTGTCTCGATCCCCACCCAGGCGGGCCGGAGGCGGCTCGCCCTAAGAGGCGGCGAAATGCTTCTGGAACACCAGCGCGACCGTTCCCCGCAGGCGGGCCACCGCGCCCTCGTGGGCAGGCATCACGCGAGGCGCGCTCCCGGCCAGAACCTGCGCCGACACTTCCGCTTCGATGACCGGACCGAAACGATGCCAGGACCGTGTGAGTTCGCCGACCACCACAATCAGCTCGGGCGCAAGCCCGGCGACAATCATCCGCATCCCCCGCCCCAGATAATGCGCCATGGTGTCCAAGGCCTTAGCGGCACGCGAATCGCCTTGTTCGGCCAGGACCAGCAAGTCCTGGAAACTGGGACCCCCGGCCTGCGAGGTGGACTCCAGGTAGTACCGCACGGCGGCGCGGTTGGAGGCGAACACCTCCCAGCAGCCACGTCCACCGCAGGTGCAGACGGGACCGTCGGGATCCAGAGGTACGTGACCGAATTCGCCCGCCATGCCGTTCAGTCCTCGGGCCAACTGGCCGTTCACGAAGATGCCCGTGCCGATTCCCTCGGAAACCGTCACCACTACCAGATTCCGGATGCCCTGCGTCTGGCCGAACCACACCTCCGCCAGGACGCAGGCGTTAGCCGCGTTCTCCAGTTCCACCTCCAGGCCGGTGGCGCGCTCGATGGGCGTCTTGAGGTCGAAATCCGGCCACTTGAGATTGGGAGCGAAAACCAGCCTCTGCGACGCGAGGTCGAACCGTCCTGGCAGGCTGATCCCGATGCCTTCGAACATCATGCTCGAATGCGAGTGGAGCAAGTGGCGCAGCCGCCCGGTCAATTCGTCCATCGCGGTCTGCGGATCCGCAGGCGTCGCCATCACTTCCTGCGAGATGAATCGACCGTTCACGTCCGCCAGCGCGACGGTCGTCTGGACCGGCCGGATGTCAATGCCGATGACCGCGCGCTTGTCGTTCAGTCGCAGGAAGGTGGGCCGGCGGCCCCGCGGCAAGCGTCCGGTCGATCCCTCGATGACCCATCTCTCCCCGATGAGTTGTTCGATGATCAGCGAGACGGTGCTGCGCTGTAAGCCCGAGCAGCGGGCCAGGTCGGCGCGGGAGATGGGCTGACGGCTGCGGATGAGGTTCAGCACGACACGCCGGTTGATGTCGCGCGCGATCTCGCTGGAGGCAGGCCGAGGGTTCGGCAGTTCGATTCTTGACATTCAGTTCTAGGCTCAAACAGTATATGCCTTCACCCGTCGTGTCAAGCCCGGAAAGAATCAGGCTGTTTCAATGGTGACCGAAGCGGGCGGAAGGTGGGGCTTTCCAGCTACTTCTGCTTTCGCTGGAACTGCTTGAGGACGCGCTGGACGTAGGCGCGCGTCTCGGGGTAGGGCGGAATGTCGGCGTGGCGGTCTACGGCGCCGGGTCCGGCGTTGTAGGCGGCCAGGGCCAGGGGGGCGGAGTGGCCGTAGCGGATCAGCAGCTCGCGCAGGTAGCGCGCCCCGGCCTCGGCGTTCTGGGCCGGGTCGTTCGGGTCAGCCTGGAGGAGTGCGGCGGTGGCGGGCATCAACTGCATCAGGCCGATGGCGCCTTTGGGCGAGACCGCGTCGCTGCGGTAGCCGCTTTCGACCTCGGCGACGCTCGCGAGGAATTCCGGCGGCAGGCCCCAACGCGCCGCAGCCTGGCGCACCAGTTGTTGCGGGGTGGGTGGGGGAGGCGACGGGGTGGTGGGCTGTAGAGTTGGGGCTGGCGCGGGCTCGAAGGCGGCCACCAGCGCCGCCGGGAACTCGACCGTCCCGCCGTTCAGGTAGAGGCGCACGGTGGCGCCGTCCACTTCGTGGCGGTCCACACGCAACACGGAGCCGTTCACCAAGACGGCGTGCTCGGCGGCCAGGGCCGAAAGCGCCAGCAGCGAGAGGAATGTGATGAGTTTCAGCGCCACTTCAACAGAATAGACGCGCTCGGCGCGCTCCGCGTGCAAGTCATCAGGGAGTTGGCGGCTCGGGCTTGGGCTGAGGCCGGCCCACGCCCAGGTGATCGAAGTTCAGCAAGGCGTTGAAGAGCAGGAAAAAACTGCCCTGGGTCTGCTGCCGCCACATGGGGTTGTTGGCGAACAGCACCACGTGGCCCTTGCCGACCGGAACATCGAGGATGGCGGGCCGGTTGGCCAGCTCGCGTCCGCCGGCCAGCATGCCGGCCACCAGCAGCTCCTTCTCGTCGGCGAAGCGCAGAACAGTGCGCGGGCGGGCCTCCGGAGGCGGCAGCAGGTTGCGCACGTACTCGCGCATCTCGTCCGGGATGGGGGGCTCCTCGCCGGGTCTCACTTCCGGCCTGGGCGGGGCTGGCGTGTAGGGCCGGCCCTGGGGGATGTCGGGGTCGGTTAGCGAGCCGCGCCCGCTGGGCCGGATGGTGGGGCCCTCCTCGCCGACGCCTCGTCCGAAGCCCAGGCCGCCCATCATGCTGACCTGGAAGACGGGGGCCTGGCTGAAGTAGACGGCCAGGCGGTCGGCATAACCGTAGGCGATGGGGCTCTTGCGATCGGCGAAGACCGCGTTGAGCACGCTGCCGCGGGCCTGAAGCTCGCGGGTCTGGCTGATCGAGACGCCCTCGATGAGGCCGTAGTCGATGGGGATGGAGGCATTGCCGGCGATAGTCACGAACAGCCCGCCCTGTTCGAGGAACTTGCGCAGGTTCAGCAGGCCCTGGAGGCCCATGCCGCCGCGCATGTCGTCGGTCTGGTCCGGCGAGGTGCCGAGGTTGGGCGTCAGGTCGGACTGCTTCCAGGGAATCGGCTCGCCGCGCATGGGGATGCCGTTGACCAGGCGCTGCGAGGAGCCGGAGGTGGGGCCGTAGATAATGGCGTCATAGCGGCTGCGCAGGTCGGGCGTGTCGCGGAGGACGTGGTCGGAGATGTAGTGATAGGGGATCTTCAGGCCGTCCAGGGCGATGCGGAACCAGCCCTCGGTCTGGGTGCTCTGCCAGGTGTGGACCAGGGCCACGCGCGGCGCGGCCAGTTCGTGCATGGGGACCTTGGGGGCCTCGGCCGCCGCGTGGACGGTGAGGCCGAGCTCACTGGCGGCCGGCTCGAGCCGGGCGCGCAGGTCCGCCGGATTGCCCTCGGCCTTGATGATGAATGAGCCGGCGGTGAACTCCCGATCCAGGGCCTTGAAGGACTCCTCGGCCGCGAACATCTGGACGTCCTGGAGGCGGAAGCGGAAGGTGGCCAGGGTGTTGTCGGTGTTGTGGTTGATGAGGTAGATGGCGGAGGCGGAGCCGCGCACGCCGCCCGGCACGCGGGACGCGCCGGCCAGCGGGGTCATGGGGGCCTTGAGGATGGCGGCGTCGGTGACGCGCACGGTCTTGATGTTGCGCAGGGCGCCGAGCGACCAGCCGGTATCGTCGTAGGGGCGGGGGTCGGTGGGGTTATAGAACTGCGTGTCGAGCAGCATGTCCGCCATGCGGCTGTAGGGCTGGTCCATGCGCACCACGTAGCTGGCGGAGGGGAACTTCAGCTTCTTTTCCTCCTTGCCCTCCTTGGTGGCGATTTCCGCCGCACCGTCCAGCTTGTGCACCTCGACGCCCTGTAGCTGGAGCAGGTTGACCAGCTCGGCGCACTCGACGGGGCGCGGATCGTCGGAGGGAATCACCCAGGCGGCGGGGCCTTCCTGGGCGGCCTTCGCGACCGAGCGCTTGCTCTTGAGGTAGAAGTTCTCGAGGTAGAGCTGCTGGTTGCCGGCCACAAGCTGCATGGCGAACAGCAGCGCGCTCTGCTGGAGGTTGATGTTGTTGCGGATGGACCATTTCACCCGCGGCAGCGGCGGATTGGGCCGGTACCAGGTGCGGGTGGTCTGGCTGGCCTGGACGGTACGCTCGCCGGTGTCGGCGCCGCGCCCGCCGAAGGTCTCATAGAAGCGGCCGATGGAGTTGTGCCCGTTGGCCACGTAGAACATGTAGTTGGCGGCCCAGCCGTCGTAGAAGCCGTGCGTCCAAACGCCGGGCACGCCGCGCTTGGTCATCTCGTTGATCTCGTGGTAGGCCAGGGTGTGCCACTCGTTGATCACGATGGGGTCGAGCCAGGCGTTGTAAGGCCCCATGCCGGTCGAGGTATACAGGAAGGGCACCGATTCGTGCAGGTCGTGCAGCACCTGGGGGCGCCACTCGAGGAAGGCCTTCATCATGTTGCGGCTGAGGGCCAGCGACAAGGCCATGCCGTCGCGGTTATTGTCGTGGGCCACGTACTTGCCCCAGTAAATGAGGTTGGGGGCGGGCTTCTTGGGGTTGGCCTTGCGGTAGCGGTAGATGTCCACCTGGCGGTCGTGGCCGTCCACTTCAATCAGGGGCGTGAGCAGCACGATGAGGTTCTTGCGGAGGGCCTGGATGAAGGGGGTCTCCTCGACGGCCAGGCGGTAGGCCAGCTCCATGGACATTTCCGGCGAGCCGGTCTCGCCGGAGTGGATGCTGCAAGAGATCCAGTACAGGGGGAGGCCTTCGGCGATGAGCTTCCTGGCGTCGGCTTCGCCGGTGCGGCGCGGATCGGCCAGGCGGGCGGTGATCTCCCGGTAGCGGTCCAGCTTCTGGAGGTTGGCCTCGTCGGAGATGGCCACCAGGAGCATCTCACGGTCTTCCTCGGTGCGGCCGATGGAGAAAACCTTCACGCGCGGCGAGGCTTTCTCGAGCGCCCGCAGATAGGCGTAGATGTCCTTCGAGTAGGTGAGCTTGTCGGGCGTGCCGATGACGTAGCCCAGCGCTTTCTCGGGGGTGGGAACGGTGTCGGAGGCCGGCAGGTGGTCCACCAGCTCGGTGAGGAAGAAGGGTTCGGTGGTGTACTCGCGGATCTTCTTGGTGTAGCCTTCGTCGGGCTTCTGCTCCACGGGAGGCGGCTGGGGTTTGGCGGCCTTGGGTTTCCGGGCGGCTTGCGGGCTGGCCACAAGCGCCGCCAGGAGGAGGACGACGGCGATTCGGTAGTGTACGCGCATAGGGTAACCTCGTTATCATAGAGCAATTCCGGCCATGACGACGCTGACCCATCTGGAATGCAGCCGCTGCGCTGCCAGATTCGAACCGGGCAAGCCCTACAACCTGTGCCCGTGCGGAGGGCCGCTGCTGGTGCGCTACGACCTGGAGCTGGCGCGCTCGAGCTGGAACCGCGAGTGGATCCGCTCCGGGCCGCCGACCATGTGGCGCTATGCCCCGGTGCTGCCGGTGCGGAGCGCGGCCTCGGTGGTCACGCTGGGGGAGGGCATGACGCCGCTGGTGCGCGCCCAGCGGCTGGGGCGGCGGCTGGGCGCCACCAATCTGTGGATCAAGGACGAAGGCCTCAATCCCACCGGCTCGTTCAAGGCCCGCGGCCTGGCTTGCGCCATCTCGATGGCGGTCGAGCTGGGGATCCGCAAGGCGGCGATTCCTTCGGCGGGCAACGCGGCCAGCGCCCTGGCGGCCTATGCCGCGGCCGCCGGGATCGAGGCGCACATCTTCATGCCGCGCGACGTGCCGCAGTCGAACTACATCGAGTGCCAGGCCTTCGGGGCGCAGGTCACGCTGGTGGACGGGCTGATCAGCGATTGCGCCAAGCTGGTGGCGGCCGGGGCCGAGCGCGAGGGCTGGTTCGACATGAGCACGCTCAAGGAGCCCTACCGCATCGAGGGCAAGAAAACCATGGGCTACGAGGTCGCCGAGCAGCTCAACTGGGAGCTGCCCGACGCCATCTTCTACCCCACCGGCGGCGGCGTGGGGCTGATCGGCATGTGGAAAGCGTTTGAGGAAATGCAGACGCTGGGCTGGGTGGATAGCCGGCGGCCGAAAATGATCGTCGTGCAGGCGGAGGGCTGCCAGCCCGTGGTCGAAGCCTTCGAGCGGGGCGAGGCGCGCTGCCAATTCTTCGAGAACGCCGCGACGGTGGCCGCCGGGCTGCGCGTGCCCAAGCCGCTGGGGGATTTTCTCATCCTGGAGGCGGTGCGGGCCAGCGGCGGAACGGCGGTGGCGGTCAGCGACGCCGATCTGCTGGACGCCGGCGCCGAGCTGGCCGCCGCGGAGGGCATCTTCGCGGCTCCGGAGGGCGCGGCCTGCGTGGCGGCCCTGCGCCAGTTGCTGGCAAATGGCTTCCTGAAGCCGGACGAGCGGATCGTCATCTACAACACCGGCGCGGGCCTGAAATACCTGGAAGCCTACTCGACGCGTTTCCCGCGGGAGGCCTCCAGCGAGCAGGACAAGCTCGGGGGCCTGATTACGCCGCGGTAAGTTACTATTGCACAAACAGTTCCCCCGGTTTATAATAACGGCGATACCGTCTCGGTAGAGGCGCGCTAATGGCACTCATGATGTGGAGGCTCGTCCGGGAGGAGGTTGGACAGGATCCGGTCGAGTACGTCCTACTCCTGGCGTCTGTGTGCATGTGTTCGGCCGCCCTGCTGATCACGCAAGGCGAGAGCATCGCCGCCATCTGGCACGTCACCAACAACAACCTCGTCGCGGGCTGTGCGGCTGCCAGCTAGTGCCGTCCCGGTCTTCGATGCAGTCCCGCGCGCCGGCTGTCAGCCTGGGCCGCCCCAACCCCAACGCCCGCATGCGCTTGTGGAGGTTGGTGCGCTCCAGGCCCAGGGCGCGGGCCGCGGCCGAGACATTCCCGCCGGCTTCCTCGAGCGCCCGCAGGATCTGCTCGCGCTCGGCCGCCTCCCGCGCCTCGCGCAGGCTCGAGCGAAGGCCCGCGGGGCCGGGCAGCCGGATCTCAAGCGGCACTGAGTTCGAGGCCTGCGCGCGGCGAGTGCCAGCCCTCGTCCGAGCCCGCCCCGTGACGTGCCGCACAATGTGACTGTCAACTTTCAGAGTCGCCCGGAGCGCTGCACGCAAGCCGTTCGGCCTCAAACCATTCTGGGAACGCGCGTCGGATTTCGTCCGCCCGCCGGTCTGCCTCGACCTCAGCCTCGTCTCTGTGCTGGTTGCGCCAACCGGGTCGTGATTGATCCTGAAGTACGTGAGTACATTCGTGTGCGATCGTACGGAGGACCGAGCCTCCTGGGCACTCGGTCGCGATTCCTATCAACTGTTGCTGGTCCCTGGGCGTGTACCCGGGGATGACCTCGCCCCCTCCGGTCTCCTGGGGGAGCCGGAAGCACTCGCACGGCAGGATGAACGGATTATCCTCGATGTCGAACCGAAGGCCGGGGTTGTCCCTCAGGGCTTTATCGAACTCCGGCGTAGCGATGCCGGGATCTTCCGGCCTGAACCATGCAATGTGGGGATATCGGCGCGTCAGGCCCAGGTGCTCGGCCACAACATCCCGGAATCTGGCGGCGAGTTCGCCGAGCTTCTGATTGGGGTGTGCGGCCAGCCGCCTGAACCAGTATACGGGGATGTCGGTGTCCAGATTGTCAATCATGCTGCCATTCCCCCGAAGGATAACACCCCCTTTGGTTTGCGGCTCGCTATTCCCTGGCGGGCTGGTCCCAGCTTCGGGAAAGACGATTCGTTCCACCCTTAGCTACGAGGCTGTATCGATGCACGCCTTCGGCAGAGGACCGGAGTCGTGCCGCCCTGGGGCGGGTGACGCCACAGGCGCGGACACCCGATGCCCAGAGCATCTCAGGATTCCGGCGGGTCTTCTAGAAGCAGTACCTGGAAGCCGGCCTGCCGGAAGTGGTGATCGGTGGTTAGGGCGTGCGTAAGGCCGCGCTGCTCCATGACGACGAAGGAGCAGCAGTCGGTCAGGCTCCAATGCTTGTCGTGCCGGGCCTCGTAAAGGCGCACGGCGGCATCCAGGAGATCGGCGCGAGGCGGCGCCACCTCAAGCTGCGGGTCTTGGTGACAGCGCCTCTACCCTTCCGCCGCCGTCCGCCGCGCGGAAGGCTCGGAGAGCGCGTTCAGCCACTCCCAAAGGACGAGCTCCGTCGTCAAAAGGGGCCGCCCTCGTTTGTACTAGTGTGCCGGCTCCATGCCAACGCTCGCGGATGGAGTTGATCATGCGGGTTGGAGAGCGCAATCCAGAAGCAAGTGTCGGCGAAGTCGGCCGCCACGCTCACGCATCCTTCTTCGGCAGGCCGCAAAGGTAGTGGTCGTGCTGGTGGGACAGGTCGGTGGGCAGTTCGCGGCCGTTGAGCGGGTTCTCGGCCAGCCATGCCAGCACGGACTCTGCCGGCGGGCGCGCCTTAGAGAGCGGCTCGATTCGCACGATCAACGCTTGATCCCGCGGCAGATCCACCGGCTCGTCGGGAACGATGACTTTGCCATCGAAATGTGCGTTGATAGCGATCATTGCGGTCCCCTCGCGTCGGTTCACCTTCTCCAGTATGCCAAGAGGGGAGCCGTCCAGTCCAGGTGGCGGTGGGCACATCAGGGTGCCCCCCCTTTCAACCCCAGCGCGCGTATCCGCTTGTGCAGGTTGGTGCGCTCCAGGCCCAGGGTGCGCGCGGCGGCGGAGACGTTCCAATCCGCCTCTTCCAGCGCCCGCAGGATGCGTTCCCGCTCGGCGGCCTTGACTGCCGCGGCCAGTTGAAGCTCCGAGGCCGGGTGAGTTGCCGCATGGCGCTGCGTTCGGGCTGGTGGCGTGCTGCTGGCAGGTTCTAGGTGTGGCCCTCTTGTTGCGCTGTGGGCCGCCCTGGCTCTGGCCTGTTTTCTGCATCCCCTGCGGCTGGACAATGATCTTTTGGCCGAAGTGGGACTAAACCCCAGGCCCTAGCCCGCCGATATAAAGCTACGGAATCCAATGGCACTGTGGCAGCGCGCGTTTGTGTCTGTCTTGATCGCGGTCGCCAGCCTCGGGGCGGCTGCGCACCCCTACGGCGAACTGCGCCTGGCGTTCGAGGAGAACCGCGGGCAGACCGACCCGGAAGCGAAGTACGTGGCACGCGGCCCGGGGTTCACGGTGTTCTTGACTGCGGATGGCGCGGTCTGGCGGACACGGAATGCAGTCATCACCATGCGCTTGGCGGGCAACAGGCGATCGCCGCAATTCCGGGGCGTCGATGCGCAGCCCGGCCGCGCCCACTACTTCATCGGAAATGATCCGCGAGGCTGGCGCACGGACGTGCCCGTGTTTTCGCGCGTCGAGTACGGCGAAGTGTATTCGGGGATCGGGCTGGTCTTCTATGGCAACCGGCGTCGGCTCGAATACGACTTCCTCGTCGCTCCGGGCGCGGACCCCGCCGCCATACGGCTCCAGTTCGAGGGTGTCCAGCGCTTACGTGTTGCGCGCAACGGCGACCTGTTGCTGCGGAGCGCCGGCGGCGAGTGGCGTCACTACCGCCCGCAGGCGCATCAAAGCGGCCGGAAGGTCGCGGCGGCTTACGTGATAAGAGGCCCTCACGAGATCGGCTTCCGCATTGGGTCATACGACCGCTCGGAGCCACTGGTCATCGACCCCACTCTCACCTACGCGACGTACCTGGGCGGCTCCGGCGACGACCGCGCCTACGGTGTCGCGGTCGATTCATCGGGCTGCGCGTACCTCGTCGGCGAGACCAGCTCGGCGGACTTCCCGAAGGTTGGGGCCGCGCAACCGGGGTTCGGCGGATACACCGATGTGTTCGTCGCGAAGCTGAACGCGGCGGGCACGGCATTGGTCTATTCCACCTACCTGGGCGGCAGCAGCCGGGACTCGGGCCGCGGCATCGCCCTCGACTCCGCCGGCAACGCCTACATCACGGGCTTCACGTACTCGCCGAACTTCCCGGCCACCACGGGCGTGGTGCAACGCTCGCTGCCCGGCTCTGTCGGCGCCTTTGCTGCGAAGCTTTCGGCCTCGGGGTCGGTGCTCTCATATTCCACCTACCTCGGGGGCGGCGGCACGAACTACGGCACGGCGATCGCGGTGGATTCTCCCGGCAATGCCTACGTCGCGGGATACACGAATTCGGTGAACTTCCCCGTGACAGCCGGCGCGTTGCGCGGAACCTTTGGAGGGGGTTACTACGACGGGTTCGTCACGAAGCTGAACCCCTCAGCATCGACGCTGCTGTACTCGACGTACCTGGGCGGCTCCGGTGGTGACACGGCGCGCGGCATCGCCGTGGACGCCTCGGGCGCGGCGTACGTCACCGGGCACACGGAATCCGCCAACTTCCCCGTCCAGGGCGCCATCCGCGCTCAGAAGGCCGGCGAAAGCGACGCGTTCGTCGCGAAACTGAATGCCGGTGGCGCCGGGCTGGTCTACTCGACGTTTCTGGGCGGCCGCAGCAGCGATTTCGGCAGCGCCATCACGCTGGATTCGGGCGGGAACGCGTACGTGACGGGCTCCACCACCTCGGGGGATTTTCCGGTCAGCGCCGGCGCGTTCCAGGCCTCCCACCGCGGCGGCCACGACGCGTTCGTGACGAAGCTGAACGCGGCGGGGAACGCCTTGGCGTACTCGACCTACCTGGGCGGCGCCGCCTCGGAGGAAGGCTCGGCGATTGCAGTCACCGCGAGCGGGCAGGCATATGTTGCCGGGTACAGCGGCTCAGTTGACTTCCCCTCGCGCGAGCCGCTCCAGGCGGGATTCAAAGGTTATTTCGACGCCTTCGTTTCACTGCTAAACGAGACGGGCGCAGCCCTCCAGTATTCGACGCTCCTCGGCGGCCCAGGCGATGACCGCGCGACCGGCGTCGCCGTGGATACTTCCGCAGCGGCTTACGTGGCCGGCTTCTTCTCGCACCCCGGCTTCCCCTCGACCGCCGGCGCACACCGCACGACACCGGCCGGCAGCTTCGACGCCTTCGCGGCGAAGATCGTGGGGAACTCGCCGCCCAGAGTGGTGTCCGTGAGCCCCGCGACGGGCAGTGGCTGGAGCCAGAGCTTCACATTTGTGGCCTCGGATGTTGACGGCTTCGCGGACCTGGAATCCGTGCACATCCTGTTCCACAGTGGGCTGAGCGCCTCCGACGCCTGTTACGTGGCCTACGTCCGCGGGGACAACCGGCTGTGGATGCTCTCCGACCAGGGGACCGCCTGGCTGGGGCCGGTCACCGCGGGAGCCGCCGGCACCTTGCAAAACTCGCAGTGTAGCGTCAGCGCCGCGGAGTCCGGAGCCAGCGGCTCCGGTAACACGCTGACTCTGAACCTGGCGCTGAGCTTCAAAGCCTCCTTCGCGGGCCTGCGCAGGATCTTCGTGCTGGCGCGGGACCTCGGCGGCTTGGTGACAAACTGGCAAGAGATGGGCCTTTGGGCGGTGGGCACTTTCGTCAACCAGCCTCCGGCGGTGCTCTCGGTGAGTCCCTCTTCGGGCAGTGGCTGGAGCCAGAGCTTCAGTTTTGTGGCCTCGGATGCGAACGGCTTCGCGGACCTGGAATCCGTGCACATCCTGATCCACAGTGGGCTGAGCGCCTCCGACGCCTGTTACGTCGCCTACGTCCGCGTGGACAACCGGCTGTGGATGCTCTCCGACCAGGGGACCGCCTGGCTGGGGCCGGTCACCGCGGGAGCCGCCGGCACCTTGCAGAACTCGCAGTGTAGCGTCAGCGCCGCGGAGTCCGGAGCCAGCGGCTCCGGTAACACGCTGACTCTGAACCTGGCGCTGAGCTTCAAAGCCTCCTTCGCGGGCCTGCGTAGGATCTACGCGCTGGCGCGGGACCTCGGCGGCTTGATGACAAACTGGCAAGAGATGGGCGTTTGGGCGGTGGGCACTTTCGTCAACCAGCCTCCGGCGGTGCTCTCGGTGAGTCCCTCTTCGGGCAGTGGCTGGAGCCGGAGCTTCACATTTGTGGCCTCGGATGCGAACGGCTTTGCGGACCTGGAATCCGTGCACATCCTGATCCACAGTGGGCTGAACGCCTCCAACGCCTGTTACGTGGCCTACGTCCGCGGGGACAACCGGCTGTGGATGCTCTCCGACCAGGGGACCGCCTGGCTGGGGCCGGTCACCGCGGGAGCCGCCGGCACCTTGCAGAACTCGCAGTGCAGCGTCAGCGCCGCGGAGTCCGGAGCCAGCGGCTCCGGCAACACGCTGACTTTGAACCTGGCGCTAAGCTTCAAAGCCTCCTTCGCGGGCCTGCGCAGGATCTACGCGCTGGCCCGGGACCTCGGCGGCTTGACGACAAGCTGGCAGGAGCTGGGCACCTGGGCGGTCCAGTAGACCATCGCGCATCCGCGGTTACCCGCGCCGCACCACGGGTGTGAGGCGCGCAGACCGTGATTTCGGGCCGGGGCTGTTCAGGCCAGGAGCGCGCCGCTTGTGGGGCCCCGCCCCGGCGTTTGCGACCGCGCCTGCCGGTGAGGGCGTCATCGGGGGCGCGACTGCAAGCGGGTTGCGCCACAGGCTTCCGCAACCTGCGGAACTTCGTCCACGCCATCTACATTCCACTGCGGAGACCTCGACCTTGCCCCAGCTCCCCGCTAAAATCCCGGAGGAGCGCAATACATAGCGATATGGGGCAGGTCGCAGATACGCGACCTGACGGCAGGCGACTCCGCCTCCTATTTCGTCTCGGCATGCCACTGGTGGAAATACGGATCTGGACCACTGCCCTGGTCTCCGGGAGATGTGCTTTTCTTAAGCATTCTCTTCCACCTGCCACGTGACGCTTTCACGGTGATCATGGCCCACAGGTTCACGATCGCAATTCCCCTGGCGGTGCTGATGCTGGCGGTCATGCGCCCGTAGCCGCCTGGTGGGCCGTCGCTCCAACCGTTTTCGGCGCCATGTATGAAATCGACTTGTTCAGCGTCCTGCCAGTCCTAGCAGGAGCGCCCCGCGTGGCGCGCGACGCCGTGCGGGTGTGTTCTGAGGGGATGCACAGCCTGGGACTGGCGGATGGTCATCTGGCGGCGCGCGCGGCCGGGAGGTAACCGGGGTCTTGCGGGCCTGGTGCGCGCCAGGACGCCGTGGCGCACGGCCGGGAGCCGATTCGCCTTGGCTCGCGCATTGCGCGTGAGAGGGCCAGGGTGTACACTTGGTGGTTCGGGAGCTTCAGACCGGAGGCCGCGGCTGGAAGCCATCGTCTGCCCCGGCCGTCGATTCCGACGATCGTGTCCGGGCGGTGCGGCGGGCCCTCAGCCAGCGCGGCTTCCAGCGGTTTGAGTTCGCCATCGCGGCTGTGAAGCGCCATGCAACCCTCTTACGCTGCCGTAATCGGAGCCGGTCCGGCAGGAATGACGGCGGCTTACGAACTTGCGAAGGGTGGAGTCGCGATTGACGTTTACGAAGCCGCCCCGGCAGTCGGCGGATTGGCGAAGACTCTCGAGCTTTGGGGCCAACGCGTGGATTTGGGGCCTCACCGCTTCTTTTCGGTCGATAAGCGCGTCAACCAGCTCTGGCTGGAGGTCGTCGGCCGGGACTATCGGATGGTAGACCGTCTCACCAGGATCCTTTACAGGGGCCGGCTTTTCCATTACCCTCTGAAAGCGATCGACGCCCTTGCGAAACTCGGGCCCGGCGAGACGGCGCGGTGCGTTGCCAGCTACGTGAAGGAATGTCTGTTTCCTGCCCAGGGCCACGGCTCGTTCGAAGACTGGGTGGTGCGGGCGTTCGGCCGTCGCCTTTACGAGATATTCTTCAAGGCCTACAGCGAGAAACTCTGGGGCATCAGTTGCCAGGATCTCGACGCCGATTTCGCGGCACAACGCATCAAGAAGCTTTCCATGGCCGAGGCCATGAAGGCGGTGGTCTTCGGGAAGGGCGGCGATAAGCATAAGACGCTGGTCGAGCGCTTCCCCTACCCGCTCGAGGGCACCGGCATGGTGTATGGCCGGATGGCGGAGGCGGTGAAAGCGCGAGGGCAGAGGATGTATCTGGCGACCCCAGTCGAGAGCGTTGTGGTGAGGGGCGGGCGCGTTACTGGGCTGAGACTCGCGACGGGTGAGTTTCGACCGTATTCCTGCATAATCTCCACCATGCCGCTCACCTCGCTGGTTCAGCGTCTTCCAGAGGTGCCAGACGACATCCGCGCGAAATCGGAATTCCTCGGATTCCGCAATACGGTCCTCGTCTACTTGCACACTGACGGGGAACGGCTTTTTCCGGATAACTGGCTCTATGTCCACTCGCCCGAACTGAAACTGGGCCGGCTAACGAATTTCCGGAACTGGGTCCCGGCTCTGTACGGAGACAAGAAGACGACGATCCTGTGTCTGGAATACTGGGCTTCGGACCGCGATGGGCTATGGAATTGCAGTGATGAGGAGTTAATCGGGCTGGCCTGCCGGGAAATCCGTCAGATTCCCCTTGCAGCCGGCGCTCGCGTTCTGGAAGGCTATGTTCACAGGATAAAGCGGTGCTATCCTGTGTATGCGAGGGGGTATAAGGAGTACTTGAAACCGCTTGAAGCGTATTTGTCGGCGATTCGCGGGCTAGTGGTGATAGGCCGGTGCGGCGCTTTCAAGTACAACAATCAGGACCACAGTATTCTGATGGGGATCCTGGCTGCCCGAAACATCCTTCACGGGGAACGCAACGACGTGTGGGCGGTGAATACGGACTATGAGACCTATCAAGAGAGAGCCACGATTTCGGAGACGGGTCTTAAGTAGCGTCAACTTCGTTTGCATTGGGAAGGGGCCGTTTCGGAAGGAAAGGGTGAGGACGGGTTCTTCGATCTCGCGCCTGGACGGGACTGGCGGCGGCTCGGATCGGCGCAGGCAGCATAGTCGCGCGGGGTGTCGCGCATGGGCGGCTGGTGTGTTTTGTGAAACGGCAAGGGGCGCCGCCTGGCGGCTTCGGGTAGGGCTTGCGGGGCGCTGCCCCGGCGCTGTGCGTGCGGCTCGGGTTCGGGTAGTGCCGCTCTCGGGAGTCGCATGACCCGCGGGGGCTTCTTGGGTCTCGATGCGCTGTCGATAGGGCGGGTGCCGGGGGATCGGCGCGTCTTGATGGTGACGGTCAAAGGCGACTCCGCGGGATGCCCCTGAAGATGACAACCGATCGGCCGGTGTCCTCCGCAGGATTGGGCGCGTTGGCCGGACGCGTGGCGGGAAGCGCCTGGTTCTCGTATGCGACGATCCTGCTGCTGCAACTGAAAGTCACCTGGGGAATGTGGCGCTTGCGGGACCTCACCGCAGGGGACACTTCCTCCTATTTCGTGAGCGCCTACCAGTGGTTCCGTGACGGTTCGGGAGCTATCTCTTGGTCGCCGCTGTACACCTCCTTCTACGGCTCGCTCCTGCATCTGTCATCGGACGCCTTCCTGGTGACCACACTGCACCGGTGGCTTATCGTGTTTGCTCTGGCGGCTCTCGTGCTGGCGCTGATGCGACGGCTGCTTCCGCACGGCCTCGCCTGGTTCATGGCGGCGTGGTGGGTGGTCCTGCCGGTCAATTTTGACGCGTTGTACGAGGTCCACCTTTTCGCGGTGATCCCTGTCGTGTGCGCCGCCTTCGTCGTCCTGGGGGGACCCGGCGCCTGGCGCCGGGGTGGGGCGCTGGCGATTTTGCTGGTGGCTTCGCTGCTGATGAGGAATGAGCTGCTGGTTGCCACCGGACTGCTTGCGGCCACGTTGCTGGGCGCGGCGCTCTGGAACGTCAGGTTTGCGCCGGTTCGGCCGCGACTGGGGCTCAGGCTGGTCCTGGCCTACGTAATCCCGCTGGTCTCCGCTTGCCTGCTGACTTTCTACTATTACCGCCATGCGAGCGATGCACCTGTGCTTTCCGCGATGCTGGAACGAAAGCACACCTTCGTCAACTGCCAGACCTACGCGTTCGGGTACCAGCAACGGCACACGGATTTCAACAAATCGCCCTGGACCGCGTGCCAGGAGTTGATGACTCGCATCTACGGCAAGCCCGAACCATCGCTGCTGGAAGCTCTTCGAAGAAACCCGCCGGCCATGCTCGAGCACTTTCTCTGGAACCTCAGCCTGGTCCCGAACGGCTTGCAGGTTCTGCTGTTTAACACGACTTCAGGCAAGGTGACGCCCGACTTCATCCCCGTGGCGAGATCCCGAGTCTCCTTGTCCTTGAGCTGCATCTTGCTGGTGATCGTTGCCGCGGGTTTGATCCGGCTTATCCGGGATCGCCGGTACTGGTGGGACAACTGGCTGAAGGAGCGTGTCTGGGGATGGCTGGTCTTGATCGCAGTTGGTTTGATGACCATCGGAGTGATGGTCAGCCAACGACCCCGACCCTCGTTCATGTTCAGCCTGGGAATCCTGCTAAGGGCTGCCACTGGAATGCTTGTCTTTGTCCTTGTGGGTAGATCGTCCTGGCGCAGGCGGCTGCTCGTAGCGTTTGCGGCGGCTACGGTGCTGATGCTGGCCTTCACCCCGAACTATTATGCTTCAGCCTATCGGTCGCGTCCACAGTACCTGATGAAGAGCTACGAGAGGCTGAAGCAATTCGAGCAGCTCTTGGAACAGCCGAGTACCGTACTGGTGTCGCTAGGGTACGGCGGGGAACTATGCAATTACGTCGGCAAGGGGAAATGTCGGGGGCTGAACTATTTCGACCTGCGGGCGGAGGTGACACCCGACAGCCCCTGGCCCAAGGTGCTCGATGCTCATGGCGCCGCGCTGGTCTATGCCGACGAAGCGGTTCTGGCCGATCCGGCCGGCCAGCGACTGGTGTCGGAGGCGGCAGCTTCGGCGTGGCAGACGCTCGCTTTGCATGAGGGCGGCGGCGGCCGCTGG
>Ga0315289_10003266_pt1 | contig 24622 bp, 3 predicted proteins | sample YL17G11_40_MG_FD_203452 | JGI IMG/M metagenome (GOLD analysis project Ga0315289, IMG submission 203452) | Sediment microbial communities from Yellowstone Lake, YNP, Wyoming, USA - YL17G11_40 | ecosystem: Environmental > Aquatic > Freshwater > Lake > Sediment | place: USA: Wyoming | collected...
TGCGTTCTTTACCATTAAGTGTAGCTTTTACAGGTCCATTTAATAGATTACTTAGTTTTTTAAATCCATTATCATCAGTGGAATATATATTAACACTAGTAGATGATTGAGTATTCCAATTATACTTATTTATTAAATAATCTAAAGCTGTAGCGTGAGTAGCGTAACCTTTTTCTTCATAATATAATATGCTTGCTTTTTTTAATTTACCAGATTTTATGTCTTTAATAATAGCTTGTCTATATTCTTCAGTAGCATTATTATTGTTAAAATTATTTCCAGTAATCATCCATTCTATAAATTTTTTAGTAGATGTAATTCCTTGTTCTTTTCTGTTTCCAGACTCATCTCTAAAATCAAAAGGGTTTCCTATTGTATTTGCACCACTATTATAATTTTGTAAAAATGTTTTTTTAGAATTTCCTCTAAAAGCAACAATTATATTATTATATAACGCAACTGCTTCAGGTACAATTTTTCTCCAAAAATCAATAGCTGTAGTGTATTTCATTCCAATATTATCAGCTTCTGGATCTACATCTTCAGGTAAAATTACATTTTCAGATTGAGTTTTATTTCCTAATTGAGAATAAATCTGTTCTGTTTGAGAAGGAGTTGTAGTAGATGATTGAGTAGTAGTTTTAAATGTATTTTCATATACATCTTTAATAGCTTGTTTACCTGCTTCATTGATTTCTCTAGTACCAATACCTGCAAACTTTTTAGTAAGAGTTGGAACTTCAGACTTAGACCACTCACCATTGATATTTTTATACCATTGATTTCTTACTTGGTCAAATACATACACAGGTTTACCAGCTTGTATAGCCATTTCTACAGCATAACCTGTTCCACCTTGTACAGCAACTTTAAGAAGTTTTCTTGGTTCTGTAGATTTCTCATCTCCTTTCCAAATGTCACCTTCTTTACTTAATGTACCAATAGCAAATACAGTATCAGAATTAGCAACCTGAGCCCAATTTCTAATTAGTCTCTGGTCTTTCATAGTGTTGTATTTATAACCCCACATTTGTTTAGCAGCCTGAGCAACTTTACTTGCTCCCTCTACTGCTATTGGTTGATCTGTGATATCTACATTACCTAACGGTGCATTTTTTGGTCCTTTTACTCCGGTATAATAATGTTTATTATTTACCATTCCGAAGTCTTTACCAATAACATCCCATTGTGTATCTGAACCTTCAGCACCACCTGAGTGATTTGTAAATTCTGCTGGATTGTTTACAGCACCTACTGGAGCTTTAACTGCAGTTTTAGGATATACTTCATCTACCTGCAACATCTTCATACCAGTCAACAAGTCTACATTTTCTATATAAACTTCTCCTGTAGTATCATCTATCATATCATAATAACCAGCAGAGTTTAGATTCCACTGTGCTGTATCCGGCATAGTTTGTCTTTTACCTGTTGCATTATTATAAAATTCTGTAAATAAAGTTTTTGGAGTAAAGAATACTTTAGGTTTAATATTATTACTCTTACTTAAGTAAGTTTTGTAAGAATTAATATCATCTATATTTATTATAATAGGACCTTCTGATAAACCAGTTAATAAATCAAATGAGTCTATAAATTCTTCTACTTCTTCTTTAATATGATAACCTTTTAATGGAACACTATAATTTTTAAACATTTCAGAACTTACAACACTTTCAAATATTCTATTTAAAACTTTAGTTGTATCGTCTGGAGATACTAAATAATTTTTAAAGAAATCTATTACTGCATCAAACATTAAGCTTTGATATTGTTGAGGATCTAAAGCTTTTGTAAATCCAAATTTACTAGGACCAACTCCATGTTGATAAAACATTATTAATGAGAATTGATTAAATAAATCCGAAATTGTTTTATTTAATTCAGGATCATTAACTTTTTTAATTGTTACGTCCCCTAAGTTGCGTAGATTAGAATAATATATTTCTGCTAATTTTCCTTTTACAAGTTTCTTATCATTTAACTGTAGAAGTTTTACATTAGCTCTTCTTGTTTCAGCTGGTGAAATTTGTGCTAATACAGGATAATCTGATTTAACTTTATCTGATAAATTACTTATAATATTTAATATACTTTCAGAATAACTATATTTAGTAGAACCCATTATATAAGCTCTATTATAACTACTTCTTAAAGCTCTTTCAGAAAGCCACGCTTCAAATGCATCTGTAGGTATATTTCCACGTTGACTTAAAAAGTTTTTATAAACTAAATCATTTTCTAAAGACATAATAGAATTTTTAGCTCTTAAAGCTTCTCTTTCTAAAACATATCTATAATAACTATTTAAGTTTAAAAAAGGATTTTGATCTGCTTTAAATACATCTAAACCTTGTTCTGTATAATTTCTACTTGTAGTATTTCTTTCTAAAAACACTTTATTATTAAAGTCATCTTCAATAGCTTTTGTATTTATGATCATTTGACCATTTTCTACAATAGCATCAAATTCTGCATTATCATTTATTATAGTAGGGAAACCACCAACTTCAGAACCTACGTTAACTAATTTACCATCTTCATTTTGATAATTAGAAAGATAGTTTTGATATATAAAATTAATTACTCCATTGTTATATGCTTTAGTAAAACTTTCTTGACCTTTGATTCCTGATCCAAATTTGGATTTTATAATTTGTCTTTCTTGACTTATTTTATTTGATAAAAAATTAGTGATTTTAGTGTCCAATCTTAATGGAAATAAAGGCAATACTAAATCTAATATCAAATCATCTACAGTAAATGAAGATACTACAGAATCTTTGGTTAATCTTCTAAAGCTTTCAGAATCTATTTTACTACTTTGAGAAAGTTTTTCAAATGAAGACTTTCTTTCATTTACTTGTTGAACTGTAGTTAATTTTGATGTATCTGGAGCAAAAGATTGTTGCAAATTATCCATTCCCCCAAACTGTTTTTCTAATTCTATAAAGTTCATAAATAAAGCAAGTGCTTGAAGACTTAAGTTATCATTTAGATCTATACCTTTATATAAAGTTTCTAATTGAATATCACCTTTTGGTAAATAATTTCTTGACAAAATTTCTGTAGTAAATGGAATATTTTCATCAGTTAATAATTCTCCTATAACTTCATTAGCACTGTATAGTTTTTTATTAAATTTTTCTTTTAATTCATCATAAAGAAATATTCTGTCTACTTTGTTAATTTTTTTAGAGTTTAATTCTTCAACTAATTGAGTTATTGGTATTACCCTTTTTGCTCCTTCTGCTATAACAAATACATTTTCTTGTTGTGAATTTTTAGCTGTATTAACAGCAGCTCTAAGTTTTTGAAGATTTACTTCTTTTACTAAATTACTTTTTTGTGCATCACTTAGTATATTTAATATTGGTGTTGCAATTTTATTTAAAGCTGTGCTTTGAATTTTAGAAGCTTTTTGACCATTTATAATTGTGTAGTAAGCACTATTCATTAGTCTTTGAGACTCCATGTATTTTTTAATCAAAGGTTGATTAACAAACATAAATACTTGTTCTTCGTCTACCCCAGCTTGTGTTAAATAACTAATCACATTAATACCTTCTGGTGTTAGTTGTAACTCAAAAGGAAAAGGATTCTTTGCTCTATCTAATATACCATTAAGACTATGTGAGTTTAAGTCAGTAATTCTAGAACCTTTTTGTGTTCTTTCTCCAGATAAAGATATTACTTCTTCATTATTTTCATTTTTAATAACGTTATGAGTAAATCTCATTGTCGTAGGTAAATCTAATTGACCAATAATAAGTTGACCAGAATCTATATCAAAAAATTCATTTTTATATGTATTTGGCATTTTCATACCAATACTTTTAAATATAGTATGATTCTTTGTTATTTTAGCTTGTATACCTAATGAAGGTTCTAAGGATAAATTAGCAGCATGTTTATATAAGTTATACGTAGCTTCTAATAATCTTGTAGGACTGATTACATTTTTTCTTTTTCCATCTTGATCTGGAGCTGATTGATTAGAGTTCTGTTCTCTTGGATTTTTATATCTATCATAACCACTTTTTATATTATCTAAATAAGGTACATATCTATCAACAAGGTGAGTCAAATTTGGTGTAATTAAATAAGGGTAATTTTCTGGAAGACTTAGTAAAGATATATTAGTTTCAATGTATTTATTTTGTAAATATTTCTTTTGCTGTTCTATTAATTGTTCAGAACTTATCTCAGGTAATTTTTTAAAATCTTCTATAGTTAATCTTTTACCTGAATTTTTCTTATCATTAATTTCTTGTTCAAGAGCTTGAGCTTTCTTTAATTTACTGTCAAAATCTGTAACTCCTTTATTAATGTAATTACCATCTTTATCAATGTTAGCCATTGCAAAGAAAAGTTTATCACCATCATAATCAGAACCAGCTTTAGCAACTATCTCTGTTGGTACTATGACTGTATTACCAAATGCCGTATCTATAAAATGCCATACTTCAGCACCCTCTATAGTATTTGTTGCATCATTTGGAATTCTTGGTCCACCAATAGTAATTGCTTTTCTATTATCACCTGTATTTAACCACTCTTCATCTTTAATTAGTTCATTTAGTCTTTCAATAGTACCTATTTTTTGACCTTTATATTCTTGATTTAAAAGATTAGTGTAAGAACCTTGCAAACTAATTGCTACTTTCATCATACCTGTAGCAGCTCTTTCACCAGTTTTTTTATTAATAATCTCACCTCTTCTATAGAATGGTAAAGTATTAGAACCTAAAAGTTTTTTTACTTCTTCTGGATCTGTTACATTTTGAAAACCAGCGTCCCACAAACCATTTGTAAATGATGTAGGTGCTTGTACCAATGGTTCACCATTAGTAGTTTGACTAATCAACCTCCTTTGAATTACACTCATTAATAATTTTTCTATATCCTGAGACTCTGGATGAATAGAAAAGTCCATTGATAACTGACCATCTTCAGTTGTGTTTAACAATTTTATTAAATGATTAGGTATTTCTCTTGCTTCTAATTCTTCTCTTATGAATTCAACAAAGTTTTTAAGATTACCTTCATACTTCTTACTTTTTTCATTATATACATAACCTATCTCATTTAATAAATCTAACTTTAATAAATCTGTATAACTTTTAACAGTATCTAAATAATTATTAATTACAACAGTATTTTTTTCATTTTTTATTTTACCATTTTCAAATAAATTATCTAAAATAATAGCTCTTGTTTGAGTAGCTATTGGTAGTTTACCTTTAAACTCATCATTAATAACAGTAACTTCTTTTAAATAAGCTAAGTAAATAGGATTTAATGTAAATTCTACATCATCAGAAATACTTTTTTGTTCTTCTGTAGCAAATATTTTATCTAGTTTACCATTAGAGGTTAAGTTAGAACTTTTAGATCCTGAACCAAATGTAACATACTGTACATTTTCTCTGAGCATTTTCTTATGAAGTTTATCTAATTGAGAACCTTCTTTAGCACTAACCCCTGGAATCAAGGGCATTACAGAAAACTTGTGCATTGCTGTAGTAGCAATCAAATCATTCTTTAATGAACCAAAATAATGTAGTTTATAAATAGGAAAGTATTGTGCAGCTTCAGCTTGAGTAACTTTTTCCCCATTTATAATTTTTTGATATAAATTTTCTTGAGCTATAGACCAACCTCTACCTGTTTTGTGTAAAGCTCTATAAGCATCTATTGTCATATAAGCCATACCATCACCTTCAGTCATTTCTTCAAATGCTTTGGCATTTAATTTTGTAAAATATTCTGCAGTTTCTTTATCGTATGTTTTAGAAAACTCTTCTAGCCAAGCAGCTTTCATATCATCTAGATAAATACTTTTTCTTTTTATATCTTCAATAACAGCTGTATTTAAAATATCCGAAAAAATATAATTATCATAGTTTACTTTACCTTCAGTTTTTGCTGTTTCCACAGCGGCATATGTTCTTGGTTTTTTTATATTTTGACCAGCTTCATCTTTAGTTTGATATGGTGCACTAAATGTATTGTTAATAAAATCTATAGTACCTTGATCATACAAGAAACCTGTACCATCTGAAGTAGCTCCTGGAATTCTTTTAGACCACTCCTCTTTTGAATGATCCCATTGAGCAAAATCACCAAACATTATTATGGATGTTTCAAACTTATGAATCCAGTCATTATATGCATAAGCTTTTATAATTTTATCTACTGTATTCTTATCACTTCTTACTGCCTGAAGTTCTTCTAATGTAGGTTTTTCAGATAATGTAACACCTGCTTTTCTTAAAAGAGACTCAGACAAATAAGGAACATCTTGATAATAATATTCTGAATATTCAGAAACTTTTTCATTAAAATAACTTTTAATATCATTTGCTACCTTACGTAATAATTCTCTATTAGTTTTTAATTCAGATTTTAAATTAACATTTATATTATTTTCAATAAGATCATAAAGTTCTTTTTTAGTTTCAGGACTTAATACAGTATCAAATGCACTAAATACTTCTCCAGCATAAACATCTTTACCATTAACTACATCAACTACTCTATTATAACCGGTAATATTTAAAAGTTCATTTCTTTGTGCTCCTTTAAACTTTTTAATTCTATCAAATTCTCCTTCTAGATAACCAAGAAAATGTTCACCTATAGCATAATTTTCTCCAGTGTTGTTTTGGAAAAACATATTGATATCTACATATAAGTTTTTATCATCTCCTTTTTCAAGTTGAATGTTACTAGGCTCTATTCCTCCTACAACTCTAAATCCTTGAGAAAATTTCTTTTCAGAAATACGCGGTAATTCTGCCCAACCTGCAAGTAGCATGCTATGAATTTCTTGTAAAAACTTAGATTTGTCATCTAGTTCAGTGGTAGTGTTACCCAAGTCATCATTTATATTTGTACCATCTACAGCAATAGCTTCAAGAGACACACCTCTTTTTTTGACACCATCTTCATCAAATCTATCAAATACACTATTTAATATTTTAAGATGTTTAGTATAAGTATTTACATTAGGATTAAGATAACTCATATGTGAATATCTCGGATCCTTCCATAGATCTGATAGTTTATCTACATTATTAATAGCATCTAGTCTAGCTGAATAACTACTATAATTTATATCTTCATATCCTGTATTACCATTGGCTCTAATAACACCAGCTGTAGCTGAATCATATCCATATTTTCCTTGTAACTCAGCAAGCCTTTTAATTTGAGTATTCTGATTAAAATCTTCTTTAATTTTAGTAAATACTTCTTTTGGTATACTTGTCTTTAAAGTTTCAAGTGGATTTAATTTAAATTTCTCTAAGTATTCTTTTTTAATTGGACTTAATTCTTCATTAGCTTCTATATCTAATTGTATATCATTAAATTCATTTACTGCATCAAATATATAGGCTAAACCATAATAGTCAGAGTTTTGATCTAGTTCAGAAGTTATATTCTTATTAGTATCTAAACCAATACCAATTGCTTGTGCAAATTCTAATGCTCTTGATTTTTTTAAATTTCCACTAGTATCTTTAAACTCAGATACAATAGCATTTAAGTTTAGAGAAGAAACATTATTGTTACTTTTATTAATATATTTTGTTCTTTTTGAACTTTTAAATTCAGAAATCCATCTGCCTTGTATAGAACTAATTGATAATGATGCTTGTACTGATTGTAAATCAAATTGACCTTGATCATTTATTGTAGCAAACAACTGCATGTACTTAACTTTAGCTTTACCAAAGTCTTGTAAAAACTGTCTACTTATATCAAATTCATAAGTATTTATTGTGTTTGGTTCAGGATATTTACTTTCAATTAATTGTTTAATTTCCGGAAATTTTTCTGATTCTCTAACAAGAGCATCATAAGCTTTTTGTCTATCTCTTATTCCACCAATAGTTTTTGCAACAATATTAAATATTTTAGAAAAATCTGCTCGTTGTTTAAAACCAAATCTATCTACAGGTATATTTCCTTGAGAGTCTACTTTAAATAAACTTTTTAAAATATAAGCTGTTTCTTTACTCATTAATTGTTGTAGAGAAACTTTTCCTTTTAAAGCATCATTATTTAATTCTTCTATTCTTGTAGCTCCTTCACCAAGTTGTGTTGAATCAATTATGTTACCATCTGCATCAAGAGTTTGTGTATAATCTGTCTCATACTTTTTCTTTGCAACATCATAGTCAGTATTTTCAAGATAGTATTTAAGAACACCAGATTTATTATCTCCCCAATTATGAAGAGATAATTGTAATATTCTAATATTATCTAATACTAAAGCTTGATCATCAGATAAATTTAGATTAGGTTGTAAAGCTTTATTATTAAGTTCAAAACCGGTGTATGCTTTTGCTTTTCCTTTTACATAATTATCATATTGTAATTGAGCATCTTCTACATTAGATACTATAATAATATCTACAGGTTTACCATTTGCATTTTTAATTTCAGTATGCTTATAAAAATCAGATACAATTTTTATAGTCCCAGCATATGATTCACCTTTTACTCTCTCACCTTTTTTTAATGACGGATTAAGTTTGGAAAAATCTAAAACTTGAGAAGTTAAAAATACATATTTATGATCTCCTTTCTTATTAGTAAGTTTAGCAGATGCAAAGTCTTCAATATTTTTTAAAGTGCTTAAACCATTAAAATCAAAATCTGGTTTTAATTTATTTAATTTTTCTTTTTCTGTTTTAAGTTTGTTTTCTAAAACTTCTCTAACTTCATTTAAAAGAATTTCTCTTCTTTGAGTTTCAACAAGAGTAGCAATAGTGATAGCCTTAGCTCCTGGAACATTTTTATATTTTTGATATCTTTCATCTATAATTTCCGCAATTATAGAATCTATTGTAGATACTAACTGTGTGCTATCCTGTTTACTAAGTATATCTTCTCTAGGATTTTCTACATTTTTTACACCTCTATCTAAAGAGAACAACTCTGCATTAGATATAAGTGGCGTATAACTATTTAAATTACCAACTCTTAAATTGTTAAACAATTCTTTTGCCATTGGTGAATTTAATACATCTATAGTAACATCTTTCTTATTAAACTTCTTAAGAATTTTACCAAACAAAGCCTTTAAGAAATCTAATATTCTTCTAAACAAACTATTTTTAACCGGAGTCTTAGTCTCTGGTTTTTCATTCTTCATATAGTTTCTGAAATCTTCTGCTAACTTTTCTTCTAACTCTCTTATATCTGCTGTAGAGTAGCTATAAGTTTCTCCATTTTCTAATTTAAATGTACCTTTTAAAGATCTCATCTCATTGTATAGATCAGTCTTTTGTTGAGGTGTTAAAAATAATTGAGAAAATGCATGCCAAGCTTCATGATATATAGTTAAGTTTTGAAATACACTACCTTTTTGAGTATTATAATTTATCTTACCAAGTCTATTTGGAGAAGCAAGAGTTGCAGCACTTACAATAAAACTGGCATATACATCTGAATTTACTATATTAATTATAGGATTCAAATCTATTGCTTCTCTCATAGCTTTCATACCATCACTATTCCACCAATCAATAGATTCTTTTATTTTCTTTGCACTTATTTTTTCATCTAAGTTTTTAGCTTTTCTAAATAATCCGTCTATTAAATCATCAGTTTTATTACTGGTATCAGTATTATTATGTGGTTGTTGAGCTTCGGGTTTTACAATAGTTTGTATTATATCAGTACCTGATTTAATATCAGAAATTTCAACTATATTATTTATAATATTATTAATATATTCAATTTGCTTTGGTAAAAAATTATTTGAAACTTGTAGACTATCAAATACTTCTATTGCAAATTCTTTAGTGTATTTCTCATTAGTCTTTATTTCATTCACTAATAATTTATTTAAATGAAATACAGTATTTCCACGAACACCTTGATCAAGCATCTTATCAGTATACTCAGGAGAGTCTACTATTTTAATTAGTCTAGTTGCTTCTATGTCAGCTTCAGTAGTAGTATTTACAGGTATAAACTCATCATCAATAAGATCTTTTTTTGACTCAGCAACTGGTTTATATAAAACAAGTTCCCGTCCTACTGATGTCATATCTCCATCTATATAACCTATAAGTGATTCATAACCATTATCCAACATTGCTTTAGCTAAAGCATCATTCATATCTTGTATAGAATCAAAACTTTTTCTTTCTAATGCATTTATTTTTATTTCTGTAAATCTATTTAAACCTTCTGCTGTTGTTGTGTCTAAAGTTTTTGTAACATCATAAGATATTTCTACTTCTTCTACAGGATCATTAGCACCTATTTCTTGAAATGGTTTATCTAATGCATAATAAATTCCTGAACCTCTTTGAGCATAGTTTACTTTAGATGAAAAAGTACCTGATGTTCTAAAAGCTTTTACTTTAATTATATTTGAAGTTGCTGGGCCTGTGGAAGAATCAAACTGTAATGAATAGTTAAAGAATCCTGGATTATTTTCAATAAGTGTTATTGTAGGATTTTGAGCAAGTATTATATCAATATAACTTTTTCTTGTAAATTCTTTAGTAGTTATATCATAAGCTCTATATGATCTATTTTTTAATGCATCTTCTGAATAACTAATAAAAGTTGGATAACCTTTATAACCTTTAGTTAAAGCTTCAAATAATTCTTTAGAAACTTTATTTGTATCTACATTATTTAAAAAAGCACCATTAGCATTAGATAAATTATACTGAGCAACTTGATTAATTAAACCAGCTTTTTCATATAATGTTAAAAATAAAGTATTTTGTTCAAAGTTATATGTTATATCAAAATTTCTAACAGACTTTGACATTCCTATAGGAATGAACTGTTTTATAACATCATATTTTTGTTGAACTGTAAGTTTAGGATTTATAACAATTTGTGAAATTTGCTGTGCTATATCCTCATTTATTCTCATTCTATCAATAGGAAAAGCTTCACCATTTATTCTTATAGTAGCTCCTCCTTTTGTAACAATACCATTTTCTTTTGATTCTGTTTTTATACTATTTAAAATATCTTTAGATTGATTTGGAAAATTTAATAAATTACTAAGAGATATTTCTGAACCAGAAGCAATAGAAGCAATACCATTAGTTATTCCTGTAATAGGTAATAAATATGCAGCATCACTTGGTTTTCTTCTTAGAGCTGCATCTTGTATTTCTTTAAGAGTTTTTAAATCTTCGTCTTGTTCTTTTTCTATTGACTCTAAATATATTTTTTTATCTCCAAACTCTTCTTTATAAGTAAGTTCAGCAATCTTTTTTGGTGTAAGAACAGTACTATCACTACTATAAATATTTGTAGCAACAAGTTTATTTTCAACTACTCTAACAGGTCTTAAAAATTGATAAACTATTTTACCTTCATTTTTATTAGAAATATTACCAGTCTCATCAAAATAAAGCATATTTCCTGCTTCATCAGAAAGCACTAATACAACTCGTTCATTAATTTTTAAAACTCCTGCAGGAGTGTTTTGACCAATAGATCTAGCTTTTATAATTTCATTTTGAGCTTCTTCATCAAATAATTGTTGTCTGTCTCCAGTGGCAAAATCATTTAAGTTAAAAGCTCTATAAAATAATTTTGTATCTTGATAAACTACTCCGTCTGTAATACTTTGGTTGTTCATACTATTTTGTATGGCTGCCATTGTATTTACAATAGTTAACTTATTAGGATCTATTCTTTCTATAATTGGTTTTTTTCCTTTATCTGAAGGTTTTACCTTAATATAGTCTTGACTAGTTCCAGTTAAAGGACTAAATGTTTTAAACCTTTTTGAAGGTTTTATTGGCTCATTTAGTTTAGTTTCTTCTAACTCAACTTCATTTTCAGATATATCATTAGTATCTATACTAGCATTAATAGCATCAGAATCTACAGGTTTATCAAATTCTTTAAGTACTTCATTTATACCATTTTCAGATCTAAATGATCTATTTAAATCATTTAATTTATTTAAATTAATATTGATATTACTTTCACTAAAGTGTGAAGTATAGGCAACTAAGATTAATTTAGGTAATGATGCAATATATTTAGCAGCTGCTTCTGGTGAACCATTTGTTTTAAGTTCATTAAAAAAACTTTGCATAAATGCATTAGGGTCAAAACTACCTTTTTTATCTGCCTCTTTTAAATTTGCAACAACATATGAATAAAGTGATTTTATTATCTCTGGATCATTTATAGCACATTGTATCATTACTGACAGTTTTTAAATTTATTAATTAAATCACTCTTTATATCCTCTATATCAGACTCTATTCCTATTTTGTAAGCTTCTCCTTTAGACTCATCAGAAGATATAAAAGTATCTTGTGCATCAAAAGTTTCTTGAAGAATTTCTTTTTCAGTAGGAGATGTTGTATAAGTTACATCTTCTTTGGATGCCTTGTTTAATTGAGATTCTTTAACAAAATTGTTTAATAAATCACTTGGAGATACTATCATTTCTTTTGCATTTTTTTTAGGTGTATTTTGTTTAGTAGCTAATTTTAACACAATGTCTCCATTTTCTAAGAATTTTGTTACCACCATTTTTGAGTTAGTATCTCTATTAAGATAATAAATATCATTTACTTGTACAATATTTTCACTATCTATTGTTGACTCAATTGGATCAGCAAAAATATCTACTATATCAACATAACCTGAATTAACTTTAAAGTTAGCATTAAAATCTTTAACATCTTTAAGCCGTCCTTCAATTTTTGATATAATATAGGCACTTAACTTTTTATTATTCAATGAGTTTTCAATACCAGCTTGTAATACATTTAAACTATTTACTGCATCTTGTATTTCTTCAGAAGTTGTAGCTTGAACTGCTTTATTAAAAGTATCTAAGATAGATTTATCTTGTGCATTAGTATTATTCAAACCTATTAACTTAGTTATATCACTTTGATAATTAGAGTATGCTTTAGATACAACATCATTATTTGAATTAGTCTTTAAATACTGTATCCTTTTAACTGCTTCATGTATTATTTCAGATACTTTTTCTCTAGAAGGATTTGCATTTTTTACAATATCTATTTCTTCTTGAGTTAATAAGCCTGTAGATAAAACATCAATTGCTAATAATTGTCCAGGAGTTGGAGCATAAGATATTTTTCCTAAGAATCTTTCTTCATGTACTTTAAATATATTAGCAAAAATTGAATCTTTTTGTAATTGTTCTTGTACAAATGCAGAGTTTTCAGATAAATCTATATTATCAAAATTTTCATTAATTTTAAATTTGCTAAGTCTTTCTTTAATTGTTGTTATTTCATCATCAATTTTCTCAGTTGCTTTATTATATTTTGTAATAAGAGTATCTATTTTATCTTTAGGAGTCATTGTTTTAGATACACCAGATAAATCTATCATCTCTTCAACATATTCCCCAGTCTCATCTTTATATCTTGTAATTGGGAAAAGAGTATTCATTTCATCTCTAACACTTGCTATATAAAGAGGAATAAGCATTTCTGAAACTTGTGCAGAATCATCTATTTCAAATTCTTTATGTCCAAATTTATTTTTTATAATTACACCATCCGAATTTCTTTTATAAATCAAAGGTTGATATATACCTTTAGCTTCAGGTCTTCCTGCATTTAAAATTTTTCCTGTTTCAGATTCTGAACTTCTTTCAATTGGTAATATAGATACACTAGCATCAACACCAATCATTCTTTTTAATAGGGTGGCATATGTAGCTTGTTGTAGTGTATAGTTTTCTCTTTTAGAATAACTTTTTGGACCCCCTTCTTTTGTTTGAATATAATTAAAGTTCAACCATTTTCTTTTATCACCAGTTTTAATATCTATTATATGTACTTTGCCTTTTCTATCTACAGCAATTAAGTCAATTTCTCCGGCAATTCTATCTGTAGTACCATCAAGCTTTTCTATATTAGAATCATATACCACTAAACCTTTGGCTACTATATAAAGTTCACCATTATCTATTCTCTTTTTTATTTGAGTAAGGTGTCCTTCTGGTCCAAATAAATCTAAGTAAGCTTTTTTAGTAATTTTATTAGGATCAAACTCTGGCATTTTACCGTCACCTAAGAAATCTTTTGCAGCTTGGTCTACATAATTACCAGCTTCTCTACCATCTTCATATGTGTTTTCTGATACAAATTTATATATCTGATTATATAAATCTTCGTTGCTTATGTTTACAGGTTGAGTACTAGTATCTGTAGTACCTAAAGCAGCTAGTTCTGCATCATATTTAGCATTGATTTCTTTACCAAGTTGTTCTACATTATTTCTTAAAGTTTTTCTTGCATCAGCATTATTTATAGCAGGTGTATAAGATAATTTAGAATTGATATAATCTTCTGCTTTATCAGCTAATGTAGATAAAGGTCTTGATGCTGCATTAGGGTCTCCGTCATTTTTAAATGTAGAAGGGTCTGTACCATAAAAACTGTTTAATTCTTCTGATATAGATTTTGCAATATTTGCTGCTTCTTCACCCCAATATCTTTCATAATAAGTCTCCATATCAGACTTATCTGTTTTATTAAGCCATCCATCTTTACCTATACCAAAAAACGGATACCATCCTGGTACTAACCCTTTTCCAGCTTGCCCTGTAGTTAAATAAAATGGTACAATAACACCATTTATATTTACTAAAACTTTAGCCCTATCTGTAGATGTTACTACATTCCAATAATTACCATCTATCTCAAAACCTTCAAGTTTAAAGTTTGGATTAGAGAATATTATTTCTTCTACACCATTTAACCCTTGTCTTCTTCTTTCTATATCAGCTTTAGTATCTGTAGTAGTAGGAGTTGTAGTTGTTGATTGTAGTATATTAGTTAATTCATCTGCTAGTTCTTCATATAATGTATCTCTAAATCCAGGAAGTTCCGCTGTCTTAGCTAGATAAACAAAGCTTAGTATTGATGATTCAGTTTCTGATAAAGGTTTTATTGTACCATCTTCTAATTTTTCTGATACTTTAATATTATATCCACCTTCTGTAGGTACTAAGTCTTTAACATAAGTTTTACCTTTAAATGTAAAATCTTCTGCTCCAGTATTTTCCTTAAGAACACTACCACCAAAAGCAATTTCAAATATATTTTCTAAAGTTGCTTTCTCAACGTATTGATAGTCACTAGCTTCTACATCTTTTATAGCATTAGTTACCCTTCTATGAAATAGTTTATTTATTAAGTAAGCTTTTTCTCCAGCTTTTAATTTAGTAACGGGATCATCTTCCGTAAGTATTTCTCCAGCTTTTACATTTTCCTGAAGTTTAATTAACTCTTCTATTTTTTTAATAGAAGCTTTTTGTTCTGGAGTATATGAATTATAAAGTTCTTCTTTAGTTTTCTTTACTGTTTCTTCATCTTCAAAAATCATATCAAGATCTAAATCCTGACCAAATAATTCATCTTCTTCTTGAGATGCTGATTTTTTTGGTCTAAGACTATTGAATTTAGCTAAATAATTAGTAAAAATTTCTTCATATTCAGCAGTACCTTCTCTGTATACTTCATTAGCGGGCTCATTAAAGAATTCTTTTGGTTTAGTTCCATTTTTAATAAAATCAGAAAAATCATCAACACTCATATAGATACCCTTATCTGCTAAAGAATTTAATAAAGCATTTGCTTCTACAATACTCATTTGTTCAGTAACAATATCTTTAAAAATAGTTTCTCTATTATCATAAAGAGATTTTAACCATTCAGTATTTCTTTCTACAAGTTTTAAAAATTCTTCGGGGTTATGCAATAAGTTATTGTATCTAACTAATTTTTTAGATTCTGAATCTAGTTTTTGATAATCTATTAAATCATTAAATATTTCATCTAATTTTTCATCAAACACATTATCATTACTAATATCAGCAATAGATTTTAAGTATTTATCTACAGATCTTTTATATGCTTGAATTTTTTCAGCTTTATTTACATCATCAAAAGCTCCTAAGTTTTTATCTAGAGCTTCTATTACTTGTTCATCAGTTAAATCTTCTACTTTAATATCTCTTTTTGCAAACTCTTTCTTCATTGATTGTTTAATCAATTCAATGTTTTCATATCTGTTAAAGAAAGAATTAAACTTTTCAGTTTCAGTAAATAATTGTGTATAAGAATCTAATTTCTTCTTTTTATTTTCTAAGTCTTTTCTTAACTCAGGATTTAATGTACCAGATTTTTGTAACTCTTCTAAAGAGTTAATCTCATTTCTAAGATTACTTATTTCTTTACCTAATACTAAATTGTCTAATAAACTATTAACTTCAGTATCTGAAATAGATTGGAATGGTTTATTAGCTGTAATTTTATTTTTTATTCCTACTTTTCTTTTTTGTGCAGATTCAAAAGATTCATTAAAGAATACAGCATTTTTTACTGCTAAATTCCAACCAGTATATAGTTGTACTTTAGCATTAAATTCAGGATCTTTATCATTTAATACATCAAGAGAAATAGGATTAGGAAACCTTTCTTTATAATAATTATATCTTTTTTCTACAACGTCAATTCTATCTATAATGTCATCTAACCTATTTAGATATTTTTGACCATCTCCTTTTTCTATACCAGGTACTTCTTTTTCTATTTCTTCAGCAGTCATGTTTTTCATATCACTCATTCTTTCCTTAAAAAGATATAAGCTACCTGTTTCCATAGCAGTACTTACTTGACTTATAAAAGCTTCATCTGTAGCATCATATGCTTGTTTTTTACTACCATACTTTTTAACATCTGCGGCCATGTCTTGTACAGCAGTATTAAATATTCTAGAATCATAAAACTCTTTTGGACCAAGACTATTTAAGTTTTTTACAATACCATTAAGCATATCTTCTTTTCTTGCTTTATATTCTTGGTATTCTGTATTGTTAAACAATCTATTATATCCAATAGATAACATAGGTACTGCTCCATTTAAAGGAGCAGCAAGTGTACCCATTAAAAAACCAGAAGCAAATGTTTCTAATCCTTGTTCTGTAAATTGTTCACCTAACGCATCTTTATAATAATCAAACTTAGTATTATTTGCATAATTGCTTACACCTCTTGAATATAAGTTTGACTTTAAAACAGAACTTTTAAAAGCATCCGTATAATATTTAGAATTAGCTCCAGAAATTATTTCTTGAGCATTTTCTTGCAAACCTTCTGTAAAATTAGATTTAAAATAACCAATAGTTTTACCAGCACTTTTATATAATGGATCTTTGGCCCAACCTTTTGCCCATGACATAAAGTCATTACCTTGTCTAGCAAATTGTTTTTTACTATTATCATATATAATTTTACCAACAGTACCAAATTTACCATTGCCAGCTTTCATTACATCATCTATATTAGCTCTTACAAAGTTTCTTATACCACCTCTAGGACCAGTAATATTATTAAATGTAATTTTATTTGAAGCATAAATTAATGCAGTGTTCCATGTTAATGTATCATATGAAGCTTGTTTAGCTGTAGAGATTAATGCCTCTTGTATGTCATTAGTAGGAGATGTACCAAATTTTTCATAATGAGCATTATAACCATCTTTATATACTTTGTTCTCTACCATTCCAGCTTCAAGTCTAGCTTCAGATAAAGCCATGTTTAAATTTCTTACATCTCTGTAAAAACCTCCAGCAGTTCTAAATGTCTTAGCAAAACCAGTTAAATTATCAGTAGCTTTTATACCTGTAATTGCATCTACAGTATTTTCTAATGGATTTAAAAATCTACCTAGTTTACTAGTACCTGCTCGGTTAGCTGCATCCCAAAACTTTCTTGCTGAATTTGAATTATTTAAAGCTTTAAGTGTATTACCAACAGCTTTACTTGCATCATATGCTGCATTAAAACCTTTTATACCTTTAAATAAAGAAGGAATTTTTCTTGCATTATTTGCTGTAGTTACAGCTACAGATGAACCACCTGTCAAAGGTGCTAATGCAAGACCTGCTAATTCTTCTACTATAGCTTCACTAATAATACCTGCAGTATAACCAAAATTCATTACTGTATTATTTACAAAACCAAAAGCTCCTCCTTTACTAGATGAACCTATAGCAGCTAGTCTTTCATATTCTTCTGCTCCTTCTAAGTCTGTTCCAGTAAAATCACCCTGAATCATTTTCCACATACTTTTAGGGCCATCTGTAAAACCTTTTCCAAACATGGGCAAAAATGAATGTGATATCATTCTACTCCAATCATCTGCTTTGGTAGTTCTTGCGTTAAAAAGTGCTTCATTGTCTCTTAAAGGATGAAAACCTATTTTATCAAATGTTTCTTGTCCATATGCCGCATACCTATCATAAAATGCACCACCATCAGGACTCGCATCATAAGCATACATTCTAACATATTCTTCATTAGATGATTTACTTTGTATTAAAGATTTTAAATAATCCTGCTGTGCAGTCATTAAATCTTTAATATTAACCTTTCCTGTTTTAGGTGCAGATTTAATAACACCAGGATTATTAACAATATTTTGTTTAATATTAAAATTTGGTCTTGTTAAATTTCTAACACCTGGTATACTAAAAGGAGCGGGAGGTTTTGGAAAATTAATTTCAGGTGTTTTTATTTTATCACCTTCAAATGGTAAATAACTACTTGCATCTGAACCAGGTCTATTAATACCACCAAACTCCGGACCTAAATCATCTAAAGGATTAAAAAGATTTTCTTCGGCCATTATTCTGGATTATTATAAAGTTCATTATTAAGTGCTCGTACTTGATCAAAATAACCACCTGTGCCAATTATATTATCATATACAAAGCTTGTTAAATCATTACCATATGAAGTTTGATAATCTACCAAAGTATTTTCTATTTCAGTTCTTGTATTTGGATCATATACAGCATTTGACATTTCTATTGAATAAGGTGATGTTCCAAAACTATTTTTTGAAATTGTTATTTTATTTTTAGAATTTAAAGGATCTGTATATATAAATGGTTCATCTGAATAATCAACTACAGCAGAGATAGGATCTTTTGTAGATTCTTGATACATAGTTGTCCCTGATACGTCTTCTTTAGGTAGCATAAAATGCACACCATTTTGTAGAATTTCAGCTTGCTTCTCAGCACTAACACCCATAGTTTTAACATAAGCTTCTGGAAGTGTTAATATTACTCCAGAGTAATTAGGATCACCAATAGTCATTCCTTTATATGCTATACCAAAATTATTAATAGGATTATCTTTTCTATAATTTCCTTTAGAGTTTTGTAGATCTCTTATAATTTGTAATGCTATTGACGCATCTTTACCTTCTGCAGAATGTCCATGATCCCAATTTGTACGAGTAGAACCAACAGTAGATATTCTAATCTTATTTGTAGCACCTAAATCTAATTTACTTAAAACACCAAGCATGTCATATGCTTTTGCTGCAGAAGTGCCCATACTTTTTGTATTCACGTCATAAAACTTCATTTGACTAGTATATACTCCAGTACCAACACCACTCTCAAATCCTGGAGGAGCCTTTCTTATTACATCAGAATTAGTAAATGCTCTATCTGCTTTTTCTATTAACTCATTATATTTTAATGGTCCACCATTATCATCAAATCTAAAATTTGTATAATTAGGATCACCCATTGATGAAAAACTTTCACCTTTACCTCTATCTATACCCTCTCTACTAACACTTGTAGGACTATAACCTGGAAAAACAACATCCAAGATCTTTTGACCTGTGCTTTTTTCAGGACCTTTTATTAATTTACTTAGCAGTTGCTCTGGCACAGCTTTATAAAATTCTTCTTGCGATCTTTTATTACCATACTCATCAAACAAATACTGTGCAGTTTCTTTTTTTGAAGGATCTAATCTTATGATTTCATTTATTACACCATTGCTAGAATCTTTTCTCCATTTGATAACACTTTCATTATACTTCTCAAAACCTTGTATTGCTGCACTATTTTTTCTAACACCTGCATATAATGGCGTAGGCTGACCATTTACTTGAATTTCTGATAAATTTGGATTTTCAGAAACAAAGGCATCAAGTCTACTAGACATACTACCCATTTTATATTTAGAAATACCAGTACTAGTCATCATACCTTTATAACTATCAGAACCTTGTGTAGAAATATCTGAGTAAGTTTTTGCATCTAAATTAGTTAATAATACAAGTGCTTCTTTTGCAGGAACAACACCATCTCTAACAGCATCATATAATGATTGACCACTTTTTACTTTGTACTTAGTTCTAATATCTTTTGAAAGAACATACGTATCTGTTGCATCTATTCCAGGTAGACGCGCAGACACTTGAGCAGTATAACTTTTTCCTTTTTCAAATCTATCAAGAGCTTTTAATGGCTCTTCAATTATGAAAGCAGCTTTTTCATTACTCATCTTTTTATTACCAACTAAAGTAGATAGCAAAGGACCTGCTGCTTTTAAATATCCTTGAACTGGCATAAACTGATCTTTATTAATTTGATCAGACATATTAAGCATATTTATTTCATTTACTACATTACCACTTCTATCAGACATTACAACACCAGAATTTTCTGTTTCTTTTTCTCGTGCAACTCTATCAACAATATTACCATTAGCATCTCTAATAAGCTCCCAAGTATGACTACCTTGTTCTTCAACTAAAAACTTATCTAAGGAAGTTTTTTTGGCTACATCTTCTTTATATTTAGCAACTCTTTTTGCAGAAGCTTCTTTAGCACCAATTTCTTTAATATTATACATATGCTTCTCTTCCATAACTTTATATGGATTAGACTCTATATCAGTTTTAGCATCTTTGTAAGCAAATATTTGTGCAGCTTCATTTAAGTCTTTAGACATTAACATGCTAGCTACACCTGAATCTACTTTAAATCTTAATGAATTTAAATCACCATATGGATTTTTAAATCCTCCTTCAGTAGAAGGAGTCTGAGACATACCATTATTTAAAGTTTTAGCTTGTTGTTCAACTGAAGTTAAAACTTTAGCATTAATATCTCGGTTCATTTCATACTGAGCTAATTCTAATTCTGCTCCAGGATTGGCTTGTTTATTAGCAATTTGTTTTTTTAAATCTTCTATTCTACTATTGTATACTGTGTTTTGAACTTGTAAACCTTTGTATCTTAATTCATTTTGTCTTTTAAGAATTGTAAATTTATCTTCAAGATACTTCATCTCTGCAGCATTCTCATCATTATTAAATAAAGCAGCATTAGATTTAGCATAATCTTTTCTATCAACATAAGCTTGTGTATTATAAACAGCTTGTATTGCAGGGTCATTACCCAATCTTGCTTCAAACAATTTGCTTAATGGCTCAATTAATTGTTCACCATTTTTATTTTTAATTATCCATCTGCCATCAGGACTAAACTTTACTGATTCAATTGATAATCCAGCTTCTTTAGCTATGTTTTGAGCTACTTCCATAGAATTTACATATGGTGTGTAAGAAGCATTGCCAAAGTTCATAGCAGCACCATCATCAGCTTTTTTAAATTCTTCTCTTTTATACTCAAGATCTCTTAAGCCTACGTCCCAATATCTATCTTGTAGTTTTTCATCATAAGCATTTTTAAAAGATTCTCCTTTTGATCTTTCCATCATATAATTTTTAGTCCAGGCCATATCTTTTACTAAGCCTTTATCTTCATATAATGGTTTAAATATTTGTGTAGCTTGATTTACATTTTGATCTAATGACAAATCTAATTGAGAAATTCTTTTTAAGTTAAATTCAGCTTCTTTTAAATACGTGTCTCTTTTATTAATATTACCATCTCTGGTTAAATCAGCATTGTATAATTTACCATACATATTATTTAATGCCTTCCAGTTATTATCATACTGAGTTTGTTTTGTCTGCAAAATATTTGCATAAAAATTTAAGTCAGGTTGAAAGGGTTGAAACTGAGGTATAAAGTCTGTCACATTTTGTAAATACGTAGCCATGATTATTTAAAATTTAAATTTGCATATACTCCTACATATAATGTTGCAGCTACATCATATGCTTTTGCTGCTTCAATTTCTGTAATATATCTTTTAGTTAATACTCTTTTACCATTTACCATTAATTGAGCATTCCATTTATTTCTTGCTTTATCATATGTAACCCCTAAGTATTTAGATGAGCTGTTTTTGTGAGAAGAAGTATTTCTATTATTTTCTGCTTTAGTACAAATTCTTAAATTACTTTTTTGATTGTTTAAAGAATTACCATCTATATGGTCTACAACTAAATTAGAATCATTACATCTCATAATTACTCTATGTAAAAAAACTTCATATTTTACTCCTGATTTTAAAACACCTTTTTTCTTAGATCTTTTTACATAAAATTTATTTTTAATGGATACAGCATTCCAATTCCATTGACTTAACCAATAATAATCTTCATCATCTACTGTTGTATGTGTACTATTTCCTAAATATAAGTTTTGTGCCATAATAATTATCTATTGTAAAACTATCAAAATTTTATAAGTTTAATAAACTTTATAAGTTTAGTAAAGCATAAAAGGAAAAACTGAATCACCCATTACATACATACCACCATTTGCAAACTGTCCACCATATCTACCATATGTTTGTTTAAACAACAGCTCTTGCATCTTTGGACTTAGCCCAGCACCTTGTAAACTATAAGCAAATTCTAATGCATCTTTTTGTTCGGTACCTGGATCTACAGTTTGTTCAGTTGGATTGTAAGTCACATAACCACCTGTTTCTGGATCAATTTGGTAATTAGGAGTCATTTGATTTAAGGCATCTGTCTGAGCAGCATTAGTTATTGTTGTATTATAGGCTTGTCCAAGATTACCTGTTAGAGCGGTTTGACTGTTATCATATGCTTGATTAGCTATTGTATTTTCGTCAGCTAATTGCTTCATTCTTTGATTATTAAACATATTGTATTGATTTCTTAGTGCACCTAAACCTTGTTTATATTGATTATTTATTCCTACATTCTGATTATCATATTGACTTGCTGTATTAGCAGCACCTGCAGATAGTTGACCTTGTAATGCTACTAAGTTAGCTCTACTACCTGGACCTCCTGCAGTAGAATTAATACCTCTGGCTAATTGTGCAGTTTGTTCACTTTGAGCAGCAATATTTCTTGTAGGATCTACATAACCTGCTCCGAATTCTTCAGGTTGCATTCTTTGAGTGGTTGGTAAATATTTATTTAAATTCATTAAATTTCTAAAAGCACCTACAGTATTAATTGTATCTTGTAAATATACACCTGATCTTTTTCTTGGTCCAGCAATAGATACATCATCTCCGTCAATTTCAGTATAATCATCACATTCACATTTACCATTAATCATAGGAGTTTCTACTTCAACACCATTTTCATTTTTGCACATACATTTCTGTACACTATTAGAAGACTTATCGTCTTTTATTTTTTCTTCTTCTTTTTTCTTTTCAGTTGGATCTAATTGCCGAACTCCAAAGTAATTATCTACGTAAGCATCTTCTAATTGTTTTAATAGTTCAGGATCTTTAAGCATTTCATCTGTAAATTGTCCAGTACCTTTTTCACTTAATGCTTTAATTTTAGCATTTTCTTTTCCCTTATTAGTTAATCCAAACTCTTTCCACATACTTCTAATAGCATCTGGATTATTTTCTAAAGACCAATCATAAATAGCTTTTTGTGCTTGACCTTCTGACATTTGTTTAATTCCAGGAATTCTTGATTCCCATTGACCTAAGTATTCATCAAGCTTTTGGCCTCTATCACTAAACTTATTTTGTTTACCTGTTGGTGTAACATTACCTTGTTTAGTTTTAGCTTTCTCATAAGGAGTAATAGCACCCGGGGCAGCCTTTGGTAAACCACCATAAGCCATTTCAGTAGGATCATTATAGAAAGGCATATCATAACCACCCATGTTCATACCATACATTGCCATAGGTGCTTCTTGCATTTCCCTAGGATCTTGTTGCTGCATCATCATCATTTCCTCCTCAGATATACCTTGTTGCATCTGTCTTGGATCCATTTGTTGTTGACCACTTTGCATCTCTTGTATAACAGATTGAATAACACCAGATACTTCTTCTTGAGGCATACCAAGTTGTGCAAAAATTTGCATAATTTCTTGTGAGGGAACTTGTTGTTGAATTAATTGCTCAATTATTTGTTTTGGTTGAGCACCTTGTTCCAATGCTTGACTAATTTGTTGCATCAATTCTTGTCCACCTTCTTGTTGAGGTTGTTGTTGCTGTTGTTGCATCATCATCATTTCTTCTTCTGATGGCTGTTGCATACCTTCTTGTGCTCTTCTTAATCTTCTATGAGGATATCCTCCATTCATCATCATTGGATTATACATTTCCATACCGTACATAGCCATAGGTGGTTGACCCATTTGCATCATTTGATCTTGTGGTATAGATTGAGCAATAGGTTCTCCACTTGGCATTTCTTGTGGCATATCACCTTTTTGCTCATAATTTTGAGCTTGATTATTAGATTGTTTTTCTTGAAGTTTTTGTGGTAAAATATCTTCTTCAGAAATTTTATTAGCCTCCATATATGGTTTAGAAATTAAAGGTATACCTTGAGGAAAACCTTTCATTGATTCTTGTATTAAAGCTAATTCACCTAACTTCAT